>OLZW01002309.1_pt1 | contig 12502 bp, 10 predicted proteins | sample 1674281 | NCBI WGS metagenome assembly OLZW01 (sample SAMEA103958157, study PRJEB25191) | human gut metagenome | biome: human-associated habitat [ENVO:00009003]; feature: intestine environment [ENVO:2100002]; material: feces | place: Germany | collected 2013/2015
TCCGGATTTTCCGGTTGCAGTCATAAAAATTGGCACTTGCTCAGACCTTCCTTAAGAAAACCCGTTGGACGCGAGTCTCCCGTTTCTCCGGTTCAGCAATATGCTATCAAACCCGGCTCGCTTGCGGATAGCCCGGATTAACACGCAAAAGACAAAAAAATCCCGGTCTTTCTCTATGGCGAGACCAGAAGACCGGGATTGAGAATGACCTTGCGGGGAGTGAAGCCCCATTGCGCATCAGGCTTCATCCTCCGAAGGGAGAGAGAAATCTAAGGGTTGATGAACTACTTCTCGTGGCAGCCCGCGTCGCTGCACTTCTGGAAGTTCTCCATATGGTGGCAGCCGTAGCACATCGATAGCGTAGCTTCCTTCGGCTTATAGTCCTTCGGTATCGGGAAGGGATGGGCTTCGTGGCACCCTGTGCAGTCCGGCACCACCTTCGCGCCGGCGTGCGGGTTCGCCGCATTCGGGTCGAGGTACTGGTGAGGCTGAACAGGGGTATCAAACTCGTCCTTCCAGTTTTTCGTCTGCTCTCTCAGCGCGTCGAAGCTTCCGCCATGGCACATCAGGCACTGTTCTGAAGTAACCTTCTCTGCCGCATAAGCTTCGGGAAGAGCCGAGAGAGCCATGACGGCGCAGGAGAGCGCCAGCGCTAAAAGCGGGGTCTTTTTCATGGCTCTTGGGTCTCTAAAAGGTTGAGGGAATTACTTGAGCGACGCAAAGGTCTTGCCGAGGACGTAGGCCTGGATGAGGCCGCGCGAGAGGCCGTGCATGGAGCTGCCGCCCGTCACTTCGCCCGCTGCGTAGAGGCCCGGGATCTTTTCGCCTTCCCAGTCGAGCACTTCGCAGGCGTTGTTGACGTGGAGACCGCAGTAGCAGTCGTGGAGCGTCACCGAAGTCCAGGCCGCGTAGAAGGGGCCCTTCTCGATCTTATGCTGCGGCGCGGGCTTGTCGAAGTCCGGGTCCTTGCCCTGATCGACGTAGGAGTTGTACGTCTTCACGGTTTCGGCGAGCACCTTCGGATCCATCTTGTGGCTCATCCACGGATTCGTGTTGATCTTTTCGGCAAGTTCTTCAATCGTATCGGCCTTGAAGAAGTATTCCGGATCGACCGACTTCTCGTCCGTGTGCATGCGTTCGCGCTTGACGGCTTCGCTGTCGAAGATCGCCCACTGGGGACCCGCGGACCAGTCGGGAGCGTGCGAGCCCTCGTTGATCTGGAGCGCAGCCGCAATGAAGTTGATCGGGTTGTACTTCGTGCGGTCGATGTTTCTCCAGTTGCCCTGGATGTACGGATCCTTGTCGGTGCCCTTGAAGAAGGCGCCGTTCGTGCCGTTCATGAGGCCGCGGGTGGAGTTGGCGGTGCCGTAGGACGTGAGCTTCGCGCTGTCGGCGGTGAGGCCGGCCGAGGACGTTTCCTCAAAGAAGCGCTTGCCCACCCAGTTGACGACGATCGCGTTCTGCCAGTTGCGAAGGGCCACGCCCGAGTGCTTCACGAGCGGGAAGATCGGGGATTCCGGAGCCCAGCGCAGGTACGTGTCGCGCACGCCCACGACGGCGCCGCGGGTGAGCGAAATCGGACGTTCCGTATAGGCGTTCGTGAGACCCCAGAGGCCGGCGCCGCAGCGCATGGCAGCGAGCGTGCCCGAAGCGTCCTGGGGCGAATATTCGCAGGCGGCGGAGGCGAATTCCTTCGTGAGGCGCGGGTCGACCATGCGGCGGAAGGGAACGTGATCGGTGTAGCCGGCGGTGGCGAGAACGAGCGCCTTCTTCGCATGAACCGTGATTTCCTTCGCGGTGGAGGCAATGTCTTCAGCCGCGCGGAAGCCCTTCAGTTCCGTGCCGTCCGGAAGAACCTTCGGCGTGCGGTGGGCCTTGAAGCCGACGCAGCGTCCCTTTTCATCCTGGACGATGTCGTCCATGTAGTAGTTCATGAGGAACTTGACGCCAGCCTTTCTGGCCGCATCCTCGAGGCTGCGCATCAGAACCGTGCCCGAAGTGCCGGCAGGGGCTTCCAAAGACGCGCCCTTGGTCCAGGAGAAGTGAAGTTCGCGGGGAGCCGAGCACCCCGCACCGTAAGCGCCCGCATTGTCGGGCTTCTTGTCGAGGAAGGGCACGCCGATCTTCACGAGCCAGTCGTAGGTCGGAACCATTTCATCGGCAATCATGCGCTGCATGTCGCGGTCGTTGAAGCGGTAGTCGGCAAAGCCGTTGGGGAGCGTCACCGACCAGTCGGTCAGATCCTTGAAGACCGTTTCCGGATCATCCTTGATGCCGAACTTCTGCTGCATGGCGTTGCCGCCGCCCAAGAGCGTATTGCCCTGGGAAATGATGGCGTGGCCGCCGATATCGTAGTTGGCGTCGACGACGAGGACGGAGAATCCCGCTTCCTTCGCGCGGATGGCGGCCGGGATGCCGGCGGCGCCTGCGCCGACAACGACCACATCGGCTTCAAAGTCCCACTTGGCGGGGACCTTCGCCGAGGCGCTTCCGGACATGCCGAACATCATGCCGCCCATGGCGGCGGAACCAGCAATGAAGGAACGACGGGAAAGATTGGCAGACATGCTTTTTCTCCTTTTTTGCGATCCGCTCGCGCCTTCCGAAGGCTTTGCGGCGAACCGACCTTTATGAATGAAGCTTTTGCCCGGGGGTGCCGTCCCTGGAAATCATGTCCCGGCGGCATCCCCTGCTGATTCGTATCTTTTCAGCCGGGATACTCGAGTAGCGTGACCTTCATCAAGCTTTTTTCTCCGCTCCCCAAAGTCCGCACTATCGCGCTGGGAGCGCACATCCCATAAAATTCAAGGAAGATGAAGCTTGCAATACGGGTTTCAAAATGCATCCCAAATGTCTTCCTTCAAGGCTTCTTTCCCCGGGGCTTGCGCGGGTTCTTCCTTTCCCGCTCCTTGCGTTCGCCCTCTTCTTTTTTGCGCTTCTCTCCCTGCCGCTCCCTGCGGCAGAGCTCGACGGCGTCTCTCAGGCAACGGCGCAGCTCTACCAGAAGCGCCCCCTCAGAGTCGGGATCATTTCGCTCTGGGAAACCCCGGAAACAACGCTCGCCCTTACGCGGACGCTCGAAACCATTGAGAAGGCCTTTGCGCCCTACCCGGTTGAAGTCCGGCCGAGAATTCCCTCTACTGAACTCGAAAACCTCATCCGCACGGGCGGAATCGACGTCTTCATTGCAAGCTCGGGCTTCAGCATGCGAATGCAGCCCTACGGCGTCGTCGCGCTTGCAACGCTCATTACGGAGCTTCAGCCCAATCCCAATACGGGCGTGGCGACAGCCATCATCACGCGAAGCGACGACAAGCGCTTTCATAAAATTGAGGACCTGAAGGGCACGCGGCTCTCGGCGAGCTACAACACAGCCTTCATGAGCTTCAGAACGGGGCTCGGGGAAATTGCCGTGCGCGGATTCGACCCGGGAAACTTCTTCCAGAGCATTCACTACACGGGCGACAGCGAAAACGGCTCCATCGCCCGGAGGCTCGACACGCGCGAGGCCGACGTCGCGATGGTGCGCGCCTGCTGGCTCGAAAGCCTCCCGGACAAGATCAGCCGCCGCTACCGGGTCATTGAACCGAGAATCGATCCGACCCTCAACTGCGTGCACACCTCACGGACCTATCCCAACATCATGGTCTCCGTCATGGAAGGGTCGGCGCCGGGCGCCGCGCACATCATCGCGAAGACCCTCCTTTCGATCCCTGAAATCGCCCCGGGCCACAAATGGGGCGTCGCCACCGACCTGAGGCCCGTCAATCGCCTCTATCGCGAACTTAAGATCGAAAACTACGCGTACCTGAGAAATCCGACGGTCGAGGAATGGATCCGGAACCACTGGGCGGAGTGCGTCCTCGCGCTCCTTCTCGTCCTTGGTCTCGCGCTTCACAGCTCCCGCGTCGCCTACCTCGTGCGCATCCGCACGGCGGAATTGAGAAAGTCCATTGCCGAGGAGCGCGCCGCGCAGGCGCGCGTCGAAGAGCTTCACGGCCGGATGGAACGCATGCAGAAGGCAACCGTCGTGGGGCAGCTCTCCAACCTCATCGCCCACGAGCTCGCGCAGCCTCTCGCCGCCGTTCAATACTATTGCGAAGGCATGAAGACGCTCCTTCAGAACGAGAACCCCGACCGGAAGCTCCTTGAAATGAGCCGCGCCGGGATCGCCAAGGGCATTGACCGCACGAAGGAAATCGTCGCCAAGGTGAGGAGCTACTCGAAAAACCAGACCAAGCGCGACAGCTCGGTGCCCCTCATGCCCGCCCTCGACCGGATTTACTCCGGGATCTCGCCCGACCTCACGGGCGACGTGCGCTTTTCCGCTTCGGGGCTCGCCGACGCTTCCGTCAAGGGGGACGCCCTTGAAATCGAGCTCCTCTTCAACAATCTCCTCAAGAACGCCTTCGAAGCGGCCGCCATGACGAGCACTGCCGAAAGCCCCTTCGTCCGGATTTCCGCCGCAGCCCTCGAAGGCGCTTCGGGAACGCTCCTCATTACCGTCGAAAATTCAGGCAGGCTCCTCTCGGACGAGGCCTTCCGCGACCTCACGACGCCTTTGATTACCTCCAAATCCGCCGGCCAGGGTCTCGGCATTCCGATCGCCACGGCAATTGCCGAAGCTTCGGGCGGGCATCTTGAATTCGAACGCCGCCCGAGGGGCGGCCTCATCGCCCGCGTCACGCTTCCCCTCGCATCAAACGCCTCGTAAAGAGCGCATCCAACACTCAATAAGAAGGAAAACCACCATGTCCGCACCCAGGGAGACCGTTCTCATCCGCATCGTCGACGACGACGAGGAAGTCCGCAATGCCCTCTCCTTCATGCTTGCCTGCAAGGGCTGGAGTACGGAGTGCCATGCGAGCGCGGCAGAGTTTCTCAAAAACTATCGCTCAACCCCGCCGGGGTGCCTCCTTCTCGACATCCGCATGCCCGGGATGTCGGGGCTTGAGCTTCAGGCGCGCATGAAGGAAATGAATCTCACGCTTCCCATCATCTTCATCACCGGGCATGCCGACGTTCCGACCGCCGTGCGCACGCTCAAGATGGGAGCCTTCGACTTTCTCGAGAAGCCTGTCGACGCCGAAGCGCTCGAAGCCGCCATTGAAGCGGCGAGCGCCATCAGCCTGGCTCAGGCTTCGGGCGGGCTTTCCCGCGAAGCGATCGAGGCGATCATCCGCGAGATGAGCCCGAGGGAGCGGGAAATCACGAAGCTTCTTGCCGAGGGGCTCGCGAACCACGACATCGCCGAGCACCTCTCGCTCTCGGACCGCACCATACAGGGCCACCGCAACAACATCTACCATAAGCTCCGCGTCCACAACCTCCGGCAGTTTTCCGATGTGATCTCGGGCTTTGAGGAGCTCCTGCGCTGAAAGGGTCCTTTCTTTCTAAAGGCACGAAAAAAAAGCGGAAGACTCCGAAATGGAAAATCTTCCGCTTTTTCTATCGAAGGGGGCTTCAAGCGCCCGGTCAGCTCGCAAGCAGCATCTTGTCGGACACCCCGTCCCCTGCCTTTTCAAAGAACTTGAGGAGATCCACGGGCGTCAACTTCGCCTTTTCCTCATCTCTCACATCGAGGATCGGTCGGCCGTCATGCATCATGATGAGGCGGTTGCCGTAGCGGAGCGCGTCCCTCATGTTGTGCGTGATCATGAGGGTCGTGAGCTTCTGCTCGTTCACGATGCGCTCGGTAATGTCGAGCACCTTGGCGGCGGTCTTGGGGTCAAGCGCCGCCGTGTGTTCGTCAAGAAGCAGAAGCTTCGGGCGCACGAGCGTTGCCATCAAAAGCGTCAGCGCCTGGCGCTGGCCGCCCGAAAGCAGGCCCACATGCGCCGTCATGCGGTTTTCAAGCCCGAGACCGAGGCTCGCCACGAGCTTCGTGAAGTATTCCGTCCGTTCGGGCCTCGCGCTCCAGCGAAGAGTCGGTCGCGTGCCGCGGCGGTCGGCAATGGCGAGGTTTTCCTCAATCATCATGCCGGCGGCCGTACCCTTCATCGGGTCCTGGAACACGCGGCCGATGAAGGCGGCGCGCTTATATTCCGGCATCTTCGTGATGTCCGTGCCGTCGATCACGATCGAGCCGCTGTCGATCGGAAAGACACCGGCAATCGCATTGAGAGTCGTCGACTTCCCCGCGCCGTTCGAGCCGATCACCGTGCAGAAGTCGCCGTCCTCGAGCGTGAAGGTAACGCCGCGGAGGGCCTTCTTCTCATTGGCCGTGCCGGCAAAGAAAGTCTTGTGTACGTTTTTGACTTCGAGCATTTTTCGTTTCGTCCTTTTGAATTCGTTTTTTGAGACCCGCATCAGGCGCGGCGCTTGAGCCCCGCGAGATTGCCCTTGATGAGCGGGAGCGCAAGCGCAAAGGCGACGAGCACGGCCGTGAAGAGCTTGAGGTCGTTGGGGGGCATGCCCATTTCAAGGACGAAAGCGATGACGAGACGATAGATGATCGAGCCCATGATGACGGCAATGAGGCTCGTCTTGAAGGATTTCGGCGCAAAGAGCACCTCGCCGATGATGACGGACGCGAGACCGATCACGATCGTGCCCACGCCCATGCCGACGTCGGCAAAGCCGTTCGCCTGAGCGACCGTCGCGCCCGAGAGCGCAACGAGGGCGTTCGAGATCACGAGCCCGAGCACGATCATCGTGTTGGTGCTGATGCCCTGGGCGCGCGCCATCTGCTGATTGAAGCCCGTCGCGCGGATGGCGGTGCCGAGCTCGGTGCCGAAGAACCAGTAGATGATGATGGAGACGATGACGGCGAAGATGGCGCCCACGATGAGGCCCGAGAGCGAAACGGAGAGCCCGAGGCCGTTTTCAAGAATCGTGAAGACCGTCTCATCCTGCAGAAGTCCGATGTTGGACTTTCCCATCACGTGAAGGTTCACCGAATAGAGCCCGATCATCGTGAGAATGCCGGCAAGAAGCGCCGGAATTCTGAGCTTTGTCGTAAGCCACCCGGTAACGGCGCCCGCGAGCGCGCCCGCAATGAGCGCAAGAAGGAAGGCCGCCGGGAGCCCGAGCCCCGAAGTGATGGCGGTCGCGGCAACCGCAGCGCCGAGCGGAAAGGTGCCTTCGACCGAGAGGTCAGCAATGTCGAGAATGCGGAAGGTCAGAAAGACGCCGAGCGCCATAACGGACCACTGCAGGCCCTGACCGACTGTGGAGAGGATGAGATCTAGCATGAAAATTCCTTTCTAGGTACGCGCCGGCGCGGTAAAGCTTTCCGAAGATTTGAGAAGCTTTGAGAAGCGCGCCATTGGTTTTCTTGGTGGAAAAAAGAGAAATTTTAAAAACAAACTCCGGAGAAATACGGCCCTCCGGACGGCCTCTCAAAAAAAATAAAGCGGAGCTCCGGGCGGAAGCTTCCCGTTTCATGGGAAGCTCCCCGCTCATGCTCCGCTCTATTTCAGGCGCGGCGCCTTCGGGAGGCGCTACTCAAAAAGCTTTGCGCCTTTCTTGAGTTCCTCAGGGATCGCGAGGCCGATCGCCTCTGCGGTCTTCATGTTGAAGACGGGAACGCCCGTCTTCACGTGTTCGACCGGCGTATCCGCGGGCTTCTTCTTCCCTTCGAGGATGTCGGCGCCCATCTGACCCGTCATCTTGCCGAGTTCATAGTAGTCGACCGAGATGGAGCCCAGGCACCCTGCGCCCACCATGCCCATTTCGCCGGCAACGGCCGGGATCTTCGCGGGGTTCACAACCTTGGCGAGGGCCGGCACCGCAGAAGCGATGACGTTGTCGGTCGGGAGGTAGAGGCCTTCGACCTTGTCCTTCAGGCTCGCAACCGCCTGCTGGATGTCGTTCACGTTGGAAACGGTGGCTTCGAGGACCTCAACTCCGCGCTCAGCCGCAGCCTTCTTGAGAAGGTCGACCTGGTAGGCGGAATTGATTTCCGAAGAGTTGTAGATCGTGCCGATCGTCTTCGCGTTCGGAACGAGCTTCATGAGGAGATCGAACTGCGCGGCGATGGGACCGAGGTCGGAGACGCCCGTGACGTTGCCGCCGGGAGCCGCATCAGACTTGACGAGCTTTGCGGCCACGAAGTCCGTGATGGCCGTGGCGACGATCGGCGTATCCTTCGCGACCGTGGCGACCGCCTGAGCGGCCGGCGTCGCGACGGCGAAGATCACCTTGTCCTTGTTGGAGACAAAACGGTTGGCGATGTTGTGCAGATTCGACTGGTCGCCCTGGGCGTTCTGAATATCGAGCTTGATGTTGACGCCGTCCTTGTAGCCGCGTTCAGCGAGCGCGTCGACGATGCCGTGGGTGGCCGCATCGAGCGCGCTGTGCTCAACGAGCTGCACGATGCCGATGGGCGTGAGATCAGCCTTCGCTGCCGAATTCGCGGCCGGCGCCGCTCCCTTGTCGCCGCAGCCCGCAAGCGCAAGCGCGCCCGCAACAGCCGCAGCAATGAGACCGCGGCGGGTAAACGTGGATATCTCCATTTGCATTCATCCTCTTCGGGGGTTGATTCCTGTGCCGCCCATTCACGGGCCGGCTCGCTCGAGCCGATCTTCCCGCAGAAGTGGGCGCTGAGATTCTGATTCTCATTATGCGCGAGCACCGGCCGCTTCTCGCGAAGCCCCGGGCCGGAACGCTAGATAAGAATCCCTAGCCGGACCGAAGGAGACGCAACATTAAGCAAAATTTTGAAGCGCATATTCGAGGAAACCCAAATAGGAAGATGCGCTTGAGGACAAAAAACGCGGAGCGTCAGGACTCGGTTTTGAGGCGCTTCAGAATGAATGCCGCGAGGCGGGAAACGATGCCTCTCGGAAGCGCCCACGCAAAGCGCGCGATCAGGCGATTGGTCCACCCGTCGATGACGACGCGCCTGCCACTCTTCATGCCTTCCCAGCCCGTACGCGCCGCGGCGTCCGCAGGCCGCTCCGCGCTCTCGAGGTCGCAGAGATCAAAGGCATTCTCCTTCGCGAGCCCCGCCGCATCGCCGAATTCCGTCCTTGTGGGCCCCGGGCAGAAGGCCGTTGCCGCAACAGCCGTTCCGCGGAGCTCCTCGGCGAGCGCTTCCGTGAAGGAAAGCACGTAAGCCTTCGTTGCGCCGTAGACGCCGAGGTAGGGACAGGCCTGAAAGGCTGCAGTCGAAGCAACGTTCATGATGCGGCCTCGTCCCATGTCGCGCATTTCGCGCCCGATGCGAAGCGAAAGTTCCGTGAGCGCTCCGGCATTCAATTCGAGCATTCGCCTCAATCCTGCCGGATCCATATCGAGCGCCGGCCCGAAGGCGCCGAAGCCCGCATTGTTGACGAGCACCTCTGGGACCATGCCGATCGCGTCGATGGCTTCCATCACGCGCTGTGGCGCCTCGGGTTCTGTGAGATCGAGCCCGAGGACGTGCGTCTCAACGCCGTACTTTTCCTTCAGTTCGTCCGCGAGCGCCTGAAGTCGATCCACGCGCCTCGCAATGAGAAGCGTCTCAAAGCCCTCTGCAGCCGCGAGACGCGCAAATTCGGTCCCGAACCCGCTCGAAGCGCCCGTAATGACGGCGAGCCGCCGCTCTTTAATCGTCTGCGCCATTTCCTCTTCTCCATCTCATACAGAAGCCGTGGGCGCATATTTTGCCTCCGCTTCCGCCGGCGCGGCACGCAAAGGAAGGGCTCTCCGGGAAGAAGCGAAATCCCGGAGAGCCCGAAAGACGTGCAAGACCTGAGCGTCAGATGAAGAAGTATGCGGCAAGAAGCATGACGAACATCACCGGGAAGGAGCGCTTCACGATGTCCATCGGATTCACCTGCGCGATGCCGGCAACGAGAATGAGACCGCCGCAGAGGGGCGACGAGAGGCGGCCGAACGAACCTGCAACCGTAGCAAGGTAGCCGAGGGACGGAATGGTCATGCCGAATTCCGCGGCATGCGGCGTAACCGCCTCATTGAACGCAAAGGCCGCGGCGTCGCCGGAACCCGTCATGACGCCCATGATGTAGGGACCGAAGCTGCCGCCGATGCGCGCCCATTCGTTTGCACTCGTCAGCGCGCCGACGAGCAGGTCGACGACGCCGGCAGCGCGGAGTCCGGCAGCGAAAACGCCCGCCGCGATAATGATGCCGAGAATGTTGGCGTAGCCTTTGCCCATGCCGTCAAAGAACTTCTTCGTCGCTTCGGCCGGGCTTGTCCGGGTAACGGCAAGCGCATAAATGGCGCCCGTCAGCATGGCGGTCGCAACGCTGATCCTGACGTCGGTCCAGAGCGTGAAGCCGATGAGCATCAGGACCGGAAGGAGCGGCGCAAAGGCATAGGCGAGATTCACTTTTTTCGGCAGATTATCGGCAAGATGAGTTTCCTCTCCTGAGTCTGCAGCATTCGCCTTTCTGAAGTCGCGATAGAGAAGGCACACAATCGTGAGTCCCGCAATGATTGCAGCGCTGAAGACGAAGAGCTTGAGCGAAAAGAGTCCGAGGAGATCCATCACGCCGATATCGGCGAGCTTCGCCACGAAGACGTTGTGCGCGACGCCCGGGTTGTAGAGTGCCGGCGTCGTGGCGCAGACCACCGCGGCAGCCGCGATCGCAGGCCTGAAGCCCGCGCGGATGAGGAGCGGAATGATGGTAGGCCCGACTGCCGCGCAAAGACCTGCCGTCGAGGGAATTGCAACCGCGCAGATTCCCGTCACGCACATGCTCGCGGGCAGCAGAAAAATTCCCAGGCGCCCGAGCGGCTTCATGAGAAGCGCCACAAGATGCACGTCGCACTTCGTGAGCGACACAACCGCCGCGAAGCCCATGGCCGAGCAGATCGCAATGATGAGGGAGGCATTCGTCATCGACTTGTCGAACTGCTGCAAGGCCGTCATCGGATCAAGCGAAAGAATCGCCATCAGAAGGCCCGAGGAGATCAGCACAAGCCGGGTTTCATAGCGTCTCACAAGGCCATAGATCGTGAGACATACGATCACGATTGAAGCAATCAGGGAAAATGTCATGATGGATCCTTTTTGAACTTTGGTTGTGCTGATTGACTATCCGGAGCTCTGACGGCTCTTTTTGTGAAATTAATTTAGAAAATACCGCTCATTCAAACCATTGCCGGTTTCCGCATAATTGAGATTGAATGTCCGATATCGGACTTCCATATTCCTAGGGGATTATGTGAATCCGCTCAGCTCAATTAGATAAAATCACGCATCCGTGGCTTGAATAATGCTTTGCGGAATCTTTTTACTGGCAGTACGGCGAAGCAGGAGATAAATCCCGGCAAATAGGAACCCGACAACCGCGAGACCGATCGAAGTCCAGTACGCGGCGGCATACCCCCCCCCCTGCCCTGCAGCCCACTTCACGAGCACAGGACCGATGAAGCCGCCCACGGAATAGCCGAGAAAGAGAATGGAGAGATTGACGCTGTTGTGTCTGGCGCCGTACTCGTCTGCGATAAGTCCTGGAAAGATGCCGACAAAAGCTCCGAAACAGAGGCCAATGCCGACAATCCCGATAAAAAAGAACGCGGCATCTCCCGTCCGGGCATTCAATAGAAGAAGGAATCCGGCGAGCGCACAGACGAGCGCGATCGCAAGCGCCGGAATGCGTCCGAGAACGTCGGAAATGAGTCCTGAAACAAAGCGCCCTGCCGTGTTGGCGATCGAAAGAACCGAAACTGCTATCGCCGCTCCGGATGCCGCAAGACCAATCTGCGACGAGGCGATGCCCGAGAGATTCGAAATCATCATGAGGCCCATAATGGCCGAGGTCGTGAAAAGGAACGCCAGGGGCCAGAAAGTCGGTGTGCGGATCATTTCAACCCAGTTCTTGCCCTCAGCATCCGCTCCGGTTTCTTTTGCCGCGGGCGTCATGAAGCCATCAGGAACGCGTTTCGCAAACAGTCCGAGCGGAACAATCACAACGGCAGATACGGCTCCAAAAATCATGAGCGACACTTCAATGCCCGTGAGATTGAGCAGCCCTGCAGCGGCAAAGGGAAGAACCGCAGCGCCGACCCCGAGCGCCGCCGTGACGGTACCGCCAGCGAAACCACGGCGATCGGGGAAGAGCTTCACGGAAGTATTGATCGTGCAGCCGTTGATGAGGCCCGTACCCGCACCGACAAAGACGCCGTAACCGACATAGAGCATCAACAGAGACTCGGCGCCGGCAGCCAGCCAATAGCCGATCCCAAGAAGCGCACCGCCGGTACTGATCACCCATCGCGGACCAAATCGATCGTTGACGAATCCCCCGGCAATCATCAGGAAGGGCGAGAGACCGCCCGCGAGCCCGAAGACCGGGCTCAGATCGGCTGCGGCGACGGGCATTCCGAGGATTTCGCTCATGCGTTGCGCAAGCGGAATCGAGAAAATGCTCCAGAGATAAAGAGCGCCCGTGCAGAAATTAATGAGGCAGAAGCAGGCGAGAAAGAACCAGCGCCTCGCTTTCAGAAATTCTTCTTCGCCTTTCCTTGTTTGGGTTTGAGCAATCATGGGAAGTTACCGATGCATGAATCTTTAAATCACCTGATTATTCCTTTTTTTTCTTCATTTCAA
>OLZW01002312.1_pt1 | contig 12497 bp, 10 predicted proteins | sample 1674281 | NCBI WGS metagenome assembly OLZW01 (sample SAMEA103958157, study PRJEB25191) | human gut metagenome | biome: human-associated habitat [ENVO:00009003]; feature: intestine environment [ENVO:2100002]; material: feces | place: Germany | collected 2013/2015
TCCGCTTCCGGAGACGGCTCACCCTCTGTCCCACAGGCAGTCATGCCCGCCGCAGCCAGTGCCGCCAGCAGAATACTCAGGATCTTTTTCATATTCTCCCCATCTCCTTTTCAGTCAGACCGGTTTTGCAGCGCCGGTCGGTGTGGTTCTCGTCTGATTGTATTATAAGGGATGGGGATTTTATATGTCCAATACCTTGTTATAGCGGTATTTTATGCTTTGTGAGCATGATATTTCCGGTTTTCCGGCAGCAAAAAATCCCCGCACGGCAAACGGCCATACGGGGAATGGGAAACGGATCATCCGCGCTCCGGCGCAGTCACCGGCACATCGAAGTCCGCCAGGGTTTCGAAGAAATAATCACAGGTCTGCTCCATGGCAGCACGCTCTGTTTCCGCCGAGGTGTCTGCCACTCCGGCGGTGCCAAAGCCTGCCTGATGAGCCGGAAGGATCATCCGACCGCCGACGCCCTTTACACCAGCATCCGGGAACAGTTTCCGAATATCAGCCTTGGAACCGTTTACCGCAATTTAAACCTGTTAGTTGAGCTGGGCGAGATCCGGAAGCTGTCCTGCGGCGACGGCACGGATCATTTCGATTATGATACATCCCCACATTACCACTACGTCTGCCGCCAGTGCGGACGGGTCATGGATATTCCGATGGAAGCAACCAAGGAGCTGGAGACAGCCGCCAAAGAATTTGTGCTGGGAACGATCGACGACCATACCGTGTTTTTCTATGGAATATGCGATGAGTGTCTGAAAGGGGAAAAGCACTAAAAGTTCTGAGAATATCCAGGTTATCGATAAAAATGAAAAAATAAGAATTATTTCTATTTTTCCATTGACAAACGCAGGAATCTATGATATCTTAATATCAGTAATCATTACTGATTTCATTTAAGCCAAATAAACGATTTCGTTTTAAAAGCTCCTATGAAACAGAATGGTTGCAAGCAACTTTACTATCTATTTATTGTTTCTATAAAACACGAAATTAAAAATTTATTTTAGAAAAGGAGAATTGACTATGAAGAAATTTGTCTGTACAGTATGTGGTTACGTATACGAGGGTGAGGCTGCTCCGGAGAAATGTCCAGTATGCGGCGCTCCGGCTTCCAAGTTCAAAGAGCAGTCCGGCGAGATGACCTGGGCGGCTGAGCACGTAGTTGGTGTGGCACAGGGTGTCAGCGAGGATATTCTCGAAGATTTAAGAGCTAACTATGAAGGCGAGTGCAGAGAAGTTGGTATGTACCTGGCGATGGCACGTGTAGCTCACAGAGAGGGCTATCCGGAGATCGGTCTGTACTGGGAGAAGGCAGCTTACGAAGAGGCTGAGCACGCTGCTAAGTTTGCAGAGCTTCTCGGCGAGGTTGTAACTGATTCCACCAAGAAGAACCTGGAGATGCGTGTAGAGGCTGAGCACGGCGCAACCGAAGGCAAATTTGACCTTGCAAAACGTGCGAAAGCTGCTAACCTGGATGCAATCCATGACACCGTTCATGAGATGGCTCGTGACGAGGCTAGACATGGCAAGGCATTTGAGGGTCTGTTAAAGAGATACTTCAACTAATCTGAGTTGAATGAATGGACAGCGCGTTAAGCGTTAAAAAATAAGAACTAATTATAAGGGCGTGTGAAAATGGGAAATCTTTTTTCACACGCCCTGTTTCTTTTATGAAGATTTGTCTGTTATGGAATGGATTTACGGTCTACCTCCAAACATTGGGGCAGATTCACCAAGTTTTTACGGTTAGACCTGAAAAACTTGGAAAATCTCGTCACTTTTTCAGGTCTATCACGAAATTTATGTGCTGATCTGTGTTTCGTCATCCATCCACACTCTGCAATTTCACCATATGCGGATAAATCGTTCCACTCTTCATCAGCTCCTCCGGTGTCCCCTGCTCAGCGACAACACCGTCAAAAAGCACAACTACCTTATCCGCTCCGCTGACAGTCCGCATCCGGTGGGCGATAATGAGAACCGTCTTATCCTGAATCAGCTTGGAAAGCGCGCCCTGAATCTGCGTCTCGTTCTCAACGTCCAGGCTTGCAGTCGCCTCGTCTAAGAGGATGATCGGCGCATTTTTCAGGAATGCACGAGCAATCGAAATTCGCTGGCGCTCTCCGCCGGACAGTTCACAGCCGTTTTCTCCGATCAGGCTGTTGTAGCCGTCCGGAAGCTTTCTTGCAAATCCATCGCAGTTCGCCATCCGCGCCGCTTCGAGCACTTCTTCATCCGTCGCATCCTTGCGCCCGAGCCGGATATTTTCCATGATCGTGTTGTTAAACAGCGTGACATCCTGAAAGACAATCGAATATAAGGACATCAGCGTCTCCGGATCGATTTTAGAAATATCCATGCCGCCGACCGTGATCTTACCGCCCGTCACATCCCAGAACCGGGACGACAGACGGGAAACTGTCGTCTTGCCGCCGCCGGATGGTCCAACCAACGCCGTCACCTCGCCCTGTTTCGCCGTGAAAGATACGTCCTGCAGCACGTTTTCTCCCGTATTGTAGGCAAATTTTACATGGTCAAATGTGATGTCACAGCCCTGGTTGGTCAGCTCACTGCTGCCCGTCTGCACCGGATGATAAAGGATTTCATTCATACGACTGATATTGGCCCGCGTAGAAATAACAGCTGCCAGATTTTGAAGTGCGCCTTCCAGAGGTGTATACATTCTGGAAACAACCAGCAGAAACATGAAAAAAGTCGCAATCTGAATCTCCCCGCGCAGCAGAAGTCCTACTCCTGTGACGGTCACTGTCAGGATGCCGAATTTCAGCACCAGGGATGAGGACACGACGAAGACTGCCGTTCCAAACTCCGCGATGATACTCCGTTTTTCCAGCGTATCCACCTTCTGATTCAGGCCGCGTAAGTACGCCGCCTGTGCATTGACGGATTTCAGATCCTGAAGCGATTCCAGACACTCCTGGATCCCGGCTTCCAGATCGACGTTCGCTGCCACGCTGCGGCGGCTGAACTGTTCCTGTACCCGCGCCGAACAGAACGTGATTGCAAATGCCACCGGAAGCACCCAGACTGCCGCGACCGCCATCCGCACGTTGATCGCAAACAGACAGATTCCAATCAGGGCGGTGGAAATAATCGAACCGGCCAGTCCCGGTACGAAATGGGAAAATGCCGTTTCCAGCGTCGCGCAGTCGCTCATGATCGAGTTCGTCAGATCCGCCAGATCCTTTTTCCCGAAGAAGGACAGCGGGATCTTCCGCATCTGCTCCGCCAGGGAAATGCGGCGCACGCCGCTCTCTACATACGTCGCCAGAAATGTGGCGTTATATTGAACCCAGGTCGCCCCGAAGATAAATACCAGGCACGCCAGAATCCCGATGACATAGAACGGAATCCGGCTTCCTCTCAGTTCTCCGTTCATCGCATTGAGAACGAGCTGGTACAGCAGCCCAACAGGTATCATAAACGATATATTCTGCAGCACACACGCCAGACAGCCCTTGATCATATCGATCGCGCCCTGTCTCGACAGTGCAAACCGTTTCTGCAATTTCTCTATCATGCCTCTGCCCCCTTTCCAAGCTTCCACGAAGCCGCCTCTTTGCTCTCGTTCCAGAGATGTGCAAAGATTCCGTTCTTCGAAACCAGTTCGTCCCAGCTTCCATGCTCTGCAATCTGGCCATTTTCAAGGACATAAATGCCGTCGGCGTCCGTGATCGAGGACAAACGGTGTGCAATCATGATCACCGTTTTTCCCTTCGACAGATTGTTAAGCGCCTGCTGGACTCTCACTTCGTTGTCCGGATCGGCGTAGGCGGTCGCCTCATCCAGAATCAGGATCGGTGCATTTTTCAGGACAGCCCGCGCGATCGCGATCCGCTGCTGCTCGCCGCCGGATAAGTAGACTCCTTTCGTGCCAATCACAGTGTCCGCGCCCTGCGGCATTTTTTCCAGAATATCCGAACACTGTGCCGCCCGCAGCGCCTCCATGACTTCCTCGCGGAACGCCCCCGGGCGCGCCATCTGGACATTTTCAAAGATTGTTCCCTTGATCAGGTGGCTGTTCTGGAAGACGAAAGAAATTTCTTTCATCAGTTCCGCCTGGGAAATATCGCGGATATCGACTCCGCCGATCCGCACACTGCCCGACTGTGGATCAAAGAACCGGCTCACAAGCGCTGCCAGCGTACTCTTGCCGCCGCCGGACGGCCCGACCAGTGCGATCTTCTCTCCACTTCGTACTGACAGGGAAATGTGGTCGAGCGCCTGCTTTTCACCGTCATAGCTGTAGCAGACATCCGCAAATTCGATCGAATTGTCCTTCGGCTGCTTCGGTGCCTCGCTCTCGGAAAGCGGCGCTTCGTTTAAAATCTCATCCATCCGGGCGATGGCGTCCGCAACCAATATATTGTTCTCGCTCATGAACATTAATTTCGTCAGCGTCGTGCCGATCACCGGCGTGATGATGATGTAGAAAATCAGGTTTAAAAGCAGCTCATTTGTCATGCCGTGGCGTGAAAATACAATCGCCCCCGCAATCAGGAAGGCAAACACGCTGTTGATCGCCGTCGTAAATCCCATCATCGGCAGACGCAGTGCTTTCGTGTAGGCGATAACCCATTTTTCATAGTTATCAATCGCGCCTTTGAATCGTTTGAAGGAAAAGATGGTCTGTCCAAACGTCTTGACAACCGGGATGCCGCGGACGTACTCGACCGCCTCGTTCGACATATCCGCAAGCGCGTTCTGGTACTCTTTCATCTTCACTTCCATGCCTTTTCCCGTCATGGCGGACATCACGATAAATCCAAGCACGATCGGGATCAGGCTCAGAATCCCCAGCCGGAAATCAAAGACCATCAGAAGCACTAAAAGTCCTACCGGCGTCGCCATCGCGCCCGCCTTATCTGGAAGCTGGTGCGCCAGATAGGTTTCCGTCGCCGCACTCGTCGTATTCACCACGCGGCGCAGCTTGCCGCTTCCGAATTTCTCGACCGTGCCAAGCGGCAGTGCTGCGATATGGCGCATCAGCGTCTTGCGGATATTCGCCGCGATCCGGAATGCGCTCAGATGGGAGCACATCAGCCCTGCGATGTAGATTAGCACGGATACGATCGCGAAAATCACCGCGTTCCATCCATACGATATGACGTTTTCCGCCTTTCCATAGTCCGGTGCCACCGCTAATATATCATGTATGATACGCCACAGGTACCAGAACGGCACCAGCGCCAGCAATGCACTGACCGCCGACAAAATCCATGATAGATATGTCAGAAAGCGGTAATTCCCGGCATACTCCATCAATCTTGAAAGTTCCGATTGTTTTTTCATTCTCCGTCCTCCTTTTTCTGTTCACGCATACGTACCCAGTAACAGAATTTGCCGTGGCTTCGCATTTAAATACGGCAAATTCCTGCTACCTCCACGTTATCTTACGGCACTTTCGGTTCCAAAAGTACCTACCTGTGACAACAACCGTTTTATCGATAGTTAGTCTCATATAACCCGTATTCAAAAAAATATACGGCTGCCCGTTTTTCATGGTGCAGAAATCTGTTTTGCGGTCCATTCCCATCATGGAACCACCGCAAAACAAAAACATTCTCTCAACCACACTTCTTCTACTGCCCCATAATCTTCGCCCATCCGGCGGTATAAAATTCGCGCATTTCCTTCAGATACACCTTCGCTTTTTCCAGCGGCATATCGTGAAGAATCATCTCGAAATACGTGTTGAACATTCCGGTGATAATCATATGTTCCAGATGTTCGTCGATCGGCGGTGACGGGCGTCCCAGACGTTCCAGCACTTTTAAATAATCATGCGTGCTCGTCGCCTCAATCCGCGCCAGCTCGTCGAGCATCCCGGCGTAGCGGGTTCCTTCTGAGCGCGTCAGAAGCAGCTTGCAGGCATTCCGATGCTGATACGCATACAAGAGCATATCCTGCAAACAGTCCCCGGACACATCTCCCATCTGCTCCGGCTGTTCCTCCGGCGGCAGGCTCGCAAATTTGTCCTGCGCCTCACAGAATTTCGTCATCATATGGGTATAGACTTCCCCGACCAGCGCCTCGTAAAGCTCTGCCTTGCTCGCATAATACCCATAAAATGCACCGGTCGTCACCCCCGCTTCCTTCACGATCCGCCGCAGCGAAGCCGCCTGGAAACCATGTTCCAGAAATTCCTTCTCTGCCGCCGCATGGATGCGCTCCAGCGTCGTCGCCTCTGATTCGTTCATAGATCCCCTTCTCTTTCCGCAAAATTCATTTCTCAAAATGTCCGCGCATGCGAATATAACAGTGTTATATAACACTGTTATATTAAAGCCAATCGATAAAATTTGCAAGAATTTAATTTCTCAATAACGGTCTTTTTACAGCTTGTCCTCTTCCGTTATCTCCCGGATCACCTTGCACGGAACGCCCGCCGCAAACATTCCCGCCGGGATATCCTTCGTCACGACACTTCCCGCGCCGATGACGCAACCTTCCCCGATCGTCACACCGCCGACTACGGTCACATTGCCTGCCAGCCAGCAGTTGTCCCCGATCACGATCGGTCTGGCGTACTCTTTGTCCGTCATCACACCGTCTTCCCGGCGATACATATTTCGGTCCTGATAGCGCATCGGGTGAACCGGCGTCAAGAGTGACACATTCGGCCCCATAAATACGTTTTTGCCGATTGTGACCGGCGCACAGTCGAGGCACGTAAAGTTAAAATTCGCATAACTATTCTCACCCATCTGCGTAAAACGGCCATAATCAAACTGCACCGGACTTTGCAGGTAGACATTCTTTCCCCGGTTCGGCATCAGCTCGTCCAGAATCTGTTCGCGCTTTTCATCTGTCTCCAGACACTCGTTGTACTCCTTGCTTAGGCGGTGTGCCCGCTGGCGCAGCGACACAAGATCTTTCTCCATCGGATCGTAGATTTCACCCGCCAGCATTTTTTCCGTTTCTATCTTAACATTCTGCTTATCCATTTCCTTACCCCTTCAAAATGAATGTTCCTTTTTCAGCTACTTCCCTTTTTCTATTGTTCCGTCTCTGCTGAAATAACCATTTTATAGTTATTCATATAAATTAATATCATACAAATACAAAAAACACATTCTTTAAAAGGATGCCAAAATCCGCTCTACCGTCTCCTTCTCCATCTTCCCAATCGGAATCATCTCCGCCGGTACGTCCTCATATGGCAGCAGCGCTTTCTCATACCAGGTAACATCGTGCCATTTTCCGCTCTTATAACCGGTATTTTTGCACACGCCCATCGTCCGGAATCCGCATCCGTTATGCATCGCATCGCTCTTCACATTCGGACTTGTCACCAGACTGTAGACGGTGTGGACGCCCTGTGCCTTTAAAAGCTCTAAAAGCACCAGAAGCATCCGTTTGCCGATGCCCTTCGACGTCACCCGACTGTCCAGATATTCAGAAAGTTCCGCATTCCAACGGTACGCCGCGCGCTCAAGCTGCTTATGCCCATATGCATAGCCAATGATTCTGCCCGTTTCATCCTCGCAGACAATCCACGGATATTCTGCCGTGATCGCCCGGATGCGCCCCTCAAATTCCTCCAGGGACGGCAGCTCCGTCTCAAACGTGATCGGCGTGTCCATATATTGTGCATAAATTTCCAATATCGCAGGTGCATCGGCGATAGCGGCCAGCCGCAGGCGGCAGGATGTATGGTCCATAAACTGGTTCCTCCCTATCATTTTCGGTCATTTTTCCTTTACAGGCAACTATATATGAATCTTCTCGTTTCGTCAACTATTCGCAACCGGATTCATGCCTGCCCGTGAACCCCTCAATCCACCAGCTCATTCTGATGCCTCGACAAATGCTCATACGGCAGAATCAGCCGCCCCCGGTACAGCCCGCAGCCGTCATTGACTAGGTCATTGTTGATCGCCGTAAACATATTGACATCCACTTCAGCTAAATTGAGCGATACCAGGCGCTGGCAGCGTTCATATGCCTCATCAAAATAAACGCACGCGCCCTCCGGAATCTCATCCCGTCTGGCCCGCTCGCCCTCCTGGCGCTTTTCGTAGCTTAAATGATTGGCCACGCCAATCTCCGCGATATCGTCCATGTGCTTCGTGCGAAGCTGTACCTCCACATAGCTTCTGGAACAATTATCGTAAAACGTAATATGCAGAGACTGGTAATCATCCGAACTATTTCCGCAGACATAATCACGGTAGTACGGCCTTACCTCCTCATCCATCAACGGGGAGGTACTCTCCTTCACCCCGTAAGCCGGTTCCGCCGTAAACCCGCGTTCCTCCAGAAATCCCGGAAGTTCATTCGCAATCTGGTAGAGGTACCGGATATCTGCCTCCTGCTGCGATTCCCCCGGTTTCAGGTAACACTTCGGCAGTGAAATCACGATCCGGTACGCAATCAGGTCGCGGAAACAGCTCAATCTCTGCTTCAAATCGGAGATCGACGGAAATGCCTTATGTTCTGTATAACAGTCATAAATATATTCGACGATATATCCATTAAATTTCGCCTCCGAGCGGATCAGCGACTTGATTCTTCCCTTAAAGTTAAATGCCAGAAGCGGATATTCCTTTGCCATATGAATATAAAATTCCCGGATCTTCTGTGACTGGGTCGTCAGGAAATCATTATGTTCCAAAAGCTCCCGGATCTGAATTAGAAAATTTGCATGTATCAGGTCTATCTCATTGTTTGTCTGTTTTGCCTCCGCTTTCAAATCCCGGCTGTAATTCTTTAAAATCTTAAACATCGTATCGCCGGAATACAGATAATCGTTTAAGGTCACCATAGGCGTCACCTCCCTGCTGCAGCAAAAAGGGGACGGTGCGTAGGATAACAATGCCCCAGATGCACCAGCCCCCTTATTTATAAAATAGAGCTATTTATTTTCCGTAAACCTTCTTGATCCGCTCCATTGCCTCTTTTGTATTAGCAGTCGTACCAAATGCAGTCAGACGGAAGAATCCTTCTCCATTCTTACCAAATCCGCTGCCCGGTGTGCCGACCACATTTGCCTTGGCAAGCAGATCGTCGAAAAACTCCCAGGATTTCATGCCGTTCGGGCACTGCATCCAGATGTACGGTGAATTTTCGCCGCCGATGTGCCAGATGCCAAGCTCTTTTAAGGTCTCGGTCATGATCTTCGCATTGGTGCGGTATACGTCCAGGTGCTCGCGGCACTGTGCCATGCCCTCCGGTGAAAGAGCTGCCTCTGCGGCGCGCTGTACCGGGTAGGAAACGCCGTTAAACTTGGTTGTCTGGCGGCGCAGCCACATCTTGCGGATGGAAGAACCACCGCGCTCTAATTCAGACGGAACCACGGTATAGCCACAGCGGGTTCCGGTAAAGCTTGCCAGCTTCGAAAGGGAGCAGAACTCGATCGCGCAGGTCTTGGCGCCCTCAATCTCAAAAATACTTCTCGGAAGCGCCGGATCTGCTACGAAGGACTCATACGCCGCATCAAATAAAAGAATCGCATCCTGCTCGTTCGCATAGTCAACCCACTCTTTTAACTGCTCACGGTTGTACACACCGCCAGTCGGGTTGTTCGGGGAGCAGAGATAAATAATATCCGCTTTCTGTCCCTTCGGAGGCATCGGAAGAAAGCCATTTTCCACATTGGCATCCATAAATACGATCTTTCTGCCTGCCATCACGTTCGTATCCATGTAAACCGGGTATACCGGATCCGGGATCAGGACCGTGTTGTCCGCATCAAAGAGATCGAGGATATTTCCGACATCACTCTTCGCGCCGTCGCTGATGAATATATCCTCCGCCGCCACCTCAACCTGGAAGGACGCATAATACTTCTGAACTGCTACGCGCAGAAAATCATATCCCTGCTCCGGACCATATCCATGGAACGTAGCCGCCTTGCCCTGCTCCATAGCTGCTTTTGCAAATGCGTCAGCTGCTTTCTGGCAGATCGGAAGGGTTACGTCACCGATACCCATTTTGATTACTTTTGCCTCTGGATGGGCTTTGGTGTACTCATCTACTTTTTTAGCAATGGTAGAAAACAGATAGCTTTCTTCCAGATTTTTATAGTTTTCGTTGATCTTCATACTTTATTTTCTCCATATTTTAAGAATTTTTTTCCTTTACCTCCAGAGCCGCTTTCACAAACTCCCGGAAGATCGGATGTGCGCGGTTCGGGCGGCTCTTGAACTCCGGATGGTACTGAACTCCCAGATAGAACGGATGTCCCGGAATCTCCATCGCCTCTACCAGCGTACCATCCGGAGACTGTCCGGAAAAGATAGCGCCATGCTCCATATAAACTTCCCGGAACTTGTTGTTAAATTCATAACGATGGCGATGTCTCTCTTCGATCAGACCTTTTCCATACGCTTTCATCATCAGCGTATCCGGACTGATGCGGCACGGATATGCACCCAGACGCATCGTTCCGCCCATGTCAGCCAGATCCATCTGCTCTTCCATCAGGGCAATAACCGGATGCTTGCTGTCCGGCGCAAACTCGGTTGAGTTCGCATCCTCATAACCTAACACGCCTCTGGCAAATGCGATCGCCGCGATCTGCATACCAAGGCAGATGCCAAAGTACGGGATATTGTTTCTTCTCGCATAATCAGCTGCCGCAATCATGCCCTCGATGCCTCGGATGCCGAAGCCGCCCGGCACGATGATACCGGTTGAATCGCCCAGAATTTCCGGTGCCGTCTCCGGGGTGATCGTCTCGCTATCCACCCAGTTGAGCTCCACCTGCGCGCCATTTTCCCATCCGGCATGGTGCAGGGATTCTACGATCGACAGATAGGAGTCGTGCAGTTTGACGTACTTGCCGACCAGGGAAATCTTGACTGTCTTGCGGCTGTTCTTGATGCGGTCCAACATATGTTTCCACTCCGTCAGATCGCACTCCTGCGGCGCTTTCTCGATGCCCAGTTCGCGAAGCACGATCTTGGCAAGTCCTGCTTCTTCCAGCATGATCGGCGCCTCGTAGAGAACCGGAAGGGTCAGGTTCTCGATGACGCAGTCCTCTTTGACATTGCAGAACAGTGCGATCTTGCGGAAAATGGATGGATCGTCCACCGGACGGTCACAGCGCGCTACGATGATATCCGGCATGATGCCGAAGGACTGCAGCTGTTTGACTGAATGCTGGGTCGGTTTGGATTTATGCTCGCCGGAAGATTCCAGATACGGAATCAGGGTTACATGGATGAAGAGGCAGTTGCTGCGTCCCGCCTCGCAGGACACCTGGCGGATGGCTTCCAGGAACGGCTGTGACTCAATATCGCCGGTTGTTCCGCCGATCTCTGTGATAACGATGTCCGCATCGGTCTTTTCCTGCACGGAATAGATAAATGATTTTATCTCATTTGTGATATGTGGAATTACCTGTACCGTCTCGCCCAGATATTCGCCGCGGCGCTCTTTATTTAACACATTCCAGTAGACCTTACCGGTCGTCAGGTTGGAATACCGGTTTAAATCTTCATCTATAAAACGCTCATAATGTCCCAGATCCAGATCCGTCTCCGCACCGTCGTTTGTTACGAATACTTCGCCGTGCTGATACGGGCTCATGGTTCCCGGATCGACGTTGATATATGGATCCAGCTTCTGCGCTGCTACCTTAAATCCCCGTGCCTTCAAAAGACGGCCCAGAGACGCTGCTGTAATACCTTTCCCCAATCCCGATACAACACCGCCTGTCACAAAAATAAATTTTGCCATCTGCTTTTCCTCCTCTTCCTTTCTTTAAAATATTAATCCACTTTTTCCGTCATATATGATTCTGTCAAATTTTGCCTTCGCAAAAGATTTCAGCCTGCACGGATTCCGCAACCCTCAAAACGCAGAATCCATGCAGACCATCGTTCTTTTTAGTCGTTCTCATGCTCCTGAAGCACATAACCCGGAATCTGGATTTCTTCCGGTTTTTCCATCTGGCTCAGCTCTTTTCTAGCGGCTGCACCATGTGCAATGTGCGCGATGTCCACCAGTTCAACGTTGTCCTCGTTGTACTGGCTTTCCAGTGTCAGCGCCAGAACAGCCGCGGTATCAAGCGATGTCAGGCACGGAATACCAAGCTCGACTGCCTTTCTTCTCAGGCGGACACTGTCGCGTCCCGGCTGGCGTCCCGTCTTGGAAGTGGAAATTACGTAGCTTATCTTTCCTTCTTCCAGCAGGGAAATGGTCGTCTTCTCGCCCTCTTTGGCTTCCTTCGGCTTCTTGACTAACGTTGAAGAAATGCCGACGCTGTTTAACCGGCTTGCAGTACCGGAGGTCGCGTAGATGTGGAATCCCATCGCCACGTACTCTTTGACCAGTTCGCGCAGGTCGCTCTTATCGGTATCGCGGACACTGATTAAAACGCCGCCCTCGCGCTTCATCGTATATCCGGCTGCTACCAGGCCTTTGAACAGCGCTTCCTCCATCGTCCGGGCGATACCCAGTACCTCGCCGGTCGATTTCATTTCCGGTCCGAGCTGTGTATCTACGTTGGACAGCTTCTC
>OLZW01002313.1_pt1 | contig 12491 bp, 7 predicted proteins | sample 1674281 | NCBI WGS metagenome assembly OLZW01 (sample SAMEA103958157, study PRJEB25191) | human gut metagenome | biome: human-associated habitat [ENVO:00009003]; feature: intestine environment [ENVO:2100002]; material: feces | place: Germany | collected 2013/2015
GTATCCTGCATGAAATGCTGTATGCAGACCTCGGTATCAAGGACATCCGCATTACAGGCTCCAAGGAAGAGCCTATCATTTCCGCACTGCACACTCTCGATGCCGAAGATGGCACTTCTAAGGGTTTCTGGCTCCCGTTGGGTCAGGAATCCGTTGGGACACAGCGTTTCTTCTCTCGCATCGGTATGTGGCTTGCGGCTTTGGAATCCGGCTCTGTTTTGGTAGTAGACGAGATAGAATCCAGTATGCACCCGCTGCTGACAAGGCATCTGATCGAGATGGTGCAGGATGCCGCTATCAATACAAACCATGCACAACTCATCTTTACAACATACGATACCGGACTTCTCGACCTGACGTTGCTGCGGCGCGATCAGATCTGGTTTGCAGAGAAGAACGAAAAGACCATGCAGACCGATATTTACGCCCTAACCGAGTTTTCTCCCCGGAAAGGTGAGAATATCTCCAAAGGCTATCTGCAAGGACGATATGCAAAAAACAGTTCAAGTCGAATTTAGAATATCAAAATCTTTTTAACACTTTTTCAGTATTCAACCATCAAATTTCACTTTTGGGGTTTGGATTTCATTTTTTTGAGCGTTCATTTCACTTATTGAGCTAAAAATTTAATGTTTCTATCGAAATTTCATATTTGATTTGACTTTTCTACTTCAAATTTCAAAAAACAATTTGATGTTTTGATTTTTGCTATTGACCATAGTTTACCTTGTCTATCCATCCAAACATGGTATAATGGAGCAAAGGAGCGTGATACCATGAGCCCAATTGAAGTCCCTGCAAAAATCCAGTTGGTTGAAAAGCGTGAAACACGGACGAGCCGTGGAATGCTCTCAAAGGGCTGGTATCATGTAGATGATCAGCTTGTTATGGTCAAGGGCAACTCCATCACAGAGGCCGGAACCGCTGGGTATGAGCCGTATTCTGAGGTGATGGCATCGCTGATTGCACAGGTGCTGAATTTGCCCCATGTAGAATATACGTTGATGCCTGCCAAACTCTTTCCCGACATTCAGACCTATTCCTGCGATGTGGTCAGCATCTGCCCCAAGTTCACAACGGACGATGAACAGCTGTATCATTTTGCAGATTTGGCTGATGCCCATTTCCTTGCCAGCGGTCGAACCGCTTCACCGGAAGCATTGTTCCAGTATGCGATAGAACTATATGGTAAGAAGTGGCTTTATCAAATGCTGGCATTTGATGCCTTTATCGGAAACGAAGACCGCCACGAAAACAATTTTGATGTGATCGTCCGGGATGGAAAAAATTATGCTCCGCCTATTTACGACAATGGCGGCAGTCTGCTTGCATGGGCGATGGATGAAGAATTGACTGACACGAAGCTCCGTTATCAGTTCGATAAATCGAAGCCATTCCGCAGCCATCACGCCCAGCAGATCAAACTGGTCGACGAGCCTGTGCTACCTGTGTGTGATCTGGATACGCTGTATACAGAAATCATTCAGGCTATTTCGCCTATTCTTGCATTGTTGAGCGAAAAAAGAGCATCTGCGATCCGTCAGTACCTGAAATACCGTCTGCACTATCTGAAAGCTGCCATGGGGTGATAAAATGGCCTATCTGAAATTGATGATGGATGAAAAAGAAATCGCACACCTAAGCGAAGATGGGCAGTCTCTTTGCGCAAATGAGGGCGTGCCGCAGTATTATCTGCCCCTGAACCTTTTCATCGGTGACAAACGCAAAGTCCCATTGGTCGATGTGGTCGTTTGGGCAAAGAAGCGAATCTTCCCGAAAAATCGGATGGACTGTAAAGAGATTCTGAAAATGATGGGACTGCCGGACTACAATGCATGGGAAATCGTCAAGCGCACCAACGCCTGCCTGATGGAAGACCCCTATTGGCTACGATTCAGCGAGGATGAAACCTTTGAGGACACCACGCGCGGACGAGCCAGAAGAATTATGAACGAAAATCAAAAGAGCAGCTGATACCAAAAAGCCAAACCTCACCGTACATCCTGTACAGCTTGAGGTTTGGCTTTTCTCTTATCATCCTTCACCAGCGCGAGCGATGGTTGATTATTTTATCAGCTTAATCCAGAGAGTGACCGCATTACAAGGTCGATGTCCTGATTTTCCAGTTCCTGAATGATGTGCAGGTAGGTTTTCTGCGTGGTTGTCATGCTGGAATGCCCCAGCCTCCTTGCTACGCTTGCAATGGATACCCCTGCAAACAAAAGCACCGAAGCGTGGGTATGCCGCAGACCATGTACCGAGATGACCGGGATCTTGGCCCGGTCGCAGTGCCGTTCCAGAACATCGTTAACAGTGGAATTGTAGGCGTGTTCCTTGAACACGAAAATCGGCTTATCTTCAGGAACGTCTTTTACCAGTGCTGCGAACTGAATCACCGTCTGCCAGTCAATTTGAATTTTACGGACAGACGATTTATTTTTTGTCGGCAGAAATCCGCCGTTCCCCTTATAATCCCATGTTTTATTGATGGAAAGCATCTGGTGCGAAAAGTCAAAATCCGCAGGAGTGATCGCCAAAGCTTCGGAAAAGCGGATGCCGGTTTTGGCAATCAGCAAAATCATCCAGTCCCAGTTGAGTTTTCCTTGTAGATCCAAGTCGCTCAACAAAAGATGCAGTTCAAACTGGTTCAGATATTTCACCTTTTTAGGCACCGGGGGCTTGCCTTTGATGATCGCTTTCCGGGTCGGGTCTTTTACAATCAGTCCATCATCCACGGCATCCATGATAGCCCCTTTCAGCTGATGGTGGAAGTCCATCGTGGTCTGACGCTCATGGCCTACGGCATAATCGTTCAAAAGCTGCTGATACGTCACTCTGGAAACCTCGCACAACTTCAAATCAGGTGCCAGCCTTTTCACCCAAGAAAGGGTCATTTTGTACTTATCCAATGTAACCGGGCGAACTGCGCCCTCTTTGTATACGGCAACCCACTGCTCATAATAATCGCAGAACAGGTTGTTTTCATTCATTTCGTTTAACACGTTTTACCTCCAAAATCGGTTTTATATGCTCACGCTGATGAAGGGTGATAAGGGTGTCAAGCTGCTCCAAGTAATCGCCCAAAACTCGCTGCTCGGTTATACTTGGAATAGTTACAACTGTGTTTCCCACAAGTTCTTTATTAAGATTATTTACTGTGCTGCCAGCAGCAAGTGACCTATACTGGCTAAGCATTTGTGGTGTACCAAGTAGATGGCAAAGGAAAGTTAAGTCAAAGACTCCATAGGTATTTCTTATGAGCAACCAACCGTCGTGAATACAGCCATCAATGCCCATTATATAGGGCTTTCCGAAACTCATAGAGTTGGAAAGAATTAAGTCACCCGGATGAACTTCTCTCGTTTTAGACAGTCCTTCAGGTCGGATTTTCTCAGCGGTTTTGGTTATGTAATTTCCTTGTGTTGGAGCATCACCAATCTTAACCCAGTTCAACCCATTTGGGGCATCCGTTATGAAATCGTCAATCGGTCTTGGTGAGCCTCCTCGTTCTATTTGTACCAATTCTGAGAACTTTCGCTGTTCCCAAGTAGGTGTGTTTTGGGATTTTGGCGCGAAAAAAGAGCCGAGGACGCGCCTCGGCTCTTGGTGAGCAGGGTGATTTTGCACCCATTTTATGATTCTTTTGGCATTTTCAAATCGAATCCGCCACTTACGATGAACTCGCGCAAGAGTTTATCATACTTGACAGGCACTTTGGGAGGAATGAGTTTTGTCCCCTCAATTGCCTCAAAATATGCCTTTGCTTTTGCCTTATCCACAGTGGCTTTCAGGTCATCAAAACGGCCAAACTCGTTAATGTTGGCTTCGGTGATGTTTGCACGCATGAATGCCCGCAGCTTCTTTTCGTCCAAGCCGAAAACTTCAGCTACTTTGTGGATCTGGTCGTTCTGCTTTTGGGCGATGTACTCGGCAATGTACTCCCGCAAGGTCTTTCCCGGCTGCGGAACCACTGCGCCGCTTTGAATGTCGTGCAGGAAAATATTAGCGTACTTCTGCTCTTCCTGCGAGAGGGTGGCAAAGGTCTTGTGCAGCTCCGTTTCGGCCTGATGGATGGCTTCCGCTTCTGCACCCTCCTGATAGAAAATTTTCAGGTACTTTTCAAAGCGGGAGTTCATGTAATCCGTGTCGATGTCAGCAGTATCAATGGTGGTCAGATAGCTGTTCACCGCATAGGGAACGTCATCGTCCGGGTCATTTTCACTGCCATCCGGATTCGGCGTGAACAGCTCTTTATAGCGGAGTGCCAGCACTTTGAACGTTCTCTCGTCAAAGTCCGCATGAAGTTCCGTTTTCTCATCTGTATCCTCGTTGATGATCACAATGGGCTTATCCCACTCGAAGCCCTGTACCTTGGCTGCTTCCAGATTTTCGTTGAAGGACTGGAACAAGTCGGCAAACTTTTTGCGCTCTGCCATATCCGCAGGGATCTGCGAAAACTCTTCAATGCCCGCCGACACAAACAGATCTTTGATCTCCGCATAGAGGGCATTCAGTTTTTCCACGTTCTTGTCCAGCTTATCTACAAACAGGCCAAACGGTTTATCGCCGGAATACTCTTTTACCGCATCTGCGATGTTTTTCTCCATCGTGTGCGGACGGCGGTAATACTTGATGGTGCCAAACTGTTTGTCATCGCCAAACAGTCGGTTGGTGCGGGAGAACGCCTGAATCAGATTTTCGTATTGCAGCATTTTATCCAGATACAGGGTGTTGATCCACTTGGAGTCAAAGCCTGTCAGCATCTGATCCACCACGATTAGCAGATCAAGCTGTTTTTCCGGGGTGCGCTCGATGCGCTGGTAGGGCAATTTGTGCGCCAGCCGTGCCGCAATGTCCTTTTTCATCTTGGCAAAGGTCGGAATGCTGAAGTCCTGTCCATAGCGGGCGTTATAGTCTTCTACGATCTCTTTTAGCCCTTCTTCTTTGGTGATGCCTTTGCCGTTGTTGTCAATGTTGGGGTCAAATAGTGCGGTGACTTTCAGCCATGGTGCGGCTTCTCTGAACCTCTTGTAATATTGGATGGCTTCCGGGATGCTGGAGGTTGCAAAAATGGCATGAAATTTGCTGTTGCGGCTCTGGGTCTGCCAGTTCTCGCAAATGTCCTCCACCACGGCTTTCTGGTGTTCTTCGCCCTCATACTGGGTGTTGGGAATATAATCCTCGATGCCCTTTATCTCCTCACCGAGCGCATCTTTTCCGCCTGCCATCGGCAGATTCAGATACTTATAAAACACCTTGCTCTTCTGTGGGTCGGCCAGAGCTTCGTCCACAGAATATGCCTTTGCTTTTTCCAGTGCGACCGCTTTCCGCAAGTCGCTGTCCTTGAAGGTCAGCACCTTGTAAGGGTCAAAGCCCAGCACGTTGTGATCCCGGATGCCGTCTGCAATGCTGTACCGATGCAGTTCGTTGCCGAAAACGGTGGCGGTGGTGCTCATTTTCTTCTGGTTTTCGCCTTGGATCGGCGTACCGGTAAAACCAAAGAACAGTGCTTTCGGGAATGTATGCTTGATGGTCTGCATCATATCGCCAAAGGTGGAACGGTGGCACTCGTCCACGATAAAAACCAACCGCTTTGCGTTGATCAGCGCAATGTCGTTGGGGTTCAGCTTGTTTTGTGCATCATCCTTGATGTTGCTCATCTTCTGGATGGAAGTCACGATGAGCGTATCGGACGGCGAAGTACTTTTCAGCTTGTCCACAAGAACATCCGTGTTCTCGGTAGCCTGCACCTCCTCGTTTTCCTCTGCAAAGTTGCGGTATTCTTTCAGGCTCTGAGTGCCCAACTCGATTCGGTCCATCAGAAAAATCACTTTGTCCGCATCCTTGGAAGATGCAATCAGTTGAGCGGACTTGAAAGAAGTCATGGTCTTGCCGGAACCTGTGGTGTGCCAAATGTAGCCGCCGCGCTGCTGGTCATTCTCCCATTTCGCCTTGGAAACGGCATCCGAAATTTTGCTGGCAGCGTAGTACTGATAGCTGCGCATCACCTTCAAAATGCCATCGGAACCATCGGCAACGGTATAAAAGCCCACCAACATATGCGCCATCGGGATAGACAAAAGTGCCGTTGTAACGTCTTTCCAGTCGTTCATCGGCTCGTTGTAGAAGTCCGCCCAATGGAAATAGTAGCTGGGGTTGAATTGTCCTTCCGGGCCGGGATTGGCAAAGTAGACCGTTTCTTCCGGGTTCATGGCCACAAAAATCTGCACCAGCGAGAACAGTCCCGTAAAAATGCCCTCTGCCGCGTATTTTTCAATCTGGTTGCAAGCCTGTTTGATGGAAACACCGCTCTTTTTCAGTTCCATGTGAATGACCGGCATACCATTGATGAGCAGCATCAAATCGCCACGGCGGTCATTCAAAATTTTGGACTTGGTGGGGAACTTTGGCTGCTCTGCGATCTGGTAGCGGCTAAGTCCAGCTGCAATTTCCAGACGGTCATAGATTTTCAGGGACACTTCTTTGCCGAAATTCAGCTTATCGTCAGGATTGTCACGCTTGATGAGCACACTTTTGCCGTTGATAAATTTATTCAGCTTCATCGGCGTTTTCGCGTTCATGACCTGTTCCATGATCTGCTGCATCTCGCCATCCGTCAGCGGATAATCGTTCAGTCGGTCAATGCCACGGTTGTTTTCAAAAAGGATGTTCGCCCAGTTCTGGATCAGCTGCTGTTCGGTGTAGTTTTTCAGCACACCATCTTTCCAGCCGCGTTCTATCAGGAGCTTTACCACCGCCTCTTCAAAATCGGCTTCTTTTGTAAACGCCATAACGAACTCCTTTCGACTTTGCAAAAAGCACCTCTCTGCGAAGGCTTTTCTAATTTGTACAAGCTTTTTCAGCTTACGCTGATGAAGGGTGATAAGGGTGTCAAGATTGTGGAAAAACTCAGAGATTGTTCTTTGCTCCTTGATGTCAGGAAAAACGATTTGTCCCTTGAGCGCATTTTCTGCGGATACCTTCATGTCGTTTTTTGCACCTTTGTTGACGAGTGGGTGCATATAATTATTCATTCTGGCATCCTGCTCAAAATAAATCTGGACAAATTCTGGATTGGCACTTTGTTTTGGCTTGTAAACGGCATATAACGTTGACACGATGCCATTTTTTCCTTTATTAGCTTTAATGATGCCATAAGGATTAGATTTCAGGGGTGATTTAGTGTAAACAATATCGCCGGTTTCAACCACACCATAATTGGCAACGGATGCTCCTGCAAATGAACGTCCCTGAAATTCAATCTGATTCACAATTCCAAAATCGCCCGAAACGGACAAGACATCTTCTTTGGTATATATTCCTTCAAAGTTCTTTTGACCTGAAACTTCGAGATATTCTTCCAGCTTACGCTGTTCCCAAGTAGGAGCAAATACACACTTTCAGCAGCTATTTTCCACCGCCTACCGAATGTTCGCTGAAAATTTCACTCTCAGTTTTGCGTATTCGGCTCAAATTTTGATTTTTGACTCCCGATAGTCTTAAAACACAGCAGTTCCAAGCGTCCGACATTGCCTTAATTTTCATTCATCATTCAGTTTTGCATATTCTGAACGAACAGAACAAATTGCGTTGCTCCTTAGCCAAACAACAAACGCCGGTACGTCCATCTTCTGATTATGGGAAAATCGCACCACTTATTTTTATACAAACATCTTTTCAAGACAGGATTTCTTGATGTTTTGCAGCTTTTCCAACTTACGTTGATGAAGGGTGATAAGGGTGTCGAGATTATCCAACAATAATCCAAGTTTATATTGTTCTTCAACCGTAGGAACAGTAACTTCGATTTTAATGAAATCGGATTCATGTATACGCCACTGACCATAAATTACACCTTGACGCCACTTGACCATTTCATTGATGAAATCTTTCCTGATAAGCCGTCGTCCTAGAAAATCCGAATCGGCAATTCCTGTTGGCTTAAAAATACTGTAGACAGGTGAAATACTTGCTTTTCCGTACTTGTTCAATCCAATTGATCCAGTTTCCAGATTATTAGAACTATAAATAAAATCACCAAATTTTGTTTTCTTATATAATTTGCTCGCTGTGTCGTTGACCAAAGCGCTTCTATCATATCGTTCGCCTTTTGGTGCAACTCCTTCATTTGCAATGAATGCCATAAGTGGGTATTCATCACTCATTGGAGCCTGTTCATTACGTTCGGTTAGTAGTTCTCCAACCTTACGCTGTTCCCAAGGGTCAGTAAAACCCTTGAAGCGAATTTCCGGTACAGATGCCCCATTTTTGGGGAACATCTTGTCCAGCATGGACTTTTTGATATTCACTAGCTTCTCATACTTACGCTGATGAAGGGTGATAAGAGTGTCGAGCTGAGCGAAGAAAGAACCGATTTGTTTTTGCTCTGAATATACAGGCACCGATATTGTCTTTGCTAAAAGCTCATCTTTGGTTATGCCTTTAATTGATGTGCCTTGTACCGTGTTAAGTTCCGACTGCAATTTCTTATAGCAAGCATAAACTGTAAAAAACGGCTCCGTATTCAACTTGCTCAACGACAAGAAATCCTGACTTGTGGAATAGGAAAACGGCATATATGCGAGTTTTCCAACACCGACGCGCGTGATAATTGCGATTGAATTTTTTGGTACAAGTTGTGTTGCAGAACTATTCAAACCGGTCTGTGTTATATACTTTCGTGGCTCTACACCTATCAGCTTTCCGTCAACGATATCCGAAGATTGTATCCACGGAATATTACCGTTCCAGAATGCTTCATTGGATGTTGTAGGCGTTCCCCCACCATAGGTTTTCTCAGCCAATTCAGAAATCTTACGCTGTTCCCAAGGGTCAGTAAAACCCTTAAACCGGAGGGCAGGTTTCTTCTCGTTATCCTGCATAATCATTCACCTCCCAGCAACTTTTTGAGTTCTGCAATGCCCTTCATGTCAAATTCATTTCCCTGCAAATCGTCCAGCAGCCCCAGCAATTCGTGCTCGGTATCGGCAATCTGGCTCTCTACGTCCTCAAAGGTGGTTTCGTATTTCTTGCAGACGGCATCCAACTGCTTCACAAAATCGTCCAGAACGGCATCCGGCAGGCTGTTCAGATTTTCCATCAGGGGCAAGATCCACTTGCGGTGCAGCAGGTCACACACTTCTTCATCGGTCAGGTGCTCGATCACGCTCTTGGTGCGCTGATGGAGTGCCGCACTGTCGTCCTTGACTTTCTTTTTCAGGGTCTTTTCCTCGGCAAACAGCGCGTCCACATCTTTCAGGATGCTCAAAGTGGCAGGCTCTACTTCCCGCGCCTTGATGGCCTTTTTGACCTCAGCGGCAACAAAGGCGTCCTTTGCGTCATTCACAAAGTTCTGCTCCTTGTCCTCCTCGCTCAGTTCGTCCAGATGGCTTTCATATTCTCCGGCGATTTCGGAGAGTCTGGTTTCCTTTGCCCGCAGCGCTGCTACTTCCTCGTGCATTTTAACGTTCTGCACCAACTCAAAGGGCAGCACATGACCCACCCAGCCGTCCTGTACTTCGGCATCCTTTTTCAGCACCATGTTGGGGTCTACCTGCTTGGTTGCGGCAAAACCCTCGGTCTGGATGATTTCAAGGTCAATGGCGATTTTCTTCCAGTCATCGTCCAAAAGCTGGTATGCTGCATAGCGGTCAACCAGCGGAATTCCTGCCAGCCGTGCAAAGATCTCCCGGCTCAGGCGTTCTTCCTCGCCGGCAGCATTCAGCTGCGTCATGCCGTCGATGAGTGCGGACTTCAAGTAGGCATCAAAGTCACCGAAAGCATTCTGGAAAGCGGTCTTGAACGCCACTACATCCGGGTGGGACAGAACAGCGTTCTTCAAATTGGCCACATTCAGACGGCAATAGGCATCGTTGTCCGGGCTGAACAGAGCCGCTTTCAGGTGCGGGAATGCAGTCCAGTATGCAGATAGGTCTTGCAGTTCAGCTTCGGGAATGCCGCCAAACATGGAAGCGTAGATATCCCAGTTCTCAGCCTTTTCCGAGGAATCCACATATCGGGGGATGTTCAGGTTGTAATCGTTCTGAACGATCTCCGCACGGGATACTCTGCGTGCGAACTTTTCGATTTTCTCCGGGCGTTCCTTGTAAGCATCCACAATGCGTTTGATATCACAGGCACGCAGCTTGTTGTTTTTGCCGTCCTTCTCAAAGCCCTTAGACGCATCAATAATCAGAACGTCCGAATCCCGTTTATTCTTCCGCAGCACCATGATGATGGTGGGAATGCCTGTGCCGAAGAAAATATTGGCGGGCAGACCGATGATTGCATCAATGTTGTTGTGGTCAATCAGATTTTTGCGAATTGTACCTTCTTCACCGCCACGGAATAGAACACCGTGGGGCAGAACGATGGTCACAATGCCGTCATTGCGGATGTGATACAGGTCGTGCAGCAAAAAGGCGTAGTCTGCCTTGCCTTTGGGGGCAAGGCCGTAATCCGAAAAGCGCGGGTTGTTCTCTTTGTCGTTCGGATTCCACGCCTGCGAATATGGGGGATTTGATACCACCGCATCCACAAACAGCGGGTCGTAGGTGTTGACCGGGTCGTTTTCTTCAAAGTACGGCCAATCTTCCTCCAGCGTATCGCCGTTGCGCGTTACAATGTTGTCGGGCAGAATGCCGCGCATGACAAGGTTCATGCGGGTCAGGTTGTAGGTGTTTTCCTTCAACTCCTGTGCGTAGTATTTGATGTTGTTGCCATTGCCCATATACCGTGCGGCACACTGACCAATGTTGATCAGCAGCGAGCCGGAACCGCTGGTGGGGTCGTAAATTTTGATTTCTTCCCGGTCTTTCAGGTGGTACGCCACGATTTCAGACATGAGCAGCGAAACTTCGTGCGGCGTGTAGAACTCGCCGGCCTTCTTGCCTGCGTTTGCTGCAAAGTTGCTGATCAGATATTCGTAGATAAAGCCGAGAACATCATAATCCTGCTTGCCGTCCATGGGAATGTCTTTGATGAGATAGATCAGGTCGCGAATGGCCTTTGTCCGCGCACCAGAGCTTTCACCCAGTTTGGACAGGCCGGTTTGCAGCGTAGCAAAGACACCGTCAAACACCTTTTTGTGGTGCGGGTCGATTAGTCGACTGAATGCCTGTAATGCCACCGTTACGTCGTCAGCCTTGAAGTCGCTGCCTTTGCTGATCCATGTGGAAAACAGATTTTCATAGGCGATAAAATAGCCGACATTCTTCCGAACGGTATCCAGCGTTTCGGCATCGTCTTCGGTCAAATCCGGCAGATATTCGTCTGTCCAGTCATTCTCTTTCAGCCATTTGACTTCCTTGTCCGACAGAAATTTATAAAACATGAAGCCCAGAATGTAATCCTTGTACTCGTTGGCTTCGATTTTAGAGCGCATCTTGTTGGCAGATTCCCAGATTTTCGATGCGAGTTGCTGCTTGTTCATGCTATTCCTCCCAGTGGCCTACAATAGGGCGTTTTTAGAATTTTTTAATCGGACAGCCCCTCCGATTTTATGCGTGTGTTCATTGAACCAATTATACAAAACCGCCACCCGGTTTGCAATGCGAATAAGAAGTTTCCGTGCGGCTTTCGCCAGCAATGCAGACGTATATAAGTCTGCTCACTTGTCGGAGAGCCTCAAATCCTATAATCATCACGTTCCGTGATGGCTGCGCACTCCTGTGGAGTGCTGAAAGAGCGTTTTGCAAAAACGCGTAGCCTGCATCCGTCGGATGCAGTTCAAGGGTTTGGGATTTCCCAACAAGCATTTTGCAACGCAAAATGGTCTTTGTATATACGAAGACACTGCTTGCCACTGCTATGAACGCCTTTTGAATTGCAAAATGATTTTTCAGTTGCTATACTGGGCTTATCAAAATTTTTTCGGGAGGACGCCGCAGTGACTGCACAGACAATGCAAATCGGGAACAAACCTTGCCGCATTTACGGCGAGCCCCATGCAGAATACCTACTGCTCCAAATGACCGGCGAACACGAGCTGCAAAGCATGGACCATGAAGTGACAGCGATTGCGCAGAGCAGCTGGAATTTTTTGTTTGCGGCTATCCCAGTGGAAAGCTGGAACGATGCACTTTCTCCGTGGGAAGCCCCTGCTGTATGGGGAAAACAAGGTTTCGGCGGCAATGCTGCGGACACCCTGCGCTTTCTGATAGAACAGGTCATCCCAACGCTGAAGCGGCAGTTTCATCTCCCGGAAAACGTCAAAATCATTCTGGGCGGCTATTCACTGGCCGGGCTGTTTGCGTTGTGGGCATCCACCCAGACTGATCTGTTCTATGGTGTCGCCGCCGCATCCCCCTCTGTTTGGTTTCCGGGCTGGATGGAGTTTGAACAGCAGCATTTGATACAGGCACAGCACATTTATCTGAGCCTTGGCGACAAGGAAGAGCGCACGAAAAACGCTGTCATGGCTGCGGTGGGGGATAATATCCGCACCCTGCACAGTCGGCTTGCAGAGCGTGGCGCAGACTGCACCCTTGAAT
>OLZW01002314.1_pt1 | contig 12488 bp, 11 predicted proteins | sample 1674281 | NCBI WGS metagenome assembly OLZW01 (sample SAMEA103958157, study PRJEB25191) | human gut metagenome | biome: human-associated habitat [ENVO:00009003]; feature: intestine environment [ENVO:2100002]; material: feces | place: Germany | collected 2013/2015
ACATTTTGCATTTTATGAGATATTATAATATCAACAAAACAAAAGGAGGACGGACCACCAGAAACTTAATCTTAACTCCAAAGTCTAAGAAAGTAAGAGGTATGGACCAAAGGACACTTAATTTAAAACTCGGACAAATCTAATGAAAGTAAGAGGTACGGACCAAAAGGAACATAATTTAAAACCAGAACAAAATCTAATGAAAGTAAGAGGTATGGACCAAAAGGAACATAATTTAAAACCAGAATAAATCTGATGAAAGCAAGAGGTACAGACCAATGGCAAGATAATTTATACAATATCAAATCAATGAAATCAAGAGGTGCAGACCAATGGCATAATAATTATTGAAATTTACATAGAAAAAACTATTTGAGATAATAGTTTCAGATAGATAAGAAGTGAATAAGGAGGATAATCCAATGGATGGATCAAATTAAAATCCACTGTAGCTGAAAGATCAGATACAGTGGATTTTTTATGACATATTTTCTGTTCCAAAGTTCAAGAGCGCGCCTGCTGACGCGCTCAATTTCTGCTGATTCATAGTACAGCGGATTCTATGAAGTCTTCCGGTCCATATCCCATACTGCCTTACCATCATCACAGTATTCCAGATCCGGGCATTCCCCCTGTACAAAGGAATAAACCGGTTCTTTTCCTTCATATTCCTGAATGATACCATTTAATTTGGCAAGCATTTTTTCTTTATCACCCGGAAGATGTCCTCTGACTCTCACATGGATAAAGTCATGAAAACCATCATATAAAATATTTGCTCCTGCTTTTTCCGGTGCGATCCTCTCGATCAGATGATATTCTTCCCGAATTGTTTCCAGCTCATCTGCCGGAACAAAAGTACCTTGCCGTATATCTTGATACAACGGAACTTCTTTATGCAGAAACATGGAAAAATTCACTACATGCGCCGGATTGGTCCTGTTCAGGAACTGCGCCAGTGCTTCTGCATTTTCCATTCCTCTTCCTTTTCCTGCGACTCCGGTCATAATATGTGCATCATAGATCAGTCCTGCTCCATGAAGCCTGTCGATTGCCTGATATGCCTGTGCCAGATCATGATCTTTTTTCATAAATTTCAGCACATCATCCAGTCCGCTCTCGATTCCAAGATACAGATGCTTTACCTTTTTTCTAGCAAGCATTTCCAGCTCTTCCTGGCTTTTATGTAAAATACTCGTAACAGTCGCATCCATATTAATCCCTTCACATTCCGGGAAGTAATATGCGATCAGATCCAGAATCTCATACAATTTTTCTGTCTTCAGACCAAATGCATTACCATCCCCCAGAAAGATCTTCTTCGGCTTCCCATGCAGTTCCCGCACTCTCTTTAGTTCCGCTTCAATCTGTTCCATCGGAAGTTCCCGATACTTCAGATGCCGGAATAAATTACAGAATTTACACTGATTATATGAGCATCCAACCATAACCGGAAGCATGAAAGAGCTTCTTTCCATCGGGGCCCGGCAAATCTGTCCTTCGTAATCCATATGTCACACTCCTATGCTTCTACATAATAGACATAATTTTCTTTTCTTGGTTTTGCTGCAGGAAGTTCTGCTGCCGCATATCCAAGTACGCAATGACCGATTCCTTCATAGTCTCCTTCGATTCCCCATTTTTTCAGAAGAGCCTTTCCTTCCTCGGATTCAAATTCTTCTTTTGCCCGGTGGATCCAGCAGCTTCCGATTCCAAGCGAATGCGCTGCATTCATCAGATTTCCCATCACAAGACTTCCATCATAAAGATATGTCGGTCTTGCCTTATCTGCAAGTACAATAAGAACTACCGGTGCACCATAAAACGGATCTGTATCGGTTCCCATAATTTTTGCATTCATTGCTGAAAGCTGATCTCTTGTTACTTTATCCGTCACTGCCACGATGATCGGTGACTGCATTCCCATTCCCGTTGCCGCATAAGTTCCGGCCTCAATGATCGTATCCAGATCCTCTTTTCTGATCATATCCGGTTTGTATCCACGGACACTTCTGCGTTCTTCCATATTTTTGATTACTTCATTCATAAATTTTCAGCTCCTTTCAAATCTGCTTCTATTGTAGCACGATTTGAAAGGAGCTGTATGTATCTTATTTATTAAATTTTTATATCTGGCTTATTTTTCTTCGCCCCATACTTCTTCCGCGATTTCTTTTACCAGTGCAAGCTTCTTCCACTGTTCTTCTTCTGTCAGTTTATTTCCGATTTCACAGGAAGCAAATCCACACTGTGGACTCAAATACAGTCTGTCGAGCGGGACATATTTCGCTGCTTCATGGATTCTCTTAATTACGTCTTCTTTATCTTCCAGCTTTGGTGACTTGGTTGTGATCAGACCGAGAACCACTTTTTTATCACCACTTACACTCTTCAACGGCTCAAATCCACCAGAACGTGCATCATCAAATTCCAGATAATATGCACTTACATTTTCACGGGCGAATAAAGCTTCTGCCACACGGTCATATGCACCACTGCTTGCATAAGTAGAATGGAAATTTCCACGGCATACATGAGTGTTGATCACCAGATCTTCCGGCGCTCCCTCAATTGCACGGTTATTGATAGCAAGAAGCTGTTCCATGATTTTCTGAAGTCCGGCTTCATCGGTTCCGAAAATTGCTGCAGCATGTGGATCTACACACATTCCCCATGAACAGTCATCCAACTGAATGCTTCTACAGCCCGCATCATACAGGTCACGAATAACTTTCTTATATCCATTTGCGATATCTTCTGCCAGTTCTTCCACATCCGGATAATACTGATTGGTATTTGGAAGGGACATTGGCATAATAAACTGTTCCAGGAACTGTGCCGGTGCCGGGATTGTCTGCTTTGCTACTGTACTTTCATCTTCCAGTGCCTTTACAAATTTGAAATGCTCTACAAACGGATGCTGATCTACGGAAATCTTTCCGGTAAGATACGTATCATCGATCATTGCAGCTTCTCCGTGAAATGGTAACCCAGTCTTGGTCGGCTCATGTCCCACCCCATTAAATCCCCACATAAAATCCAGATGCCAGGTTGCTCTTCTGAACTCGCCGTCTGTGATCACATGATATCCGGCTTTTTTCTGCTTCTCTACCAGATCAAGAATTGCATCATCCTCAACCTTTGTCAGTTCTTCTTTAGAAATTTTTCCTTCTTCAAAATCTCTCCTTGCTTTTTTCAGTGTTTCCGGTCTTAAAAAGCTTCCTACATAGTCATAACGAAATGGTGTATTTTTACTCATAATATAGCTCTCCTTTTCTCTTTCGTACTGTCTGTCTTTTATGTTTGAAAGTATAGCAGAGTATTCTGCATCTGAAAAATACAAAAAAAATGCAGTTTGCCATAGTTTAAAACTATAGCAATATCAAAAAAATGTTTCACGCTCTCTGCTTCCATGCTACAATATTACCAGGATATCTGACCAGAAGTATTTTCCGCTAAGATACATTTTCCAGATACTTTTCTGATATCTCAAACCCAAAAACAATATTCTTTATAGAAAGTGAAAAATATGACTCTTCAACAATTAAAATATGTCGTAACTGTTGCTGAAACAGGAACAATTACCGAAGCCGCAAATCGTCTTTATATTTCCCAGCCAAGCCTGACAAACGCAATCCGTGAACTGGAAAAAGAAATGAAGATTACCATTTTTCTCCGGACTAATAAAGGGATCATCCTTTCAAAAGAAGGCGAAGATTTCTTAGGATACGCCAGACAGGTGCTGGAACAGGCCGCTATTCTCGAAGATAAATACAAAGGAACTTCTGGCGGGAAAAAGAAATTCTGTGTATCCACGCAACACTATTCTTTCGCTGTCAATGCCTTTGTCGATCTGATCAAAACCTACGGACAGGATGAATATGATTTCAGTCTCCGCGAAACCCAGACATACGAAATCATCGAAGATGTAGCAAAAATGCGCAGCGAGATTGGAATTCTTTTCTTAAATAATTTTAATGAAACGGTTCTGGAAAAAATTTTAAAATCCAACGGGCTTATTTTTCATCAGCTGTTTGTTGCAAAACCACATGTATTTATCAGCAGACGTCACCCTCTCGCCGATCACAAAATAATCACCAATGAAGAACTGGACGATTATCCATATCTTTCCTTTGAACAGGGTGAACACAACTCCTTTTATTTTTCAGAAGAAATCTTTTCTGTATCTGAACGCAAAAAAAATATCCGTGTACGGGATCGTGCCACCTTATTTAATCTTCTGATCGGGCTAAATGGCTACACAGTATGCAGTGGTGTAATTGACAAAAAGTTGAATGGAAAAGATATTATTGCCGTTCCTCTTGCTGACGAAAGTGATATGCGGATTGGGTATATTACACATAAAAAAAGGATGTTAAGCAGATTAGGGACAACTTATCTGGATGCCTTGAAAAAATATCTGCAATAAAAAACTTCTGGAAGCAGTTTTCCTGTTTCCAGAAGTTTTTGTTTTAAAACAAACATACAATTCCATGCACAATAAATGCAGCAACCCATGCAATCACGCACTGAAAGATCACAACACCGATCGCCCATTTACCACCAAGTTCTCTTTTAATAGAAGCAATCGCTGCCACACACGGTGTATACAAAAGACAGAAAATCAAAAGTGCTGCTGCACCGGCTGTATTTATCACCGCTGTCAGTGCTGCTGTTGACCCAAACAAAATCGAAAGAGTGGAGACGACACTCTCTTTTGCCATAAATCCGGAAATCAGTGCCGTTGATATTCTCCAATCACCAAATCCAAGTGGAATGAATACAGGTGCGATCATACCTGCTACCGTTGCAAGGATACTTGTCTGTGAATCTGTCACCATATTCAGATGCAGATCAAAGCTCTGCAGGAACCAGATCACGATCGTTGCACCAAAAATAACGGTAAATGCTCTCTGCAGGAAGTCCTTTGCTTTTTCCCAGAGAAGCTGACCAACATTTTTCGCTCCCGGCATACGATAATTCGGAAGCTCCATAACAAACGGAACAGGTTCTCCTTTAAACATCGTCCCTTTCATTGCAAGTGCAGTAAGGATTCCCATCAGGATTCCGAAGAAATAGAGACCAATCATTACAATTGCACCCTTCCCCGGGAAAAACGCCGCTGTAAAGAATGCATAGATCGGAAGTTTTGCTGAACAACTCATAAACGGAGTCAGCATAATCGTCATTTTACGATCACGCTCTGAAGAAAGTGTCCGGCTCGCCATAACTCCCGGTACTGTACATCCAAATCCGATCAGCATCGGTACAATACTTCTTCCGGAAAGACCAATCTTTCGCAAAAGTTTATCCATAATAAACGCAACCCTTGCCATATATCCACTGTCCTCCAGCATCGAAAGGAAAAAGAACAGTGTAACAATGATCGGCAGGAAACTCAGCACGCTTCCAACCCCCTGAAAGATTCCATCTACAATCAGTGACTTTAATACGCCATTGACTCCTGCCGCATCCAGTGCCTGACTGCAGGCTACAATCACCTGGTCAATTCCCTGTTGCAGAAGATCCTGCAAAAATGCTCCGATCACATTAAATGTGAGCCAGAATACCAGTCCCATAATTGCGATAAATGCCGGAATCCCGGTATATTTTCCTGTCAGAACCTGATCAATCTTCCTGCTCCGCACCCGCTCCCTGCTCTCATGTGGCTTTAAGACCGTATCTTCACAGGCACGCTGGATATAGTTAAAACGCATTCCCGCTACTGCCGATGAACGGTCTACCTTGCATTCTTCTTCCATCTGCAGATTGATATGTTCCAGAAGTTCCTTTTCATTCTGGCTCAGCTTTAATTTTTCCAGGACAAGCTCATCATTCTCTGCCAGTTTGCTTGCTGCAAATCTGACCGGGATCCCTGCTTCCTTTGCATGATCTTCAATCAGATGCATGATCGCATGAATGCATCTGTGAACCGCACTTTCCTGACCTTCAGCAGAGCAAAAATCCACTTCCTCCGGTGCTTCCTGATATTTTGCGACATGCAGTGCATGTTCTACCAGTTCCGCAATTCCTTCTCCCTTTGCTGCCGAGATTGGTACAACCGGTACTCCGAGAAATGCTTCCAGCTCATTCACACGCACAGAACCTCCGTTCACACGCATCTCATCCATCATATTCAGCGCAACAACCATTGGGATCTCAAGTTCCATAAGCTGCATCGTCAGATACATATTCCGTTCAATATTGGTTGCATCTACAATATTGATGATTCCTTTCGGTTTATCCTGAAGCAGAAATTCTCTTGTAACAATTTCCTCACTGCTATACGGAGACATAGAATAAATTCCCGGAAGATCGGTAATACGGGTATTGGGATGTTCCTTGATCACACCGTCTTTTCTGTCAACCGTAACACCTGGGAAATTTCCCACATGCTGATTCGATCCGGTCAGCTGGTTGAACAGCGTTGTTTTTCCACAATTCTGATTTCCAACCAATGCAAACGTAAGTGTCGTATTCTCCGGTAACGGATGCTCTGTTTTCTTCTCATGAAAAATGCCTGCTTCTCCATACCCCGGATGCTGTGCATCTCCTAACGGTTGTCTGCCTTCCTTCTTCTTATAATGCGGCTCATGGGCCGGCGTAATTTCAATCTGTCCGGCATCCTCCAGACGGATCGTAAGTTCATAACCATGGATTCTGATCTCAACCGGATCCCCCATCGGCGCATACTTTACAATCGTTACTTCTGTTCCCTGGATCAATCCCATATCCAGAAAATGCTGCCTGAGTGCACCATTTCCTCCTACGGAAAGAATCGTAGCTGTCTTTCCGACTTGTAATTCTTTTAATGTCATTCCTCTATCTGTCTCCTTTGGCAAAACCATTTATTGATAATTTATATCATTATCATATCAGTCCTGTAGGTAGTCATTCAAGAATAACATTCGTTTTTTCTAACTAATTTCATCGTCTGCAAATTGTTTTATTCCGTAGCCTCTCTAAACCGGTACCCTACTCCGATTTCTGTCAGAATAAATCTGCAATTTCCGGGATCCTTTTCTATCTTCCTTCGCAGTGCTGCCATAAATACCCTCAGGTTGGCTGCTTCTACTCCCTGTGCACTGCCCCAGATCTGGCTGAGAATATAATTATGTGTCAGTACCTTTCCCCTGTTGTCGATCAATAGTTTCAAAATTTTATATTCCATCGGAGTCAGATGAACTTCTTTCCCATCTATCGATACCTGATGTTTTTCCCAGTCCACCTTCAGATAATCACACTGAAAGATTTTTTCTTTCTTTTCTTCCGGAATCTGGTTACTCTTTCTGAGCGCCACACGGATTCTGGCAAGCAGTTCGCCCATATAAAACGGTTTTGTCACATAATCATCTGCCCCCAGATCCAGTGCCTGTATTTTTTCTTCCTCTTCCTGTCTTGCACTGACCACAATGATCGGTATCTTCGAGATTTCTCTTACATTTTTTATAATCTCAATCCCGTCACCATCCGGAAGTCCAAGATCCAGAATGATCATATCTGGTCTGTTTGCATAGAACAGTGCATTTGCTTCTCCACATGTCTTCGCAATCACATAATCATAGTCTTCTTTCTTAAGACTCATCGAGATAAAGTTAATAATATATTTATCGTCTTCCACAATTAAAATTTTATGCTTATCTGCCATCTGTACTTACCTGCCTTGCCTCCAACCAGAACATGAACCTTGCTCCGCCTTCTTTTCTGTTCTCTGCACAAATATTTCCACCATGTGCATTTACTACCGCTTTACATATAGCCAATCCCAGTCCGATTCCTCTTTGTCTGTCCCCTTTTTCGTCTGACCTTGTAACAAATTCGTCAAAAATATTTTCTTTCAGATCTTCCTGAATCCCGTCTCCGTCATCTTCTACACTGATCCACACTTTCCCTGCATCATATCTGGCTTCTATACAGATCCATCCATTTTCCCCTGTATGCTTCATCGCATTATCCAGAAGATTGACCAGCACCTGGACCATCAGTTTTCCATCTACATTTACAACAATCAGCTCCGACGGAAGTTTAATTTCAAACCTCCTCTTTTCCCGGAGTCCTATGATATGTGATACGGCTTCATAGATCAGATCATCCACTACTTCCTGGTTTTTCCGGATCTCAAATTCTTCACTTTCCAGCTTTGTCATATTCAAAATATTTTCCATCAGGCGCATCAGCCATACAGACTGCTCCTGTATCTCTCCTGCCAGTTCCTTTCTGACTCTGGCATCCAACTCATCCGCCTCTTTTAAGAGTCCTGCAGCTCCCATAATTCCGGTCAAAGGTGTCCTGAAATCATGGGATATACTTCTCAGCATATTGCTTTTCAGCTTTTCTCTTTCCATCTGTGCCCTTGTTTCCTCTGCAATACGCACCTGATTATGAAATCGTACCATAATACTTGCAGAAATGAATCCTGTGATAAGGAAAAATACCAGACGTACCACATCATTCTGATCCGTCATCGCAAATGTATGCACCGGCACTGTAAAAAAATAATTAAACAGCAGCACACTGCATACAGAAGCCATCATTCCATACAGATAACCGGTAGTTGTAACTGTTATGACCAGTACACCCACAATATAGATCATCAGAATATTTTCTTTTCGAATTCCATAACTCTGGAGAAAAAAAGACAAAAATGTTGCAACCGCCATGATCGCAATCGACTGCACCATATATTTTACTCTCTTTTTTGTCATTTTCTTTCCCCCATCATTCATCATTTTATACTTGCAAGCAGACGGTCAATATCCTTTGTAAGACCTACTACAAGCAGATGATCCTTCTCATGCATCACATAATCCGCTCTCGGAAGGACCACCAGCTCTGTATTTTTCTTTATTCCAAATACAGTTATATGATAGTTTGCCCTTATATCCGCTTCTTCTATCGTCCGCCCGATCCATGCAGCCTTCGGCTGGATTTCAAAAATCGAATAATCCTTACTGAGTTCAAAATAGTCAAAAACATGATTTGCACTGTATTTTACAGCCAGTCGCTCTGCAATATCCCGATCCGGATAAAAAACTTCATCCGCTCCATTTCTCAATAAGAATTTTGCATGGATATCCCTGTTTGCCTTACTGACAACATGTTTGGCTCCAAGCTCTTTTACCAGGCTTGTTATCTCCAAACTGCTCTGGAAATTTGATCCGATGCACACAAAGCAAAGATCGAAATTTCCTACTCCAAGACTTCTTAATACTTCTTCATTTGTACAGTCCCCTACCCGTACTGCTGTTGCGTATTCCAACAAATCCGGTGTCTTTTTTTCATCTTTATCGATGACCATTACCTCATTTCCCCGATTTGCCATATCCATACACAGATGATGGCCAAATCTTCCAAGTCCAATAATCAATACTGATTTCATTTTTCTACTCCTTATTCTATCCTATCGTAATTTCTTCTACCGGTTTCCGGATCGGTGCTTCATGTCTGTGCCCTTTCAATGAAAGCGCAAATGTCAGACTTCCTATTCTTCCGCAAAACATCAGAAATACCAGCATCATTCTTGATGCCATGCATACATCTCTTGTGATTCCCGCAGACATTCCCACTGTTCCCATTGCAGAAAAGACTTCAAACATCACATCCGCCAAAGAAAACGGCTGCATAATTTCCATGAAGATCGTTCCTGTTAGTATAAGGAACAAATTCGTACACATTACAACACTGGCCTTTCTGATCGCAGTTTCATCCAGTCTTCTGTTAAATACATTACAACCGGCTGCTTCCATCAGATTTGCACGCACAAATACAATAAGAACCACTACGGTTGTCGTCTTAATTCCACCTGCTGTAGATCCCGGGCTTCCTCCTATGAACATCAGAATCATAGTAACAAGTTTACTGCCTTCCGTCAACGCTCCTGTATCGGTTGTATTAAATCCTGCCGTTCTGGCTGTCACCGAGTGAAATAAAGAACAGAGTATCTGTTCTTTCACAGGCATCCCTGCCAGTACATTATTTTTTTCCAGTATCAGGAATAAAACTGCTCCTCCTATAATCAGAAAACCTGTTGTTGATAATACAATCTTTGTATGCAGATGATATTTTTTCCATTGAAATTTTTTCACAGACAGATCATCCCACACTAAAAAACCGATTCCACCGATTATAATCAGCAGCATGATCACTGTATTTACCAGCCAGTCATCCGAATATCTGATCAGTGACTGATAGGCACCATTTTCTCCCATAAGGTCAAACCCGGCGTTGCAAAAGGCTGATATAGAATGAAAGATCCCGTACCAGATTCCTCTTCCTATTCCGAATTCCGGAATAAACCGGATCATCAGCAATACAGCTCCAATGCTTTCAAAAAAAAGTGTTCCTTTTATAATCTTCTTCGTAAGCTTTACAATTCCACCAATTTGAATACTATTGATACTCTCCTGCAAAATTCCACGGACTTTAAGCCCTATCTTTCTTCTTAACAGAATCGCCACACAGACACCAATTGTCATAAATCCCATACCGCCGATCTGGATCAGGATCAAAATGATAAGCTGTCCAAAAAAAGACCAGTGCAGATATGTATCCTGTACAACCAGCCCAGTCACACAGGATGCGGATGTCGAGGTAAATAATGCATCTGCAAAAGATGTCATATTTCCATCCCTTGATGAAACCGGAAGCATTAAGAGAATACTTCCCAAAAGGATCAACAACAAATACCCGACAACAATCATCTGTGTCTGTGTCATCTTTTTATATATTACTGTCATTTGTTTCGTTTCCTTTCTCCTCTATATCTTTCTTCCTCTCTCTCTTTTTTATCCTTCTTCAGAAAAATGTCGAGTTCACGCATCAGATGCAATCCGGCGATCAGCAGAAAGCTCAGGATCCCTGTAAATAAAATAATACTCTCAATCTCGAACATAACCTTTCCTTCCTCTCACTGTTTTTCCTCTCCTGTTTTGTAAATCAATGATAGTATTTTTAGTATAAAGATTGTATAAAGATTCCTGATTTTATGTAAATATTCCGTTATGATTTCCTGCTGAAAAATGGGATTAGGAATTTCATTAAATAGAAAGAATGTGCATCTCCGGCACGCAGTGCCTTTTGTTTCATAGGAAGTTCCTTCGGGATTTTCTATGAAGCAAAAAACGGGCACTTTGCAGTTCTTTCTGCAAAGCGTCCGCCTTTTTTACAAAATCTTTTTATTCAACTGCTGCTTCTTCCTCATCTGTTTCCGGAACATCATTATGAACGGCAGCCACACCTGCTACATCTGCTTCCGGATCTGTGATCAGTTTGACATCTTTATCCTTTGCGATGTCAAGGTCTTTGACTTTAATGGTTTCTCCAACCTTCAAATCTCCAACGTCAACAATTACTTTTTCAACAAGTGCAGATGGAAGTGCTTTGTATTCAATTTCATCAAGCAGTTCCTCTACAACACCTGTGACAACCTTTGACTGATTGTGGATCACAACTTCTGCTACGGAATGTACCATTTCTCCACTTACCAGTGCCTGAAAATCTATTTCAAGTACTTTTGAACCCATAGAATCATAATCGACTTCTTTTACCAGCACATCCATCTGCTCTCCGTCCAAATCCAACATGATCTGGCTTCCTTTATTGCTCGTCTTAAGCAGGCGGTCAACTGCGGCAGCATCCATTTTTACTGGAATGGACTCTTTCATCTCTTTGCCGAATACGTTACCGGTAACATAGCCCTCTCTTCTTAATTTTTTTGCCTTTACCTGGGGATCTCTTTTTTCTGCTTTTAACGTCATCATAACGATTGCCTCCTATCTGTGTAGCTGTGTAGATTCGAGAGCTTTTATGAAGAAGTTCTTTTTTGCACTGACTGTATTATAGCACTTTTGGAAAAAAGTGAACCTTTAAAAAGCACCAAAAAAGCAAACACACAAAAAATAAAATTGGCAATATTTTTCAGAAATTAGCACTCTTTTATGCAGAGTGCTAATAAAGTCTGGGAGGAATTTAGCTATTTTCCCGGATTTTGATGGAATGCTCCACAAAGTTTTTTTCCTGGACAGGAGGTGCTCCGGAGGTCAGATATTCAAACAGGAGATCCAGGGATCGGGAACCCTGTTTGCGGGGCTGCTGGCTGATGGTGGCGGATATGACACCGGCACGCAGCATATCCAGTGTTGTGGGGACCTCATCGAAGGTAACAATTTTGGGATGGCGGCCGGATTCCTGAACGGCCTTACACCCGCCAAATACACCGGCTGCAGCGAAGAACAGGGCATCGATGCGGGGATTTTGCCGGAGAAGCTGCCGGGTCAATGCATAGCTTTCAAATTCATCGTCATGATTTTCCAGAATTTCCGCGATATGAATTCGGGGATAGGAGGCTTCCAGCGTCTCGGTCAGTCCGCGGATCCGCTCGGAATGACATAACACATTCCGGGAACCGGTGATGATGCCAAGCTCAGTTTCTCCCTCCGTCATGAGAGCAAGCAGTCCGGCTGCAGTCCGGCCGCCGCAGATGTAATCAC
>OLZW01002316.1_pt1 | contig 12479 bp, 10 predicted proteins | sample 1674281 | NCBI WGS metagenome assembly OLZW01 (sample SAMEA103958157, study PRJEB25191) | human gut metagenome | biome: human-associated habitat [ENVO:00009003]; feature: intestine environment [ENVO:2100002]; material: feces | place: Germany | collected 2013/2015
TGGAATTGGATGAGCAGATTCAAAAATCCGAGCAAGTGCTTTCTTCCATGATGGATGATTTGACCGGCAGTGAGTACGACATGAAGGGATTGGCAGAGTTCAAAGCTCTGTTGCAGGGTGATGCAAATGAGTAAAACCGAAATGCCCTCTATTCGTTTTTACGGCTTTGATAATGATTGGGAACAGCGTAAGTTCTCCGAGATAACTTTTCTGTCGGGAGAAAAGAATAGAGAAAACCTGCCGTTGGAGAGTTATTCAATAACCAACGAGAGCGGATTTGTGCCGCAAGACGAGAAGTTTGGAAATGGTGGCACTATGCGAGAAGCTGATAAAAGAATGTACTATATCGTTTCTCCAAACTCGTTTGCCTACAATCCGGCAAGAATAAATGTTGGCTCAATTGGATATCAAAACACAGGGAAAAATGTCATAGTTAGCTCACTTTACGAGATTTTTAAGACTTCCGATGATGTTGATGACAGACTTCTGTGGCACTGGTTCAAGTCGCCTGATTTTCAAAAGCTGATTTGGCAGTTGCAAGAGGGCGGTGTTCGACTTTACTTCTATTATGACAAACTCTGTATGGGCGAGGTATCTCTCCCATCACTTGAGGAACAACGCAAAATTGGAAAGTTTTTTGATACTCTCGACAACCTTATCACCCTTCATCAGCGTAAGTTTGAAAAGTTGACGAATGTGAAAAAGTCTATGCTCGAAAAGATGTTCCCGCAAAATGGCAGCAGTTACCCCGAAATTCGCTTTAAGGGATTTACTGACCCTTGGGAACAGCGTAAGTTAGCATCTTTATGTGAGAAGTTCACAGATGGCGACTGGATCGAATCAAAAGATCAGAGCGATTTCGGTGTGCGTTTAGTTCAAACTGGCAATGTTGGTGTAGCAGAATATTTGGACAAGCCTAATAACAAAAAATGGATATCTGAGGACACTTTTGATCGGCTCCACTGCGAAGAAGTGCTACCCTGTGACATCCTTATTTCGAGATTGCCTGAACCAGCCGGCAGAGCTTGTATTGTGCCGCTTTTAGGCACAAAAATGATTACGGCAGTTGACTGTACGATCGTCAGAACTGCACCTGATATGAGCAACAAGTTCTTGGTTCAGTATTTATCGTCACAAGCATATTTTGATGATGTTAATACATGTCTGGCAGGCGGAACAAGACAGCGCATCAGCCGAGGTAATCTTGCAAATTTCAATGTGCCTATCCCTGTAAAAAAGTCTGAGCAGGATGCAATCGGGATGTTCTTTGGCTATCTCGACAACCTTATCACCCTTCATCAGCGTGAGTTGGAAAAGCTCCAAAATATCAAGAAATCTATGCTTGAAAAGATGTTCGTGTGACATCAATTTCGCAGGAAGGAGGAAATCGAATGACATTCCAAAAAGAAGCGGACTTTGAGGAAGCCCTGATTAAAGTCTTGGCGGATAAAGGATGGGAAAAAGAAGTCATCAAGAACCCGACCGAGCAAGACCTCATCCGAAATTGGGCAAAGATCCTGTTTGATAACAACCGTGGAATTGACCGCTTGAATAACTATCCTCTTACGGATGGCGAAATGCAGCAGATCATCGAACAGATCACGGAACTTAGAACACCGTTAAAACTCAATGGCTTTATCAACGGAAAAACTGTGTCCATCAAGCGTGATAACCCTGATGATAAGCTCCATTTCGGCACTGAAATCAGCTTGAAAATATATGATCGCAGGGAAATCGCCGCTGGACAGAGCCGGTATCAGATCGTACAACAACCAGTTTTTCCGAGCAAGTCAAAAATGCTGAATGACCGTCGTGGTGATTTGATGCTGCTTATCAACGGTATGCCTGTCATACATATCGAACTGAAGCGCAGCGGTGTCCCCGTCAGTCAAGCATATAATCAGATTGAGAAATACTCATATGAGGGCGTTTTTACCGGATTGTTCTCGCTCGTTCAGGTGTTTGTAGCAATGAACCCTGAAGAAACTCGTTATTTTGCGAATCCCGGACCTGACGGAAAGTTCAATACTGATTACTATTTCCATTGGGCTGACTTCAATAATGAGCCTATCAACGATTGGAAAGCTATCGCCTCCTCGCTGCTGTCCATCCCTATGGCGCACCAGCTCATTGGTTTTTATACTGTTGCCGACAATGCTGACGGTGTTCTGAAGGTAATGCGAAGCTACCAGTATTACGCAGCCAGCGCAATTTCCGATGTTGTGTCTAAAACGAAGTGGGATAGCGGTAAGCAGCGTGGCGGCTACATTTGGCATACCACCGGCTCAGGTAAGACGATGACGAGCTTTAAGTCGGCTCAGTTGATTGCAAACTCCAATGATGCTGATAAGGTTATTTTCCTTACCGACCGTATTGAGTTAGGAACGCAGTCGCTCAAGGAATATCGGGCATTTGCGGACGAGAACGAAACCGTGCAGGCAACAGAGAACACATATGTCCTTTTGACTAAGCTGAAAAGCAACGCAACGGCAGATACCCTAATTGTTACCTCTATTCAGAAGATGAGCAATATCCGAGATGAGGACGGAGGACTTAATGCAAGCGACATTGAAATAATCAACGGCAAACGGCTTGTTTTTATTGTTGACGAGGCTCATCGTTCAACTTTTGGAGATATGCTATCCATCATCAAGGAAACATTTCCCAATGCCATCTTCTTTGGCTTTACCGGCACACCGGTGTTTGAGGAGAATGCAAAGAAAAACAATGCCCAAACAGATGTTTTTGGCAATGAACTCCATAGATATAGCATTGCTGATGGTATCAGGGATAAGAATGTGCTTGGATTTGATCCTTATAAAGTCCTGACTTTCCGTGATAAGGATGTCCGCAAGGTGGTTGCCTTGGAAAAAGCAAAAGCAGCAACCGAAGAAGAAGCAATCAGCGATCCCAAAAAGGCAAAAATATTCTATGAGTATATGGACTCCTCCACCGTCAAGATGGCGGGCTTCTTGGGCGATGACGGAAAGTGGGTCAAGGGCATTGAAGATTATCTTCCAAAAACTCAGTACCTTTCCTCGGAGCATCAAAGCAAGGTTGTTGAGGATATTCAAGAAAACTGGCTTACTTTGAGTCACAACGGGAAATTCCACGCAATCTTTGCAACGAGCAGCATCCCCGAAGCAATAGACTACTATCGACTGTTGAAGGCTGCAATGCCGAAACTTAGGATCAGTTGCCTTTTTGACCCCAATATCAGCAATGAAGATGGTGACTACAAAGAATACAGAGGGCAGCCGATTGCTTTCTATAAAGAGCAAGGCTTAATCGAAATCCTTACTGACTATAATACGATGTTTGGTCAGGATTTTTCGATTGCTACACACGCTCGCTTCAAAAAAGACCTTTCTCTACGCCTTGCCCACAAAGAGCAATATAAGCGGGTCGAAAGAGAGCCTGAGAAGCAGCTCGACCTCCTGATTGTAGTGGATCAGATGCTTACCGGCTTTGACTCTAAGTGGGTCAACACGCTGTATATGGACAAGATACTGGAGTATGAGAACATCATTCAGGCATTTTCCAGAACCAACAGACTTTTCGGACCCGATAAGCCTTTTGGCATCATCAGATATTATCGCAAGCCGCATACGATGGAGCAGAATGTGAGCAAAGCTGTTAAGCTCTATTCCGGCGATAGACCGATAGGTCTGTTCGTTGAAAAACTGTCTTACAACCTCGGAAAGCTCAACGCTGTGTTTGATGATATTGCCTATTTGTTCAAGAATGCTGGTATCCCTGACTTTGAAAAGTTGCCTGCGGACGGAACCGTAAGAGCTAAGTTCGCCTCGCTGTTTAGAGATTTCAACGGATACCTTGAAGCTGCTAAAATCCAAGGATTTAGGTGGGACAAACACACCTACTCATTCAAGGACGAGGAAAGTGGAAATTCGATTGAAATTACAATGGAGTTCGATGAGAACGCATTTTTGATTTTAGCACAGCGTTATAAAGAGCTTTCCGCTGCTTCTTCCGATGATCCCGGATCACAAGACATAGATATACCATACGATCTTGTTGGATACCTGACTGAAATTGACACAGGGGTTATCGATGCCGATTATATGAACAGTCGCTTCGATAAGTACCTCAAATTGATTCGACAGGAAGGTTCGTCCGAGGAATCTATTGAGCAAGCAAAGGCAGAACTTCACAAAACTTTTGCTGCCCTAACGCAAGAGGAGCAGAAATACGCAAACATCTTTCTGCACGACATTGAGCGAGGCGATGTCATTGCCGAGGACGGAAAAACGCTTCGTGACTACATCACGGAGTATCAGTTTAGAGCAAAAGATGACCAAATTCATCGTTTTGCGACTATCTTCGGTCTTGATGAGGATAAACTCAGGAATATGATGGGGCTTAACTTGAATGAAGCGACTATCAATGAGTTTGGCAGGTTTGACGAGCTGAAAAAGAGCGTTGATAAGACCAAAGCAAAAGCGTTCTTTGAAGCATATGAACAAACCAAGTTGATTCCGCCCAAGGTCAATATGAAAACGGATCAGCTTTTGCGGCAGTTTATTCTTACCGGTGGATTTGAGGTTGATATGCCGTAATGAGTGCCATCACCGCTAAAGCAAGCCGAAAAATGAAAAAATATGCGGTCTTAACAAGAGAGCCAAGGTGTTTCCTTGGCTCTTTTGATTTTTCTTGGGAACAGCGTAAGCTATCCGAAATTACAGATAAAGTCACGGAGAAAAATGCCGGACTACAATATGTAGAAACATTTACAAACTCTGCTGAGTTCGGAATTATAAGTCAAAGAGATTTCTTTGATCACGATATAGCAAAGCTGGGCAGCTTGGATGGGTACTACATTGTAAAAACCGAGGACTTTGTTTATAACCCTCGTATCTCTACTTCCGCACCAGTTGGACCGATAAACCGCAATAAACTTGGAAGAACGGGCGTAATGTCACCGTTATATACCGTCTTTCGCCCGCACGATATTGACACGACTTATTTGGAGTACTTTTTCAAGTGCGGCTATTGGCATTCTTTTATGAATTTCAATGGTGATTCCGGCGCAAGGTCTGACAGGTTCTCGATTAGAGACAATGTGTTTTTTCAAATGCCTATACCTATACCAGATATAGATGAGCAGAGAAAAATTGGCGAGCTACTAACTTGCCTTGACAACCTTATCACCCTTCATCAGCGTAAATGTGCATTATTATTCAGTCCTTTTCAGGCTTTTATCTCTATGATGTTCACCACTTCAACATTTTCTTGGGAACAGCGTAAGTTGGGAGATATTGCTGACATTGTGGGTGGTGGAACCCCAAGTACAGGAAATCAGAGCTATTGGGACGGTGATATTGATTGGTATGCACCTGCTGAAATTGCGGATCAAATCTATGCAAATTCGAGTCAGAAAAAGATAACCGGCTTGGGTTATGAGAATAGTTCAGCCAAAATGCTTCCTCCCGGTACAGTCCTGTTTACATCTCGTGCAGGGATCGGGAAAACAGCCATTTTAACCCGAAAAGGCTGTACTAATCAGGGATTTCAGTCCATTGTCCCACATCGTGGAGAGCTTGACTCTTACTTCATTTTTTCTCGAACCGAAGAATTAAAACGATATGGAGAGCTTGTTGGGGCTGGATCAACTTTCGTCGAGGTTTCGGGAAAGCAAATGGCTGTAATGGAGCTGATGATGCCGCCAACGATGCGAGAACAACAGACTATTGGAGGTTTCTTTCAGCAGCTCGACCACCTTATCACCCTTCATCAGCGTAAGTGCATTTTCTTTACTGGAAGGGCGGGTAGGCTTATCTCGACCGTAAACAAAAAGCGAATTACTTCTTCTTGGGAACAGCGTAAGTTTGAAGAAATCGCTGTGCGATCATCGGTAATATGCTCCGATGATACCCTTCCAAGAGTTGAATATGAGGATATAGTGTCAGGTACAGGTCGGCTCAACAAAGACATCTACGCCAAGCAAAGTAGCAAATCAGGCATCGTATTTCATCAAGGTGATGTCCTTTACGGAAAACTCCGCCCATACTTGCAAAACTGGCTTTTGCCCACATTTGATGGGCTTGCTGTGGGCGATTTTTGGGTATTGCAGCCTCAAAATGCTGATAGCAGCTTTCTATATCGATTGATTCAGAGCCGGCAATTCGATGAAGTAGCTAATCAATCGACCGGGACGAAAATGCCGAGGGCAGATTGGAAATTGGTGTCCAAAACGGTGTTCTCCATCCCGTCAAACATTAGTGAGCAGGCTGCTATTGGTACATACTTTACGGCACTCGATAGCCTTATCACCCTTCATCAGCGTAAGCCATTTTTAATGAAATGGAGGACTTCTGATGCTAACAGAAACCAAACGAACAGACTTGTTCTGTGAATATTATGCAAAATGGATTACGGTGTATAAGAAGGGCGCAATCAGAAAGGTGACGATGGATAAGTACCTGATGACGCAGAAATGGCTCGTTAAGCTCGTCCCGAACCTGAGAGTATGTGATATGAACCGGATCGCTTATCAGCAGCTGTTGAACGACTATGCTGAGTTCCACGAGCGCCAAACAACAATGGATTTCCACCACCAGCTCAAGGGCGCTATACTTGACGCCGTTGATGAGGGCTTGATTGAAAGAGATCCTACTCGCAAGGCAATCATCAAGGGGAAGCCACCGGTTGCTAAGAAAATTAAGTATCTCAATCAGTTTGAGCTACACACGCTGCTGATCTCGCTTGACCTGAAGGATAAGGTGAATTGGGACTACTTTATCCTGTTGGTAGCAAAGACGGGGATGCGCTTTTCTGAAGCACTGGCGCTTACCCCGAAAGACTTCGACTTTGCCCATCAAACACTGTCCATAAGCAAGACTTGGGACTACAAGGGAAAGGGCGGCTTCCAGCCTACGAAGAACAAGTCGTCTGTGCGGAAAATTCAAATTGACTGGCAAACTGTCATTCAATTTTCTGAATTGGTAAAGCACCTTCCCGAAGATAAGCCCATCTTTGTCAACTCCACTGTCTACAATTCGACGGTGAACGACATTCTCGGCAGGCATTGCAAAGCCTGTAACATCCCTATCATCTCTGTCCACGGATTACGACATACACACGCCTCTTTGCTGTTATTTACGGGCGTTTCCATTGCGAGCGTTGCCCGCCGTCTTGGACATTCGAGTATGACCACTACGCAAAAAACCTATCTGCACATCATTCAGGAACTTGAAAACAAAGACATCGACTTGGTGATGCGCTCTCTTTCGAGTTTGAGCTAAAAGATTAAACCGGCTTGCGCTGATTAAAGGTGATAAAAAAGATGCCATCCGAAAGGGTGGCATCTTGATTTCATCTGTTGTAGAATCCAGCTCAATAATGTCATCACCAGCAAAACTGCAGACAAATGGATAACCTATTATTGTGACATATCGTATTACCTTCTTTAGTGCACTTCCCGCAGCTTTCTTATAAGAATTATCCCAGAAACTGCTTTGTCGCAGCAAACAAGGCCTTTGCTCGTTGAATATGGAAAGCGCTGATGTTCTTTGCCATATGCACCTCGCTATATTCTACCGAGATTATCTTTGAAGATCACTTGCGTTCGAATACAAAACTGATACGGTCTTGGTATTCAGGCAACTGCTCCAGATAGACATTAAGGCGCCGTTCTACCTCAGCACGCTCCAATGCTGACGCTTCTACCGGGTTTAGGTCGTGCCCACCTTCCTCCATGATATCCACTGCCATTTCATACAGCAGCTTATCCAGAAGCTCTTCGGGGCTATCAATTACAAGGCAGTCCATGTCGCCGACAGTACCACGGCAACTATCGATGCTGATGTAGATATACCCGACCTTACCAGACCATACAATATCGAAGTATGGAGTTGTTTTGATGTACTCGGAGAATACGCTCATGACTCGTTCAATGGCCTCTTTCACGCTGGTGTCATATTCCTTTTTCATGTCGGAGCCCTCCTTAAAATCGAATGGATGGGAGATGCACCTCTCCATACTTATCCGCTTCATGGATAATGCGAGGATAAGCACAGTAGAAGAACAAACCTCCTTGCCTATAATCCGTTCCTGTCCGGAACTCGTTGATTAAATTGTTCTGACATTCCCGGCATTGGTTGTTATGCCAATCGTGCGTTTTCGGGCATATGTACCAGTCCCGTGGATTACCCTTGATTCGGCTGCACTTCGGCGCATAGGGTTGGTTATCACGGAGGAAGGCATCAAACCGCTTCCGCTTGCTCAACAGAATGTTTTGTAGGCCGTCTTCAGTAAAAAGATCTGGCGCAAAACCATCATCAATGAAGAATCGGCGATAGTCGGCATACCCGTCATCGTCTACGATCGCCCACTCCACCTTCACGAGCCATTCGCAACCGTCGTCATCATGGTCTTCGGTGAGCTGCAGAACGACTGCTATATCTGTGGATCGCTGAGGAACAACTGAAGCGAGCGCGCGATTCGGCCACTTCCACACAAACTTGTTCTCATCATCCAGGCTGCTGGAGATATACTCATTCCCAAAGGCGTAGGTCTCATCGAACACCCAAATCACCTTATAGCCGGCCCTCGTGTAGAACTTATTGCGCAGTTCAAATTCACCGACAGAAATCGGACTGTGCTGAAACTCAATGACATAGCCGCCCATCAAGATGTCTGCACGATGGCATTCGCCCCTGTGTTCCACGACAATCTCACGAACATTTTCGGGAAAACGCGATTGCCATCCTCGGTGCCATTCAGACATATCGTATTTCCAGTCATCCATACACGAGGTCACATGAGCGAAGTGCCACGAATTGACTTCGCCCTGGCGAGGAATCACCTGGTTGCCGCACACAGGACAGTAATACTCTTGCCCCTTCTCCGCATCGAATGCGTGAACGCGGTGATGATCCGCTGTCAAAGCATATTCCAAAGTGATCCCTCCTCACAGAATAATCTAATCGCTGTCTTCTTGGCTGCTCGCGTCTCTCTGGAAGCCATACTCAAAAAAGCACATGTCCAGGATTTTGGCTGCCGGATACTCAATTCGGCTGCCGCAATGTTTCCGGAGCTTTTCAAACTCATCCTCATGGTCAAGATACAGGTTGCCAAGGGTTCGGATGGATTTCGCACTGAATACTTGGGGTGCTGCACCGGTATCAGCAAGAGCCTTTTTGAAATACCGATCATAGGCGGGTACGCAGCCCACAGTACCCAGCAAGATCTTGGTAAGCAAGGTATCCGTTGGGATGCCGGCACCGGACGCCACATAAGCTTCTGTAATGCTCTCGCTAAGTTTCATGATGCGGTCAGCATAATACTCCTGCGAGAGTTTCTCGGGAGAAATGTCCCAGAGATCATCCCACTCCGGCTGATAAATCAAACGGACAACATCCGCATGGATCTTGTAATCCTTCTGCATGAGGAAAGAGTTTCGAAGCATACCCCAACTGGCCAAATACCAAGCCAAGTGCAGGCAGAGATAGTCGATCGTGGCGTCAATCTGCGGGCGCCTATTCAGCCGAAACGCTTCATGGCAATACTCCCAAGAGAGATACCGGTGATGTGGATCATCCTTCATACTGTCATAGCACTCGTATCCGGCTTGAATGGCTTCAGCAAGTTTTTTCTGATCCATAACACGATAGGGCGGCTTACTATGGTGCGTGTGGCCCTGTACTTCGCCTTTCCTGAATACGACCCATTGTTCCTCTAAACTAATGGAATCCACGACATATCCCGCGCTGATCCAGCTGGAGCAAAAGGATGCAGGGTTTGAGAGATTTGCCCAGGATGGTCTGTTCTTATATGCGTGGTTAGGGATTGGGATGATCTGGTTCAACTCATCGAAAGTAAGCTTAACAGAGTCTCCTCCGTGTTCCTTCAGCCAATTTCCAAGTGGAGCATATTTCTCTCCAATAGCCATATCCGTCACCCATTCAGTTCATGAGGCTTGAACACTCTTTTGTCCAGCGCGAAGATGCGACTGCTCACCTCTCCCACCTGGAGACCGGCCAAGGTCTCGCGGTAGATTTCCATCCGGCTGTCAAGCATATCGATCTGGGAGAGCAGCTCGCTCTCCGCACAGATGGGCTTCACTGCAGCGCCGAATTCTGGCTCTCCGTGATGGGAAAGAATCATGTGCTGCAGCAAAACGGACTTGTCTTCAGGGATCCCCAGTTCCGAAGCTACGGCAGCAACTTCCTGTGCACCCATTACGAGATGGCCAAGGAGCTGTCCTTTCACCGAATACTCCGTGACGAGGCCGAGCTGAGAAAAGGTAAACTCCTTCTCTTTGGCAAAGTCATGCAGGAACGTGCCTGCAAGCAGCAGGCTGCGATCGATGATATCCCCGTAAAGGCCGGCCAGGAAATCAGCCGTTTTCATCATGGTCGCAGTATGCATCAGAAGTCCGGAGATAAAGCCGTGGTGGACGCTTTTGGCTGCTGGGATCGTCTTCAGGGACTCCTTATGGCGGGCCATCATCGTGCTGCAAATCTTCCTGTAATCAGCATCCGTAATCGAACTGATCAGTCTCTCCACTTCTGCCATCGTAGTGTCCACATCAATGGGAGCCACCGGGACCAAGGCGGACAGGTCGTAAGTATCATTGCCGTCAGCCAAACGGATCCGATCGACAGTAATCTGCGGGGTGCCTCTGAACTCGGAGACAGTGCCACGAATCTTCACAACATTGCCTTCATCTGCAGAGGAGATGGGGCCAGAATAGTCCCATACTTTTATTTCGATGGAGCCGGATCGATCCGACAGAGAGGCGTTCAAAAACGGCTTGCCGGTTGCGGTTGTCTTGGGATATGCAGCTTTCAAAACATAGAAGCCCTCCACCTCATCTGAAAGGGACATCTCTGCGATCAATTTGTTATATTCCATCATTATTCCTCCGTAGTCGGTCTTCGTTTACTCGCCTTTGACACGAACCCCAAACCCATTGACTTCAATATCCTCGTCTGCGGGAATGAGCAAGTACTTCCGGCCATCAATGATCCTTGTCTCAACCAAGTAGCTGTGCTCCGGACCGACCGAAATTGTCGCATCGGCGGTCTTAACTTCAAAGCGGCTGCTATCAATCAGATTGGCCGGGTTCAGCGTTGCTCCATCACCGAACTGGGTGGCGCAACTATCACGGAACACAAGGATCTTCTCCTCTTCCACACCGTTATCGCGCAGGATTGCTGCCGCATCACTGACGGAGAGTTCCAGCGGTTCGGGGTCATGGCTCTCCTTATGCTGTTCAATCTGGTCGCGGAGTCTGTCATGGATAGACTGGACCAGTTCCATATTACAGGCATCACCCAAAGCTTCGCTGAGAGCATTCTGGAATGCTTCCTTTTGCTCAGCGGCAGACATGGGGGCTGTGGTATGAAATACGCTGTCGATGACTTCCTGGTGGATCTCATCTGTCTTTCTGGAATAGAACAAGGCATTGTAGATATTTGCCGCACGATCGTCAAAGGCTGGGAACAAGAATCCCAGTTCCGGTGCGGCAACGATCTGACCGGCACAGCTGTGGAACTCATTGTCTCCGGGGAAGAAGCCCAACTCCGCTTTGCGCTCCTTCACAGGACAGACACAGCAAACAACATAGGAGAATACGGCATCGGATGCATCTGCATCCATCTCGTCGTTTTTATTCTTGTGGGGGACATCGTATGTGTCATATGCCAGGAGGATCAGGTAGTTGCTGTCTCCAAGGTCAAGAGAGTTGATGATTTTCTGATAGAACTCCTCACGGATCTCACCATCTTTCAGTTCCGAGTCGCGCAGTGCCATGAGAAGGCGATGCTCATCACTGTCAGCTACCTGTTCAGTAGAGAAGATAATATCGATCAGGTTCTTCCCAAGTTTTCCGGAAAGAGTCTTCTTCAGCAGGTTCAGGTACTTCTCTGCTTCGTCCTGCGGGAGAATCCCCATGGATTCATCAATGTATGAAACGATTTCACGGCTGCTATTGACAAAACAGCCATAGATACGGCTGATAGCATTCCGATCCATACGAAAACGGCGGCGCAGTTCGCTTACTTCTTTCAAATTCAATTTAGGTTACCTCGCTTATCAAATTGGTCTAGCTGCTTGAAGCAGCAACCTCATCATATCACAGTCTGCCGATTCTGTCACATTCCGAGAACTCGTTGAATTATTCCTGCCAATCATCCTCACAGCCAGTTTCTTGAGCAATCATTATCGCAGTATCGGAGAAAACGCAGCAGTGTTTCTGCTCAGAACAAGGACACTGACAGGCCATTCTCTCTGGTTTGCTGACTTACGGTTTTGTATTGATTGTTGATTACATCCAAACAGCGTGTTCTGATGTAATCAATCGAATAGTCTCTCAAGTGATCCACAATCGTTTCACCACACTTAACAAGAAATAAGATTTCCTACTTGGCCGACCAGTCAAGGCTTGCAACGGCCACAGGGAGAATACCCCAGTGCAATGGTCTCATCGCGGGTGCCGAAGAACTCCTGCTTGTTCT
>OLZW01002319.1_pt1 | contig 12466 bp, 9 predicted proteins | sample 1674281 | NCBI WGS metagenome assembly OLZW01 (sample SAMEA103958157, study PRJEB25191) | human gut metagenome | biome: human-associated habitat [ENVO:00009003]; feature: intestine environment [ENVO:2100002]; material: feces | place: Germany | collected 2013/2015
CTGAAGGCGGACGGCGCTATGACCGCTCTGCTGAAGGACGCCATCAAGCCCAACCTGGTCCAGACCCTGGAGCACACCCCCGCCCTCATCCACGGCGGTCCCTTCGCCAACATCGCCCACGGCTGCAATTCGATCATCGCTACGCGCATGGCCATGGCGCTGGGCGATTACGCCATTACGGAAGCCGGTTTCGGTGCCGATCTTGGTGCCGAGAAATTCCTCGACATCAAGTGCCGCTTGGCGAATTTGAAGCCCGATGCAGTTGTGGTTGTCGCGACTGTTCGCGCGCTCAAGAACCACGGCGGCGTGCCGAAGGCCGAGCTGAATGAAGAAAACCTCGAGGCGCTTGAGGCGGGTCTTCCGAACTTGCTGCAGCACGTGGAAAACATCACCACGGTGTACAAGCTTCCCTGTGTGGTTGCTATCAACGCATTCCCGACCGATACGAAAGCCGAGCTCGACTTGGTCGAGACCAGGTGCAAGGAACTCGGCGTGAACGTTGCTCTTTCCGAAGTGTGGGCCAAGGGTGGCGAAGGCGGCGAAGAGCTGGCTCGCGAGGTTGTGCGCCTGTGCGAAAACGGCGACGATGAAGGCCGCAGTGCTAAGACGTTCGAGTTCGCCTATGGCGACGAGGGCGGTATCGCCGAGAAAATCGAGGCCGTTGCGAAGAAGGTGTATCGCGCCGATGGCGTCGACTTCACGCCTGCCGCGAAGAAGCAGATCAAGCATTTGGAGTCCATGGGCTTTGGCGAGTTCCCGGTATGCATGGCGAAGACCCAGTACAGCTTCAGCGACGACCAAACCCTGCTCGGCGCGCCGCGCGGCTTCCGCATCACGGTGCGCGAGGTGAAGGTGTCGGCTGGCGCTGGCTTCGTGGTGGCACTCACGGGCAACATCATGACGATGCCCGGTTTGCCGAAGCATCCTGCGGCTGAGAACATCGACGTCGATGAAACCGGTAAAATTACGGGCCTGTTCTAACGAGTAGGCCCCTGTGCCGACGCGGCATTGGGCTCTGGCGGCGCGCTTCGGGGTCAAGCTGCTGATCGCGTGCCGAAGTTGCGCGTCGCTTTGCTTTCGCTCGAACCGTGCTCGCCTAAGCCCATGCCGCTGATGTTTGTTCGACCCGGGTTTTAATGGGTCAAAGGGACCGCGCCTTTGGCCCATTCTTCTTTATTTGGAGCTCGTTTGAAAATGGGTTGCGGACGGTCTTTGACCTATTGAGGATGCTTCTATGGTGAATGCTGAATTTGTCGATGCGCTGGCTTCCGATGCCGCTGTGCCTGGCGGCGGCGGTGGCGCGGCCTATGCTGGCGCGCTTGCTGCGGCGCTCGGCGCCATGGTGGGAAATATTACGGCGGGAAAGCCAAAGTTCGCCGATGTCGCCGACGACATACGTGCATCGGTTGTTGAGCTTGATGCGGCGCGAACTCGTTTGCTCGAGCTCATCGATGAAGATGCCGAGGCGTTTTCCCGGCTCGCGGCCACATGGAAGCTTTCGCGTGCGACTGAGGAAGAAAAGGCCGCGCGCCATGCGGCCGAGCAAGCGGCGCTTGTGGGCGCGTGCGAGGTTCCGTTGCGCATCATGCGCGTGTGTGCGGTCGTAATCGAGTCCGACGAATTCCTCGCGAGCAATGCGAGCAAACTCGTGCTTTCCGATGTGGGCGCTTCGGCGATTTTGGCGAAAGGCGCCCTGCAGGCAGCGGCGCTCAATGTTCATATCAACACGAATCTTATGGACGATGCGGTCCAGGCTGCTGCGTTCAACGAGGAATGTGCGCAACTTTTAACGCAGCCGTGCGATGCGGCCCAGGCGATTTACGATAAAGTAGCTGCTGCTATTAAATAATCGCGGACAGCGTATGAATCCACAATGCCCGTCGCGGAAGAGTGATGGGCATTGTTTTTTGGCGAAGCTTGCCCTTGGAGCACTTCGGGGCGTTTTTTTTGGGGTCGCGCCAGGGTGGGTTCCATGTTCCGTATGTGCAAAAGAAGAAAGAACCGACATGGCGAAATTGCTGCTTGGAAAGCCCGTTATTGACTCGCTGCGAGAGGAATTGAAGGGGCGCATTGCTGCGCTCGAAGAGCGCGGCGTGAAGCCTGGTCTTGCGATTGTGCGCGTGGGCGCGCGCCCCGACGATTTGGCCTATGAGCGCACGGCGCTCAAGCGCGCTGCTGGACTGGGTATTCGTGCGCGTACCATTACGCTTCCGGAAAACGCATCCCAAGAAGAGCTTATGGATGTTATCGCTTGGGTGAACTCCGATCCGTCGATTCACGGCTGTCTGATGTTCCGCCCGCTGCCCGAGCAGTTCGATGAGGAGGCCGTTTGCGATGCGCTCGATCCCGCGAAAGATGTGGACGGCATTGGTCGCGGCTCCATGGCTGCGGTGTTTACAGGCCGAGGCCCCGGATATGCTCCCTGCACGGCGGCGGCGTGCATCGAGATGCTCGACGCGTACGACATTCCCATTGCAGGCAAGCGCGTAGTTGTCGTGGGGCGCAGTTTGGTTGTTGGCAAACCCGTGAGCGTGCTTCTGCTCGATCGCCACGCGACGGTGACCACATGCCATTCGCGTACGAGCGATTTGCCCGCTATCGTGCGCAAAGGCGATGTGGTGATTCTTGCCACGGGCCGCGCGAAAGCGTATGGCCGCGATTTCTTCCATCCCGGTCAGACAGTGCTCGACGTGGGCATTAACGTTGACGAGGCGGGCAACCTGTGCGGCGACGCCGATTTCGACGCGATTGAGCCGATCGTCGACGCCATCACCCCCGTCCCGCGCGGCATTGGCGGTGTGACCACGAGCATGCTCATGAAACACGTGGTCGAAGCCGCCGAAGGGACGGTTACGCCGTCTTGCCAGACGGCGTAACTACTCGACGCTGCGCGGAAGCCTGACGGCGCATTTCGGTTTCAACCTTCGGCTTGCGTAGCGCTGCTACGCGGCGGCTTGCCTTCGGGCCAACCTGCCGCACCGGACAGCTTTTCGCTGACTTTTCCTATCAAGTAAGAATACCAAAAGCACCACCTTCGCAGATGGCGCTTTCGGTTAGTCGTCCAGGTCCATGTGTTCTTTGAACTTCTTTTTGGCCTTCTTCTTGGTTTCGTCCCATTCGGCAGCAATCTCGGCATCTTCGGCCGCCTCGCGGGCCTCTTCCTCCTGGCGCTTCTTTAAACGGTTGCCCAGAACGATTCGTGCGACCAGCAAGCTGGCCTCATACAGAACGATCATGGCGCCAAACATGAGCAGCATGGTAACAGGCGAAGCGTCAGGCGTTGCCATAGCGGAAATGACCATAAGCACGATGTAAACCGTACGCCACGAGCTGCGAAGCTTCTTATAGGGAACGATGTCGAAAATAACCAAGTAGAACACAACGAGCGGCAGTTCGAATGCGACGCCGAAACACAGCTCGAAGTTGATGATGACATCGACCCACGATTTGGCATCGGGCAGGATTTGCGCGAAGCCGCCAGCCTGATCGGTGAGCCACTGCACAGCCGGATGCAAAATGAACAGATAGCAGAACACCGTGCCGAAGATGAACAAGAACACGCCCACGGCAAACGTGGGAATGAACCACTTGCGCTCGTTAGGCTTCAAGGCCGGCAGGAAGAACGCGAGAATCTGCCACAGAATAATAGGCATGCATGCGACAACCGACGCCCATAGCGCAACCTTGAAACGAATCGTGAACGAGCCGAACACGTCGAGCACGTTCAAAACCACCAAGCCATCGTCGCCCTTTGGCAGGTAATCAGCTACGGGCAGGCACATAAATTGAATGATGGTAGGCGTTGCCATATAGAACACGCACATGGCAATAAACAGGGAAACCACGATGCGCACCAAACGCATGCGCAGCTCACCCAGATGATCAAAAAGCGGCATTCTCGCCGGACCGATAGGCATGGGCTACTCCTCCTTCTGGGTCGCGGCGGACTCGTTGGCAGCGTCGGCCGCTGCGGGACGCTTCTTCTTTTTGGCAGGCTTGGCCGTGCCGAGAATCTCGCTCGCGAGTTCGGCCTCAGCGGCACGCTCGGCGTTGACTTCGGCCTGAGCCTTCTCAGTTGCTTCCATGCGCGCAGCCATGACTTTCTCATGCACCGTTGCGGGTTTGGTTGCGGCAGCAAGCTCTTCGGCTTTCGCCTTCGCCTTGGCGGCATCGCCGCTCAGGGCCTTGGCGGCCTCCGCGCTCAAGGCAGCGTTCGCAGCAGTCGCGGCCGCAATGCCCGCGCCAGCCTCGCCGGGCTTCGCCTGCACTGCGGCGGCAGCGGCGGCTTCTTCCAGCTTGCCGCTGCCCAGCACGATGCCGGTCTCGGGGGTCTGGCGCTTCTGGGTGACTTCGGCCACGGCCTCCATGTGGTTGGCCTCACACAGCGCGGCCAGCTCGGCGAGGCTGCGCTCGCAGTCCCACAGGCCCTGATCGAGGGCCAGCAAAATTACCTTCGTCGGGGGTGTTTCCACTAAAATATCGTAAAGTTCGCTCAAAATGATTCCTTTCGTTCCAGATAATGCTCTCTTGTCAGTGCATAGCACCTGCAGGGGACGGGGGAGCCGTCGAATTTGTGGTACTCTGCGTCATGGTCGTAAACGAAGCCTGCTTTGGTCATGACCCTGCCGCTGGCGGGATTTTCGGCGGCATGGCAGCAGGCAAGCCAATTACTGTCCGTATTCTTGAACCAGTATTCTACTAAAGAGTCCAGCGCCTCGGTGGTATAGCCCTTGTTCCACCAGCCTCTGCCGATGCAGTAGCCCGGCTCCCAGATGCCCGCAGAAATATCCCGCCCGGGCCACTCGGCCTTCTGCTGCGGCTCACCCGCAAGGCTGTTGTAGATGCTGATGGAGCCGAACACCTGCCCGGAGGCCTTTTCCACGATGGCCCACTGGTAGTAGTCCTCGTTGGGGTAGAGCAGCGCCCATGCGGTCAGCAGCTCCCGCGTCTCGGCCACATCTTTATGCGGCGTCCAGCGCAGCCAGCGGGTGACCTCCGGGTCGCTGGCCCAGTTGGCGTACATCATCGGGGCATCGGACGGCAGAAGGCGGCGCAGAAGCAGCCGCGGCGTTTCGATCTCCTGTGTGCCGGCGTGGCGCATGATACATTCCTCCAAACTGCTATAAATATGCATAGAATAGCACAAAAGCGGCTCTGGTGCAAGCAAAATGGGCCATTGAGAGACAAAAATGCTTGACAAGTGCGCAAACTTCATTAAACTGAAGATGACTGCACAAAAGCTCCGTCCCGGGGGAGCCGGGAAAAATAGAGGGAAAAACGAAGAAAAAAGGAGAACCTTACGATGATGGACATCCGAGAGTATCTTGCCCATAAGCCGCTGCTGTTCGACGGCGGCATGGGTACCTATTATAAAGCCGCGCCGGGCGTAGAATGCGAGCTGGCGAACCTCACCGACCCCGAAGGGGTGAAGCGGGTCCACGCCGAGTATCTGGCGGCGGGCGCACAGGCCATCAAGACCAACACCTTCGGCCTGCCCCGGATGGCAGCGGCCCAGATGCCGGGCTGGGAAGAGCTGGCCGAGGCGGGCTGGAAGCTGGCCTGCGACGCCGCCGCCGAGAAGGACGCCGTCGTCTTTGCGGACCTCGGCCCGGCTCTGGACACGGAGGCCGCCCCGGCCAGCAGTGCCTACGGCCTTGCAGCCCAGCAGTTCGCGGCGCTGGGGGCAAAGAATTTCCTTTTTGAGACGCTCAGCTCGGATGTGGGCGTGGTGGAGGCCGTAAAAGCCCTCCGGGTAGCTGTGCCGGACGCCTTCATCATGGTGTCTTTCGCGGTGCTGCCGGACGGCTACACCCGCGAGGGGCTGTTGTTCCGCGACCTGCTGCACCGGATGGAGGGCAGCGGCGTGGTGGATGCCGTGGGCCTGAACTGCGTTTCGGCTCCGGGCGCGATGAAGAAGCTGGTGCAGGGGCTGGGCGAGACGCGGCTGCCCCTGTCGGTGATGCCCAACGCGGGCTATCCGGTCGTCACCCGGGCGCGGGTGCTGTATCAGGGTAAGCCGGAGTATTTTGCCCGGGAGATGGGCCAGATCGCTGCCGCCGGTGTCCGCATTCTGGGCGGCTGCTGCGGCACGACCCCTGCTCACATTGCAGCCCTGCGGGCAGAGCTGGATGCTCTGCCCCGGCAGACCGAAACTGCCCCGGCCGCAAAACTTTCCACCGCCGCCGCGCCGGAGGTGGAAAAAGACGACACCTTCCTGCGGAAGCTGGACAAAGGCGAAAAAGTCATCGCCATTGAGCTGGACTCTCCCCGGGTGGCCGACCTGAGCGGCTATCTGGACGGCGCACGGAGATTGCAGGCCGCAGGTGCCGACCTGCTGACCATCGCCGACTGCCCCATCGCACAGGCCCGGATGGATTCCTCTCTCGTGGCCTGCCGGGTGCATCGGGAGCTGGGAATGTGTGCCCTGCCTCACATGACCTGCCGCGACCGCAATCTGAACGCCACGAAAGCCCTTCTGCTGGGCCTCTACGCCGAGGGCGTGCGGGAGGTGCTGGCCATCACCGGCGACCCCATCCCCACCGCAGAGCGGGACGAGGTGAAGAATGTTTACCAGTTCAACTCCCGCAAGCTGGCCCAGTACATCGTCTCTCTGGCCGGGGAGGGCCGGGAGATGCCCTCGCCTATGACGGTGTTCGGCGCACTGAACCTCAACGCCCGGAATTTCGACGTGGAACTCCGCCGGGCCGTGGAAAAGCTGGAAAACGGGATGGCGGGATTCCTGACCCAGCCGGTGCTCTCGGCACAGGCAGTGGAAAATCTCCGCAAGGCCCGCCAGACGCTGGGCGAACGGGCGAAGATCCTGGCCGGCATCATGCCGGTGGTCAGCCAGCGGAACGCCATCTTCATGGAAAATGAGATCAATGGTATCCATGTGGAGGAGGACATCATCCAGCGCTTTGCGGGCCTCGACCGGGAGCAGGGCGAGGCGCTGGGCCTTGAGGTGTCGATGCAGATGGCTCGGGAGGCCCTGCCCTACGCCGACGGCTTCTACCTCATGACCCCCTTCAACCGGGTGGCTTTGATGGAGCGGCTCATCGCCCGGCTCCGGACCGAGCTTCTGGACGCGGAGGGGTGAGAGATCATTGAAAGCGCCTCTGTAAAATGGTATCATAAAAGAAAAGACTCCGGGAAGGAACCAAAAGAAAAATGCGGACACGTTATACCCTCATCAACATGGCGGTCAACATCGGCGGGCAGCTTTTTAATCAGGTGCTGTTGTTCATCAGCCGGATGGTATTCATCCACTATCTGTCGGCGGCCTATCTGGGCGTCAACGGCCTGTTCACCGATGTGCTGGGCATCCTGAATCTGGCCGAGCTGGGCATCGGCACGGCTATGATCTACAGCCTGTACGAGCCTGCGGCCAAGGACGATGAGCACAAGCTGGCCCAGCTGATGAACCTTTATAAGATACTATACCGCGTCGTCGCGGTGATCGTTTTGCTGGTGGGCCTTGCATTGATGCCTTTCTTGGGCTTCTTCATCAAGGACAGCGGCGGCATCGAGAATTTAAAGCTCATCTACCTGATGTATGTGGCAAACTCGGTGTGCTCCTATCTGCTGAGCTACAAAAACTCCATCTTTCTGGCCTACCAGAAGGCCTATGTGAAAAACCTCTGGGCGGTGCTCTGCGACGCAATCAAGACCGTCCTCCAAATCGTCATCATCGTCCTGACCCGGAACTTTATCCTCTACTTGCTGGTGCAGTTCGTGCTGCAGTTCATCCCGAACATCATCGTGTCCTGTAAGGCGGACAAGGAGTACCCCTACCTGAAGGAGTGCAAGGAGTTGCCTGAGCGGGAGGAGTTCTTCGGCATCCTGCGGAACATTGGCGCGATGAGCTTCCACAAGCTGGGCACGGTCATCGTGCGGAACACCGACAGCCTTTTGATGTCCAGCTTCGTGGGCCTGCTGTCGGTGGGTATCTACTCGAATTATAAGCTCGTTTTGTCCGGCATCAACAACCTGATGGACAAATTCTCCAATGCCTTTACCGGTAGTCTGGGCAACTTGGGCGCCATCGAGGACGAAACGCGGGTCTACGGTATCTATCAGGAGCTGGATCTGCTCTTCTTTGTCATCTATGCCTACTGGACGGCGGGTTTTTTTGCGCTGTTCAACTCCTTCATCACCATCTGCTTCGGCCCGGACTACTGCTTCTCGATGGCGACGGTGGCCGTCCTCGTGATGGAATTCTACATTTCGGGCCAGCGGAAGGTCAACCTGATGTTCCGAGAGGCGAAAGGATTGTTCTGGTACGACCGGTATAAGCCGCTGTTCGAGTCGGTCATAAACCTGACGACCTCGCTGCTGCTGGTGCAGAAGTTCGGCGTGGCGGGCATCCTCGGCGGCACGGTCATCAGCAGCGTGTACACCTGCGTCTGGGTGGAGCCTTATATTCTGATGCGCTACGGCATCCGGGACGAGTGGCAGAAGAAGCTGCGGGATTATTTTGCGCGGTACGCCCAGCGTGCGGCCATGGTGACGGCGCTGGCGGCGGTGTCCTACGGCTGGGTGAAGTTCTGCCCGGCAAAAAATATCCTCTGGTTCCTGCTGGACGGCATCCTCTACACTCTGCTGTTCGCGGTGGTCATGGTGCTGTTCTGGCGGAAGACGCCGGCCTTCGCCCAGCTTAAGGGCAGAGCGCTGGCTATCTTGAAGAGAGGCGGAAAATAAAATGGAGAAAAATGGACCCTTGATCTCTGTCATCGTGCCAGTCTACGACGTGGAAAAGTACCTGTCGAAATGTCTGGACAGCCTTTTGGCCCAGACGTGGCGGAATCTTGAAATCATCGTGGTGGACGACGGCTCACCGGACGGCAGCTGGGACATCATGCAGGACTATGCGGCCCGGGACAGCCGGGTGCGCATCTTCCGGAAGAAGAACGGCGGCGTCTCCGCGGCGCGGAACTTTGGCATGGACGCGGCAGAGGGCGAATACCTCGGCTTCGTGGACCCGGACGACTGGGTGTCGCCCCACTATCTGGAATGGATGGCGGAGGCCATGCAGGAGCAGGGTGTGCCGATGGCCCTCGTGGACTATCTGGACGTGCAGGAGGGAGACTGCGAGCCGGAGGAAAGGCTGAATGACCGGCCTGCGGCCCGGAAAATCACGACCGAGCGCTACCCGCAGACGGGCCGGGAGGTGGGCGGCAACGCATGGCGGATGCTCTGCCACAGGAGCGTGGTGGAGGGCCTGAAAAAGGCCTTCGCCGTCGTGGAGGACGGGCCGCAGGCCATGCAGGACTCGGTGGAGGCCCGGCTGCTGGTGGCCTGTGCCCATGTCTATTACCGGATGGAGAGCAGCCCCTACGCGGACGAGGCCCTGTTAAAGGAGTTGGGCGATGAGGCCCGGCGGCATCGACGGCTCTGGTGGAGGCTGCCCAACAGTAACCCCCGCGAGAAGGGCAAGGTGCTCATGCTGCTCTGGTTCCCCTCGCTGGGCCGGGGGCTGTGGAAGCTGGCCAAACGGATACAGAAGAGAACGTAAAAGGAGATACAGAATGGAGAAAAATGAACCCTTGATCTCTGTCATCGTGCCAGTCTACGACGTGGAGAAGTACCTGCCAAAATGTCTGGACAGCCTTTTAGCCCAGACGTGGCGGAATCTTGAGATCATCGTGGTGGACGACGGCTCACCGGACGGCAGCTGGGACATCATGCAGGACTATGCGGCCCGGGACAGCCGCATCCGGCTCCGTCGGCAGAAGAACGGCGGTCTGAGCGCGGCCCGGAACGCCGGGCTGGAGCTGGCCAGGGGCGAGTGGATCGGATTTATGGACTCCGACGACTACGTGGCCCCGGAGATGTATGAGACACTTTACCGGGCGGCAACAGAGCACGACGCTCAGATGGCCGTGTGCAGCCTCGCCTATGTGACGCCGGACGGGACGCCTCTTCCCCGCACCTCTCCCATCACAAAGGACGAGGTCCTGACGGGGAGGGAAGCTTTGCAGCGGCTGAGCGGCCCTCAGAACTGGTACTATGTGACTGTGATGAACCGTCTGTACCGCAGGAGCCTTTTTGAGGACATCCGTTTCCCGGAAGGCAGGCTCCATGAAGATGAATTCACGGCCCACCTGTTCTATTGGCAGTGCGAGCGGATCGCGATGGTCAAAAAGGGGATGTACTACTACGTCCAGCGGAGCGGCAGCATTATGCACACCGAGTCTGTCCGCAATCGGGTGGATGGGGCGAACGGAATGATGGAACGGGCTGATTTTGCGCGGGAGCACGAGATGTACATCCTTGCGTTTGCCGCCTGCAACGGTGCGCTGGGCTGCATCGCATTTGCAAAGGGCAGCACGCCGGAGGAGCGGCAGGCCCTCGCGCAGGTGACAGAACGGGTCGACCGTCTCATCGACCGGCTGCTGAGGGTGCCGGGATGCCGCACCGAAAAGGCAAAGGTAGCGCTGTTCCGCCTGTCGCCCGCACTTTACCGCTTGGCCCTGAAAATTCGGGGGGGGGTCAGAGGAACCCACAGACGGCTGTGAAAAATTTTATCCAGAGCAAAAAGAGATTGACAAAACGCACAAAAAACGCTATATTCTTTTTATAAATGCAAGGAAAAAGAGTGTGCGCTGTTTTGAAACTGCCATCCAGAGAGCCGGGGGGCTGCTGAAAACCCGGTATGGCGGTGCGGCGTGCTGTCGCTTTTGAGCAGAGGCGGGGAAAGGGAGTAGTCGCCTCCGGGTCTGCCCCACGTTATCGGGGCATCAAGGGGCACACGGCAAAGCGCTGTGTGCAATTTGGGTGGTACCGCGGTTATATTCAGCCGTCCCATGGAACGCTCCGTGGGGCGGCTTTTTTCGTCCCACCAATCAATCATCCGGGAGGATTCTCTATGAAAGAACTCGCAAAGCAGTATGATCCGAGCCAGGTGGAAGACCGCATCTACCAGTTCTGGCTGGATGGCGGCTACTTCCACACGAAGGCCGACCCCGACAAGAAGCCCTACACCATCGTCATGCCCCCTCCGAACGTCACCGGCCAGCTCCACATGGGCCACGCCGTGGACAACACCATGCAGGACATCCTGATCCGCACCAAGCGGATGCAGGGCTACGCTGCCCTGTGGGTGCCCGGCACCGACCACGCCTCCATCGCCACCGAGGCCAAGGTCGTGGAGGCCATGCGTGCGGAGGGCCTGACCAAGGAGATGGTGGGCCGCGACGGCTTCCTCGAGCGTGCATGGGCTTGGAAGACCAAATACGGCAACCGCATCGTCAGCCAGCTCAAGAAGCTGGGCAGCAGCTGCGACTGGGAGCGTGAGCGCTTCACCATGGACGAGGGCTGCTCTGAGGCCGTCAAGGAGGTCTTTGTCCGCCTGTACGACAAGGGCCTCATCTACCGTGGCAACCGCATGGTCAACTGGTGCCCCCACTGCAACACCTCCATCTCCGACGCTGAGGTGGAGTATGAGGAGAAGGACGGCAATTTCTGGCATCTGCTCTACCCGGTCAAGGAGACCGGCGAGATGCTGGAGCTGGCCACCACCCGTCCCGAGACCATGCTGGGCGATACCGCTGTCGCCATCAACGGCGAGGACCCCCGCTATGCCCACCTGCACGGCTGCCACGTCGTCCTGCCCCTGCTGAACAAGGAGATCCCCATCGTCTGCGACGAGCACGCCGACATGACCAAGGGCACCGGCGTCGTCAAGATCACGCCGGCCCACGACCCCAACGACTTCGAGGTCGGCCTGCGCCATGACCTGCCCATCGTCCGCGTCTTCACCTACGACGGCCACATGACCGGCGCTGCCGACAAGGCTGCTGCCGACGCTCTGTTTGCCGCGGGCAAGAACACCGTCAACGAGCCCCATGTGCTGGACTGCGGCAAGTATGCCGGCATGACCACCCTCGAGGCCCGCAAGGCCATCCTGGCCGATCTGGAGGCCGGCGGCTTCCTGAAAGAGACCGAGCCCCTCAAGCACGAGGTGGGCACCTGCTACCGCTGCCACTCCACCATTGAGCCCATGATCTCCAAGCAGTGGTTCGTCAAGATGGAGCCTCTGGCAAAGCCTGCCATCGAGAGCGTGGAAAAGGGCGACATCAAGTTTGTGCCCGAGCGCTTCACCAAGAACTATATGAACTGGATGAAGAACACCCGTGACTGGTGCATCAGCCGCCAGCTGTGGTGGGGCCACCAGATCCCGGCCTGGTACTGCGATGACTGCGGCGAGACCGTGGTCGCCAAGAGCGCGCCCTGCACCTGCCCCAAGTGCGGCGGCACCAAGCTCACCCAGGACCCCGACACGCTGGATACCTGGTTCTCCTCCGCACTGTGGCCGTTCAGCACTCTGGGCTGGCCCAATGAGGAGAGCGCGGACCTGAAGTATTTCTACCCCACCAACACGCTGGTGACGGGCTATGATATCATTGGCTTCTGGGTCAGCCGCATGATCTTCTCCGGCCTGGCCTACACCGGCAAGGCTCCCTTCGAC
>OLZW01002320.1_pt1 | contig 12465 bp, 8 predicted proteins | sample 1674281 | NCBI WGS metagenome assembly OLZW01 (sample SAMEA103958157, study PRJEB25191) | human gut metagenome | biome: human-associated habitat [ENVO:00009003]; feature: intestine environment [ENVO:2100002]; material: feces | place: Germany | collected 2013/2015
GAATATCTGGATGAGTACGTAGATATGTACGATGTATCCTGCGGTCTGAACCCGTCCTTACAGTATCAGATTGACTCGAACTTCCTGCCGGATGGCTGGCGTTCCTACATGGCAAGAGCCGTGAAAGATAAATTTGGTAAACCGGTTATCAATGCGGGCAACTACCGCGATCCGGAGGTCGTTGAGAAAGTATTGGAGAGCGGCGATGTCGATATTGTCGGCATGGGACGCGGACTCATTGCAGAGCCGAACTGGGTCAGCAAGGTGCAGAACGGTGAGGAAGAGATCCTCCGTAAATGTATCTCCTGTAACGTCGGCTGTGCGGGCAACCGAATCGGCGTCAACCGCCCGATCCGCTGTACCGTCAACCCGGCTGTTCCGGAGGGCGATATCTACAAGAAGCTGAAAGTCAATAAAAACTGCAACGTAGTTGTAGTCGGCGGCGGTACAGCCGGTCTGGAAGCAGCCTGCACGGCAGCCGAGGTTGGATGCAACGTATTCTTATTAGAAAAGAGTGGTAAATTAGGCGGACTTTCCACCTTCATCTCCGACCTGCCAAGCAAGAACCGTATGAAAGACTTCCCGAAATATCTGGAAGCACGTGCGAAGAGACTGAAAAACCTGTATGTTTTCCTGAACTGCGAGGCAACCGTGGACAAGATCAAACAGTTCAAGCCGGATATCATTGTCAACGCAACCGGTTCTGTTCCAGTCGTTCCGCCAATCAAGGGACTCAAGGAAAACATCGCAGCCGGTCATGTCGATACCATTTTCGAGATGATTCAGAAAGTAAAAGCCGGAGAATACCCGGATGATTTCTGCAAGGGCAAAAAAGTGGTTGTAGTCGGCGGCGGCTCCGTTGGTCTGGATGTTGTGGAGTATTTCGCACCGCGCGGCGCGGAGTGTACCATCGTGGATATGCTCCCGCAGATTGGTATGCTGGCAGATCCGATCACGAAATGTTCCATGCGTGAGACCCACGACAAATATGGTGTGAAAGAGTACGTGAATACTGCGCTGCAGGAAGTCAAAGAAAACGCATTTACCGTGAAGCTGCCAGATGGCACGATCGAGGATCTGAACTTTGACCTCGGCTTCAACTGTCTGGGAATGCGCGCCAACAATCCAATTCTGGTACAGCTTGAAGAGGCATTTGACAACACAGATACCTTCATTTACCCGATCGGAGACTCTGTCCGCGCCCGCCGTATCATGGAGGGAACGATGGAAGGACGTGCGATTCTGAATGTGCTGGAAGCGAGAGGATTTTTAGAGCTGGCACCGTTGGAGTAAGAAATTGAATATCGTATTTGAAAGATTCTGACTGTTCGCTGAACGAATGATATCATTTTATTTGATTATAAAAAATAGAGAAGAAAAGAGGAAATTATCATGCCAAACATTACAGGACATACCGAATTAGTTGGATTAATGGCTTACCCGATCCGTCATACACAGTCTCCGACCACCCACAACCTTGCCTATGACAAGAATGGCGACGATGTTATCCAGCTTGCGTTCGAGGTAGACAACGATACCCTGGAAGCAGCGGTTGAGAGTATCCGTGCGCTGAAGATGCTGGGTTCCAACATCTCCATGCCGAACAAGACCGTCGTTCACAAATATCTGGATGAGGTAGATGAGGCTGCAAAGCTGTGCGGCGCGATCAACACTGTAGTCAACACCCGTGACAAAGACGGCAATGTAACCGGATACCTGAAGGGTTACAACACTGACGGTATGGGCTACTGGCAGGGAATTAAGGAAGAAGGCATTGATTTCAAGGGAATGAAGATGGTTCTCATCGGTACCGGCGGTGCAGCAACCGCTATCGCAGTACGCGGCGCATTGGACGGCATTGCAGAGCTGCATATCTTCAATATCAAAGATAAATTCTATGCACGCGGCGAGGAGATCGTTGATATCATCAACAAGAACTCTAACTGCAAGGCCGAGATGCATGACCTGGGCGATCTGGCACTCTTAAAAGAGAAAATGCACGAAGCAGACATTTTCTGTGATGCAACCGGCGTTGGTATGCACCCGCTGGAGGATCTGTCCAATATCCCGGATCCGTCCTATTTCCGCAAGGATCTGATCGTAACTGATACGGTATATGCACCGCGTGAGACCGTGATGATGAAGCAGGCCAAAGAAGCTGGCTGCACCCGCGTATACAACGGCATGAGCATGATGCTGTTCCAGGCGCTGATCGCGATTGAACTGTATACAGGAAAATCAACACCGGTGGATTACATGAAGGAGAAGCTAGGAATCTAATTAAACTATATCCCCTACAGTTATACCTGCTATTCCGCATTAGCACTTGCGTTCATATCCTGATTCGGGTATAATAATAAAACACACTTTCAATGTAAAGTGCAAAAGTGATTTGAATGAATACAAGTGAAGAAGGATGAGACAGATGGATGAATTAAAGAAGCTGCGAAATGATTTGGACATGTGCGACGAGATTCTGATCGATGCCCTGCGGATGCGCTGCCAGATTATCCAGGAGATTACAAATTATAAACAGAAAAACGGACTTCCGATTTACCAGGCAGAGGAGGAAGAGCGCAAGAAGAGCAAGATGCTTGCGAAGCTGGATGATTATGAATACAAAAAGTCAATCATGGCAGTTTACGACAGCATCCTCTACCGGAGCAAACGGATCCAGTCCCATGAGTTGTTTGGGTTCAATATTTTCCTGATCGGATTTATGGGAGTCGGAAAGAGCACCGTTTCGAATGCACTGCAGAATACCTTTGCGATGGATGTGGTGGAAATGGATGAAATGATCGCGAAAAAGAACAACATGAGCATTTCCGAGATCTTCGATCTGCACGGCGAGGCATATTTCCGCAACGAGGAGACAAACCTGCTGAAGGAAGTAGGGAAAGAGAAAAATAAGATTGTATCCTGCGGCGGCGGTGTGGCGATGCGGGAGGTCAATATCCAGGAGATGAAGAAGAGCGGCAAGGTTATACTTCTGACTGCAAAGCCGGAGACGATTCTGGAGCGTGTCAAAGAGAACCATGACCGTCCGCTTCTGGAAAATAATAAGACAGTGGAATATGTTTCCGAACTGATGGAGAAGCGCAGACCGGCGTATGAAGCGGCAGCGGATATTGTGATCGCGACCGATGGAAAATCAGCGAATGAGATCTGCGAGGAGATCATTGCACAGGTGAAGAAGTTTAAATAATGTGACTGCTCAGAAAGTTCTGACAGAGAAAACGAAAGGGGAAAAAAGATGTCGAATCATATCACAGGACACACAGTTTTACTTTGTTTACTGGGAAGCCCGGTCGCACACAGTGTTTCGCCGGAGATGCACAACGAGGCGTGCAGCCAGTTGGGTCTGGATTATACATATCTGGCGTTTGATGTGCCGGAAGAGAAGATGCCGCAGGCGGTTGAGGGACTGCGGACGATGGGCGCGCGCGGCTGGAATATCACGATGCCGGGCAAAAATATCATGTGCAAGCTGGCAGACAAGGTTTCACCGGCTTCCGAGATTTCCGGCGCCTGCAATACGATTGTCAACGACGACGGTGTTCTGACTGCTTATACGACCGATGGCGTCGGATTTATGCGTGCAGTTGCAGAAAATGGTGTAGACATCATTGGCAAGAAAATGACGCTTTTAGGCGCTGGCGGCGCCGCAACCGCGATTCTTGTACAGGCAGCTTTAGACGGCGTGGCAGAAATTAACGTATTTAACGTCAAGGACGCGTTCTATCCGAGAGCCGAGGAGATTGTAAAGAAACTGAACGAGCGCACAGGGTGCAAGGTAACCCTGCATGACTACTCCGATCCGGAGATCCTGCGCCAGTCCATCGCAGACAGCGCGATTCTGGTAAATGGTACTTCCGTCGGCATGGCTCCGAAGACAGACAACACGATCATTACTGATACAACGATGTTCCACAAAGACCTGTTCGTATTCGATGTCATCTACAATCCTCAGGAGACCCGTTTACTGCGCGAAGCAAGAGCGGCAGGCTGCAAGACCAGCAACGGTATGTACATGCTTCTCTATCAGGGAGCTGCATCCTTTGAACTCTGGACAGGACAGCAGATGCCGGTGGAGATCATTAAAGAGAAATATTTTACAAAATAGGATTTGAAGAACGGCACACCGCATTCTCGTTACTTAGTGATGAGAATGCGGTGTGCCGTTTTTCATCATTTATAAACCTTTATGCCCACAAATCTGCTCCTCCAGCACACTCATCAGCACCTTCATATCAATCGGCTTCGCCACATGATCATTCATTCCGGATTCCAGCGCCCGCTCTTTATCCTCTGTAAATGCATTCGCTGTCATCGCAACGATCGGAATGCCAGCCTTCTTCTTATCCGAAAACCGCCGGATCGCCCGCGTTGCCTTGTAGCCGTCCATGATCGGCATCTGGATATCCATCAGAATCAAATCATAATAATCTTCCGGCGCTTTTTGCAGCATTTCCAGGCAGGCAACCCCGTCATTTGCCCGTTCGACCAAAAGCCCCTCGCGGGTCAAAAGTTCGATGGAAATTTCGGCGTTCAGATCATTATCCTCCGCAAGAAGAATCCGGCAGCCGGATAGAGTCTGGGCAGCTGTTTCATCGAATGCGGTAGGCTCTGTTTCCTCCCGCGAGGAAATCCGGCATGGGATCCGGACAGTAAACGTTGAACCTTCTCCGAGCTTGCTCTTTACCTCGATCGTTCCATGCATCAGATCCACCAGATTTTTCACGATTCCCATGCCAAGCCCGGTGCCTTCAATGCCGCTGACGGTGGAAGAACGCTCCCGTGAAAATGATTCAAAAATATGCGACTGGAATTCCTCGGAAATGCCGATGCCGGTATCGGTGATTGCGATTTCTGTGATACACCAGCCGTCCGTTTCACCAGGCTCCTGGCGGAGGGCACAGGAGATCGTCCCGCCCTTGGCGGTATATTTGATCGCATTGCTCAAAATATTCAATATAATTTCGGACATATACGTCATGTCAATGTAGATATATGGGTACGAAATGTCCTTGTTCACATGAAAATGCTGCTGTTTTTCTTCCAGGGCAGTCTGAACCATGACGATACAGGAATCAAAACTTTTCTCAGTCTGGACGGAGGTTTCTTCAATGTGTATCTGGTTATTCTCAATCTGTGAAAACTGAAGAATATTGTTGATGATAGAGAGCATCTTTTCACCGGAAATATGGATCTTGTCCATATATTCACCGATTTTTTCCGGTTCCTGCAGATGGTTTCTGGCAAGTTCTGCATAACCGAGGATCGCATTCATCGGTGTCCGGATATCATGCGACATATTGAACAGGAAGGTCGATTTCGCCTTGTTGGCTGCCTCTGCTGCTTTTGCGGTCTGTTCCAGAAGCTGCTGCTGGGTGAGTTCTCTGGACTTCTGTTTCTTTGTATAAAAATAGGAAATAACAATTAGCAGAAGTGCTATCATGCTCGCGGCAGCGGCGATTCCAAAGGAGGAACGGTTGATCGCCTCAATCGATCGGTAAGTGTCTTCCATATCAATCTCGATACAAAGGGCACCGAGAATGTCATTGGTTCCGTCGGAGGCAATGACCGGATAGCAGGCGGTAAAAATATGCCCCCATGTGGTATCAATGATCTTTTGTGAGTGGATCGTTTTGCCGGAGAGGGCAGCTTCCAGATACGGAACCATTTCCTCTTCCAGGTAGGTGCCCGGATAAGCAAAATCAGGTGCTTCCAGATCCAGGCCATCGATCAGGTAGATGGGTTTTCTGCCCGGTCCACGCTTGGCAGTGTATAAGTAGCGCGTCGAATTGAGGCTGCGAAGCTCATTTAAATAAGACTGCAGGCTTCGATACTGCGCGGAGTTCATATCGGATTTTGTATTGATCTGTTCAAAATCTGCCCGCGTCAGCCGGCTCGATATCGCCCGGTGAACCGCGTCCGAACAGGAAATATTCCGTTCTACGGCGGCGCTCAGGGTGATGCGGCTGTTGCTTTTCAGCAGTGCAACGGTGTATAAGGAAATGAAAAATACTGCCAGAAGAAGCAAAAAGGTAAAGTTAAAGGCATGATAAGAAAAGCTTCTTGATGGGATATTTTCGTTGGATGGATGATTCATAAGTTAGATTCAACTTTCATGTAAATGCAGGGTTTATAGTTAAAAAACAGATCGAGTTGTTGATAATAAATGTAACATAAAACAGGTAAATCGGCAAGAAAGATATGCTTACATGAAAATTTTAAAAAAAAAGTTTTCACAAATTCTTCATAAAAAATTAGCACTCTACTCTTGACAGTGCTAACAACAAGTGTTATATTACTGCTAGAACAAAAGAAGACCAAAAGGTTTTCACAGATTGTTCGAAAGGAGGCAGGTTTATGAATATCAGTAAATTTACCCAGAAGTCTCTGGAAGCCGTTCAAAATACGGAAAAGCTGGCGTATGAATATGGAAACCAGCAGATTGATCAGGAACATTTGCTGTACAGTCTTTTGACTGTGGAAGACAGCTTGATTTTTAAATTAATAACAAAGATGGGAATCTCGGGCGACCAGTTCCGTGATGAGGTGCAGCAGGCGATTGGAAAGCTGCCGAAGGTATCCGGCGGTCAGGTGTATTTCTCCAACGATGCCAACAAGGTGCTGGTGAACGCGGAGGACGAAGCCAAGGCGATGGGGGACGAGTATGTTTCCGTCGAGCACTTATTTCTGGCGATGTTAAAACAGCCGAATAAGGCGGTCAAGGAACTGTTCCGTCTCTACGGCATTACGAAAGAGAGCTTTTTGCAGGCGCTTTCGACCGTGCGCGGCAACCAGCGTGTCGTCAGCGATAATCCGGAGGCAACGTATGACACTTTAAATAAGTACGGTTACGATCTGGTGGAACGTGCGAGAGATCAGAAGCTCGATCCGGTCATCGGCCGTGACAGTGAGATCCGTAACGTGGTTATGATTCTCTCCAGAAAGACGAAAAACAACCCGGTTCTGATTGGTGAACCTGGCGTCGGTAAGACAGCCGTTGTCGAAGGACTGGCACAGCGTATCGTGCGCGGCGATGTCCCGGAGGGCTTGAAGGACAAGAAATTGTTTGCCCTGGATATGGGAGCTCTGATGGCGGGCGCGAAGTACCGCGGCGAGTTCGAAGAGAGACTGAAAGCGGTGCTTGACGAGGTCAAGAAGAGCGAGGGACAGATTATTCTGTTTATCGATGAGCTGCATACGATCGTCGGCGCGGGCAAATCTGAGGGCGCGATGGACGCCGGGAATATGCTGAAGCCGATGCTGGCGAGAGGTGAACTGCACTGTATCGGTGCGACGACCCTGGATGAGTACCGTAAATACATCGAAAAAGACGCGGCTCTGGAACGTCGTTTCCAGCCGGTTCACGTTGATGAGCCGACCGTGGAAGATACGATTTCCATTCTGCGTGGTCTGAAAGAGAGATATGAGGTTTACCACGGGGTCAAGATTACCGACTCTGCGCTTGTATCGGCGGCAATCCTCTCGGATCGTTATATCACGGATCGTTTCCTTCCGGATAAGGCGATCGACCTGGTTGATGAAGCATGCGCGATGATCAAGACAGAGATGGATTCAATGCCGGCGGAGCTGGATGAACTGTCGAGACGTATCATGCAGCTGCAGATTGAAGAGGCTGCGCTTAAGAAAGAGACTGACCGCTTAAGTCAGGATCGCCTGGCAGAACTGCAGAAAGAATTGGCAGAGCTCAAGAGCAGCTTTTCGACCCAGAAAGCCCAGTGGGAGAATGAAAAATCTTCCGTTGATAAGCTGTCCAAACTGCGTGAAGAGATTGAGCATGTAAATGGCGAGATTCAGGCAGCGCAGCAGGCATATGACCTAAACAAAGCGGCTGAACTCCAGTACGGCAAGCTGCCGGAACTGCAGAAACAGTTGGCGGAAGAGGAAGAGAAAGTGAAAAATCAGGATCTCAGTCTGGTACATGAGAGTGTCACCGAGGATGAGATTGCCCGGATTATTTCGAAGTGGACCGGTATTCCGGTTGCCAAACTGACCGAGAGCGAGCGTAGTAAGACCCTGCATATGGACGAACTGCTGCATAAACGTGTCATCGGACAGGATGAGGGCGTTACCAAGGTAACGGAGGCGATTATCCGTTCCAAAGCGGGCATCAAGGATCCGACGAAACCAATCGGTTCGTTCCTGTTCCTAGGTCCGACCGGTGTCGGCAAGACAGAGCTTGCAAAAGCGCTGGCAGAGGCATTGTTTGACGATGAGAACAACATGGTTCGTATCGATATGAGTGAATACATGGAGAAACATTCCGTTTCCCGTCTGATCGGAGCGCCGCCAGGATATGTCGGATATGACGAGGGCGGTCAGCTGACCGAGGCAGTACGGCGCAAACCGTATTCCGTTGTCCTCTTCGATGAGGTTGAGAAAGCGCACCCGGATGTATTTAACGTCCTGTTGCAGGTTCTGGATGATGGACGTATCACGGATTCGACCGGCAAAACTGTCGATTTCAAGAATACGATCCTGATTATGACCTCCAACATCGGTTCCCAGTATCTGCTGGACGGCATCGATGAAAAGGGACAGATCAAGCCGGAGGCGGAAAACTCCGTTATGCATGACTTGAGAGCTCACTTCCGTCCGGAGTTCCTGAACCGTCTGGATGAGATTATTCTCTTTAAGCCGCTGACGAAAGGCAACATCGGAGGCATCATTGAGCTTCTGATTGCAGATGTCAACAAACGTCTGGCGGATAAGGAGTTAAAGATTGCCCTGACGGACGAGGCAAAGGATTTCATCATTGAAAATGGCTACGATCCGGTTTACGGTGCAAGACCGCTGAAACGGTACCTGCAGAAGAACGTTGAGACACTGGCAGCGAAGCTGATTCTGGCGGACGGCGTCCGTGCGGGCGATACGATAGAGATCGGCCTTTCGGATGGCAAGCTGACGGCTTCGGCTGTCCATAGCGCGTAAGCGGAAAACGTCTTACGGCGGATTTATAACTATTATATAGAAGAAACAATAGGGCGCAGAGAAGTGCGAAAGAGCTTCCTCTGCGCTCTTTTTATGTATTTCTGAGATTTTCACAGTCTTGACATTGCCCGGCAACTTTACTAAAATGATTCCATAATGACCGGACTATATCATTTGTTCCGGAAGTCAGTCAGATGAGGAGAAGATGAGATGAAAATTGCGATTGGAAATGACCATTCGGCGGTAGAACTGAAGAACATTATTGTGGATTTCCTGAAAGAAAAAGGAATCGAAGTGTTAAATCTGGGTACAGACAGCAGCGAGAGCTGTGATTATCCAGTTTATGGAGAAAAGGTAGGTCGTGCAGTTGTTTCCGGCGAAGCCGATCTGGGTATCGCAATCTGCGGTACCGGTCTTGGTATTTCACTGGCAGCTAACAAGGTAAAAGGCGTGCGCGCCTGCGTATGCAGCGAGCCGTACACAGCGGTGATGTCCCGCCGCCACAATGATGCCAATGTACTCTGCTTCGGCGCCCGCGTGGTAGGAAGTGAGCTTGCGAAGATGATCGTTGACGAGTGGATCAACGCAGAATTTGAGGGCGGACGCCATCAGAGACGCGTGGATATGATTATGGCGATTGAGGAGAAAGACTGATTCAGAGTCAGAGGTAACGGATGAAATCATAAGGCAGGCTGACAGCAGGATGCGGGATGCCTGTGAGAACAAAAAGAGGCAGCTGTAAAGAGATGGAGCAGCTGCGAAAAGAACAGGAGGAAGCAGGAAATGATCACAGAAGATATTCGCTACATCGGTGTAAACGACCATGACATTGACTTGTTTGAGGGGCAGTATCAGGTGCCAAATGGTATTTCATATAACTCATACGTGATTATGGATGAAAAGATCGCGATCATGGATACGGTAGACAAGCGCAAACAGACGGAATTTCTGGAAAATCTGGAAACCGCACTGGCTGGAAGAACCCCGGATTATCTGGTAATCAGCCACATGGAGCCGGATCATGCATCAAGTATCCAGACAGTCGTAGAACGGTACCCGGAAATCACACTGGTAGGCAATGCGAAGACATTTCCGATGCTGAAACTGTACTTTGATCTTGATACCAGCCGTGCGCTGACGGTCAAGGAAGGCGATACCCTGAAACTGGGGCGCCATGAGCTGACGTTCGTCATGGCACCGATGGTACACTGGCCGGAGGTTATGGTAAGCTATGATTCCTGCGACAAGGTGCTGTTCAGCGCCGACGGTTTCGGCAAGTTCGGTGCGCTTGATGTGGATGAGGACTGGGACTGCGAGGCGAGACGGTATTATTTCAATATTGTAGGAAAATATGGAATGCAGGTGCAGGCACTTCTTAAGAAAGTAGCCGGTCTTGAGCTCCAGCTCATCTGCCCGCTGCATGGACCGGTTCTGAAAGAGACGATCGGTCATGTGCTTGAAAAATACCAGATTTGGAGCAGCTACGGCGTCGAGTCTGAGGGTGTATTTATCGCATATGCGTCCCTGCATGGCAATACTGAGGATGCGGCGAAGAAATGCAAGGAAATTCTTGAGAAAAAAGGATGCCCGAAGGTGGCAATCGCGGATCTGGCGCGCGGTGATATGGCGGAGGCGCTGGAAGATGCATTCCGGTATGGAAAAATTGTATTGGCAGCACCGTCCTATGACGCGGGTGTGATGCCGGTTATGGCAGATTTCCTGCACCACTTACAGAGCAAGAATTACCAGAAACGCACCGTTGCCCTGATTGAAAACGGTTCCTGGGCGCCGAGTGCAGCGCGCACGATGAAGGGAATGCTGGATGCGATGAAGGAGATCACGGTGGTTGAACCGGTCGTTACGGTTCGCGGGGCGCTCAAGGAGAGCGATATTCCGTCGCTGGAGCAGATGGCGGAAGCGCTGCTGGCATAAGAAGCGTCTTGTGACAGAATGAGCTTGTTTGCTTTTGGCAGATGGCGAAGTAAATGAGCAGAGAAATTCAAAAAATTGCGAAATAGTGAGCGTATTTAATGAGACTTGAAAAAGGCTTTTTTAAATAAAAAATCCGGAGAGACAAAAGTGTGGTTTTTATATTTATATATGAAAAATCCACTTGATGATTTTGTATGGATGACAGAAAAGAATAGGAGAAACAGACATGGTAGATGAGGTAATGAAGTTCATTACAGAGGCAGACCCGGAAGTGGGAGAAGCCATTGAAGCAGAGGCAGCCCGTCAGAGAAGAAACCTGGAGCTGATCGCTTCGGAGAATATTGTATCGGAGCCGGTTATGATGGCGATGGGATCGGTATTAACCAACAAATATGCGGAGGGATATCCGGGAAAACGTTACTACGGCGGATGCCAGTGTGTCGATGTTGTAGAGTCCATCGCGATCGAGAGAGCGAAAAAACTGTTTGGCTGTGATTATGCAAACGTACAGCCGCATTCCGGCGCGCAGGCAAACATGGCGGTATTTATCGCAATGCTGAAACCGGGTGATACTGTTATGGGCATGAACCTGGATCACGGCGGACATCTGACACACGGAAGCCCTGTCAATTTCTCCGGTTTATATTTCAACATTGTGCCGTATGGTGTCGATGACAATGGCGTGATTGATTACGAAGAGGTAGAGCGCATTGCACTGGAAGCAAAACCGAAGCTGATCATTGCAGGTGCAAGTGCCTATGCAAGAGAGATTGATTTCAAACGTTTCCGTGAAATTGCAGACAAAGTAGGCGCATACCTGATGGTCGATATGGCTCATATCGCTGGTCTGGTAGCAGCCGGTCTTCACCAGAGCCCGATTCCGTATGCAGATGTTGTTACGACAACCACTCATAAGACACTGCGCGGACCGAGAGGCGGTCTGATTCTGGCAAATAAGGAAGCAGCTGAGAAGTTCAACTTCAACAAGGCGATTTTCCCGGGAACCCAGGGCGGTCCGTTAGAGCATGTGATCGCAGCAAAGGCAGTCTGCCTGGGCGAGGCATTAAAGCCGGAATTCACCGAGTACCAGAAGCAGGTCCGCAGGAATGCAAAGGCACTGGCAGCAGCACTGGTGGAGAAGGGATTTAAACTCTTAACCGGCGGCACTGACAACCACTTAATGTTAGTAGACCTGCGCGGCATGGACATCTCCGGTAAGGAGCTTCAGAACCGTTGTGATGAAGTCTTCATTACCCTGAATAAGAATACTGTTCCGAATGAGCCGAGAAGCCCGTTCGTAACCTCCGGTGTCCGCATCGGAACCCCGGCTGTTACTACCCGCGGCTTAAAGGAAGAGGATATGCCGAAGATCGCAGAGTGCATCTGGCTGGCAGCAACCGATTTCGAGAACAAGGCAGATTACATCCGCGGCGAAGTAACCAAGCTGTGCGAGAAATATCCGCTGTACGAATAATTTATATGTAATTTATTACAGACCCGTGAGACCGCAGAAAATGCGGCTTCACGGGATTTTTTTAATTGTTAAACGGTTTTACACCGATTTTACAT
>OLZW01002325.1_pt1 | contig 12446 bp, 15 predicted proteins | sample 1674281 | NCBI WGS metagenome assembly OLZW01 (sample SAMEA103958157, study PRJEB25191) | human gut metagenome | biome: human-associated habitat [ENVO:00009003]; feature: intestine environment [ENVO:2100002]; material: feces | place: Germany | collected 2013/2015
ACATCATTAACGTCAGTTATATTAACAAGTCACCAATGTGTCTGTTAAGCCAATAATTTTTATGAACACAAAATCATATATACTCAACCAATTTCAAACATACCCACAACTAGAACTACAGGATTTAATGAAATTTTTATACCAAAGCAGTTTTGGGTGTGAACACTTACTTTCAAATCTTGACACAGTTCAAAAACAGATCCAACAAGAACTCGATACAAAACTGGATACATGTAATTCCATTGAATATCTAGATGGGGATTATGTTCGTCTTCATTTAAATTATGGATTGAGCGTTAATACACTAAGTACTTTATTTATTTTATCAAGTCAACAAGAAAAAAATGGCAAGGAACAGCTTGAAGAAAAGCTTCAAATCCTTATCGATATGATTTCCAATAAGGAACTTCCATTTTCTTTAAACAACGCTAAGCTAACTCTTTTAAAATGGAAAGAAGATGGATATCCTGCCATTCATCATTCCAATACATTCAATGAATTGTACCATCCATCTTATCGCTTAATACATAAAAAGTACGTCCCCTTCTTAAAACTATTTAAGCATATCGACAACAAGCATCCTTCTATTATTTCAATCGACGGGCGTTGTGCTTCGGGTAAGACTACACTTTCAAATCTTTTAAAACAAATATATGACTGTAACGTATTTAAAATGGATGACTTTTTCTTACAACCCCATCAAAGGACAAAGGAAAGGCTTGAAAGTCCTGGAGAAAATGTAGATCATGAACGATTTGAACAAGAGGTCTTGATTCCACTATCCAAACATGAAGATATAAAGCTGCGTAAATTCAATTGTTCAACTTTGTCAATACAATCTGCTCACTTAATTCCATATAAATCATTTAATGTCATTGAAGGTTCTTATTCGATGCACTCAGATCTTCAAAGATATTATTCGTATTCTGTTTTCTTAACTGTAGATAAACAAGAACAACTTTCAAGACTTGAAAAAAGGAACCCAAATATGTTGAACAATTTTATTCAACGATGGATTCCTTTAGAAGAACTTTATTTTAAGACTTTTTCAATCCAAGACATATGTGACATAAAAATAGATACATCAAAGGCCTGAATCATCAGGCCTTATTTACATTATTCAACTTGTTCATCTTCCATACTGACAATACGACCTTCTCTTTGTCCAAGATCATATTTTTCATGGTACTCAGCCAATGTTGTTTTATAATCGTCACCTTCAATCGCATATACTTTGGAATCGTGAATATGAATATCTGTATCTTTTTCACGAATCTTAATCAAAGCCACCATACTACTTGCACAGTGTGTAGCGATACGGTTTAAACTATTTAATAAATCATTGAATACTGTACCTTCTTCAAGGCCACAGTTTCCTTGCGATAAACGTTCAACGTGGCGCAATTTCATTTCATCACAAAGTCCACGAATGACAATTCCTAATGGAGATACGCGTCGAGCCAAAGCTAAATCATCTTCTAAATAAGCATGATATGTCATATTCATAGATTCACGAACAGCCTCCATAACAAGGTTTAACTCATCCATAGCAGCATCTGACATTGCCATACGATTCTCATTGATACTCTTTGACATATCGGCAATATCTGCAGCGTGATCTCCAATTCTTTCAAAGTCACTAATTGTATGAAGATATAAAGAAGCTTGTCGAGTTTGTTCGGTATTTAATGCTTGTTTTGTCAGCTGCATTAAATAAGAACCTAAACGTGCTTCATATTTATCAATCAAATTTTCTTTACGATGTACTTTATCATATTTTTCTGGTTTAAACTCATTAATCAAGTTCATTGAACGATTCACGTTATTACGCACCTTTTTAGCCATACCATTCATGACACGATGACATTGTGCAATCGCCAAAGCAGGATACGGAATCAAACGTTCTTCTAGTAAATCAAAGTCAGCTTGTTCTTCTAGATCTTCTGGACTGTCTTTGACAATACGCATCAATAATTTTTCAATTTGGGGAATGAACCAAAATAATACTAATACATTTCCACAACGAATAGCTGTATTCATTAATGCGATATTTACTGGAGACATAACTTTATTCACAAAGCTATAATGCATAAATACATTTGAACCATAGAATAGAATTGACCAGATAATCATACCAAATAAGTCGTTGATCAAATATTCTAATGCGGTACGTTTACCATTTTTATTTGCACTTAAGGCAGAAATCAACACAGGACAGGCAGCACCAATACCAATTCCTAAGTTAATTGGAAAGGCTGCCGCAAATGTCAATGAGCCTGTCATAGATAGTGCTTGTAAGATACCAATCGCTGCACTTGCACTTTGTAAAACAGCAGTAAACAAAATACCAACAAGAATACCCATGATTGGATTTGAGAACATTGTAAGCATACTAATGAATGTTTCGTTTGTTCTTAATGGCGAAACGGCTCCACTCATTTGTTGCATACCTGTCATTAAAATCGCAAATCCAAGCATGATATTTCCAACATTTTTATGTGTAGTACGTTTTCCAAATGTTTTTAAACAAATACCAATAAACGCAAACAATGTTGTGATCATAGCTGTTGAAAATAAGCTTGCGATTCCACTAGAACCACCAACATAAGATAAACACAATATCCAACCAGTAATACTTGTACCAATATTGGCACCCATGATAATACCGATAGCTTGTCTTAGTTTCATCATACCTGAGTTAACAAAACCAATGACCATTACTGTCGTAGCACTACTAGATTGAATAACAGAAGTAACACCTGCACCTAAGGCAACACCTTTTAAGCTTGTGTTTGTCATCTTGTACAAGAATGCTTCTAACTTGTTACCGGCAACGCTTTTTAGTCCATCGCCCATTAATGACATACCGAACAAAAATAACGCAATGCCTCCTAATAGGGATAAGACCATTGTAACTATTTCCATCTTGAACTCCTTTATAAAATGAATATTTAATTTTCAATTTTTACGCATATTGCGACGCCTTTATTATGCAATAAAAACAATGTCAAAACAATATTAAATTTATGTTAATTTTCTGTAAAATGAAGTTTTTTCTGAAAACGCTTTAAAAAAGATGACTTTAGAAACCTAAAATCATCTTTGCGATCATCTCAAAAAATTGAATCATATTTGAACGTAACATACCCAACGGATGATCTAATAGGCCTGAAAAAATCAATAAGATAAACAATAGATTCATCCATGGTGCACCACCAATAAATTTATAGTATTTATCGTCGGGTAAAAACGAAAACAATACTTTTGAGCCATCTAATGGTGGTACTGGAATCAAGTTAAAAATGCCAAATCCAGTTGAAATCAATCCTGTATATGTCAATGTATTCGATATAAAAAATCCTACACTAGACATCATAAAATATGGAGCAAATTTATAGAGTGCATAAAATAAGAATACACAAATAAAGCTCAATAGAAAGTTTGCGATTGGACCCGCAAAACTTGTCCATATGATTCCTGTCTTCGCATCTTTGTAGTAACGTGCATCCACGGGTACTGGTTTTGCCCAGCCAAATCCACATACTAATAGACAGACAAGTCCAATCCAGTCAACATGTTTAAAAGGATTTAAGCTCAATCTACCTTCCATCTTAGCCGTAGGATCTCCCATCCAATAGGACACAAGTCCATGTGCCGTTTCATGAATCGACATGGAAAGAACAACGGCAATGACAAGATAAATAATATTTGATAAATTAAACATTAAATCTAAAGTGCATTACATCGCCATCTTGCACGACATAATCCTTTCCTTCTAGGCGCAAGCGTCCTGCTTCTTTAATAGCTAATTCGCTACCCAATTCATCGATATCTTCAAAACGATATACTTCAGCACGAATAAATCCCTTCTTGAAATCTGTGTGGATAACACCTGCACAATCCGGTGCTTTCATGCCTTTTTTAAATGTCCATGCACGACATTCATCTTCTCCAGCCGTTAAGAATGTACATAGATCCAATACGGCATAAGCCTTTTGAATCAATTGATCCAAACCAGATGTTTCAACGCCTAATTCTTCTAAGAATGCATCTTTTTCTTCTTTATCTAAACCAGACAATTCTTCTTCCATTTGCGCACATAAGGCAACAACCTGGTTATTCTGGCTTTGTGCATATTCTTTTACTTGATTATAGTAAGCACATGAATCTGGATCCATGATCCCTTCATCATCTAAGTTGGCAACATAGATCATAGGTTTAGCTGTCAATAAGTTATAGCCTTTCATCAAGATTTGTTCATCTTCATTCAACTCTAATGAACGAGCTGGTTTTCCTTCTTCTAAGATTGGTTGTAAACGATCTAATAAAGCCAATTCATCCAATGATTCTTTATCCTTATTTGTTTTAGCTTTACGTTCGATCTTACTTCTACGATTTTCAATTGTCTGAAGATCCGCTAAAGTTAATTCTAGATTAATAATTTCAATATCACGAATTGGATCTACACTATTTTCAACGTGTGTGATATCTGGATTATCAAAACAACGAACTACGTGACAAATCGCATCTGTTAAACGAATGTTTGATAAGAATTGGTTACCAAGTCCTTCACCTTGACTTGCTCCCTTAACTAATCCCGCAATATCTGTAAATTCAAATGTTGTATAGATTGTTTTTTTTGGATTGAAGATTTCAACTAAGCGATCAATACGATAGTCTGGTACTTCTACAACACCTACATTGGGCTGAATTGTCGCAAATGGATAGTTTGCGGCTTCTACTTGTGATTTTGTGATAGCGTTAAATAAAGTTGACTTTCCTACGTTTGGAAGACCAACGATTCCTGCTGTTAATGGCATAAATTCAATACATCCTCTCTATTCTTCTTCATGTCGAATTACTTTTTTTAATTTCTTTTCAAATTTTTGCCTAGGCATTAAAACACTGGCTCCACAACCTAAACATTTAATTCGAATATCAGCACCCATACGAATAATTTTCCATTCATTGGACTTATGACAAGGATGCTCTTTTTTCATTTCTACAATATCATTTAATCCATATTCCATAATTATTCTCCTTGCACATGCATATGATATGCATCCAGCGTATTCGATAATAACATACAAACCGTCATTGGACCAACACCTTTTGGCACTGGACTTACGTAACTTGCCTTTTTCGCAACCGATTCAAAGTCACAATCCCCTACAAGTTTTCCATTGACACGATTGATACCTACATCAATAACAACAGCCCCTTCTTTTACCCAATTTTCATTGACCATTTGAGCAACACCCATCGCAACAATTAAAATGTCGGCTTGTGAAGCAATCTTTTCAATGTCCGGTGTCTTTGAATGAACGATTGTTACTGTCGCATTCCGATTTTGAAGCAACAGGGCAACTGGTTTGCCTACAAGGTTACTTCTTCCGCAGACCACAGCACGTTTACCAGATAAATCTTTACATCCAATGGAATCTAACATAGCCATAACACCTTGTGGCGTACAAGGAATAAAGCCTGGACGATTCGTAAGTAAACAACCAGCATTCATGGGGTGTAAGCCATCTACATCTTTTTGTGGATCAATCAATTCTAAGGCTGTTGTTTCATCTAAATGCGAAGGTAAAGGCATTTGCACTAAAATACCATCAACTTCAGAATCTAGGTTCAAACTCATAATCACATCATTTAATTCTTTTTGCGATACATTTTCATCTAAACGAATTGTTCTTTGAAGCATCCCAATAGAAGAACAAGCCTTTTCTTTACCACGAACATAAGATATACTTGCCGGATCATTTCCAACAAGTACAACACTTAATAATGGTAGCCTTGCCCCTTCTGCACGGATGTCATCAATTTTTTGTTTCATATCCGCCTTGATTCGATCCGCAAGTGTATTTCCATATATAATTTCCATTAAAATAACTCCTTTGAATCCAATACAATGGTTACTGGACCATCATTCAATAATTCAATCTTCATATCAGCACCAAAAATACCTGTTTCAACGTGCATACCTTGTTCTTGTAGTTTCTGATTGAATTGATCATACAATGTTGTAGCTAAATCTGGTTTACCTGCATTTGTAAAACTTGGGCGATTTCCCTTTTTACAATCCGCATATAAGGTAAATTGAGAAATAGAAAGAATACTTCCTTCTACATCTTGTATGGATTTATTCATCTTCCCATTTTCATCTTCAAAAATTCGCAAGAATAAAATCTTATGAATCATTTTATCAATAATTTCATTTGTATCTTCATTATTGAATCCTACAAAAATACAATATCCATAATCAATTTGACCTGTTATTTGACCATCTACCGTACATTTTGCGTTCTTTGCCCTTTGAATAACTACTCTCATCCTTTTTTCTCCAATATACAAACACTAAGGCTTACAATGCCCTCTTCATTTCCTACAAAGCCAAGTTTTTCTCCACGCGTAGCCTTAATCGAAACATCTTCTATGTCACAATGCAATACATTTGAAATATTCGTTCGCATAGAAATAATGTGTGGTGCCATTTTAGGTCTTTCAGCCAAAATAGTCGCGTCTACATTACCAATCTGATATCCCATTTTATCCATCATATCATAGATATGTCCTAATAAGACAAGACTGTTCGCATCTTTATATTTAGGATCTGTATCCGGAAAATGTTTTCCTAAATCACCTAGTGCAAGAGCTCCTAAAATACTTTCGCCTATCGCATGTGTTAAAACATCGGCATCCGAATGTCCTAAAAGTCCTTTAGAATGTTCAATTTCAACTCCGCCCAAAATAAGTTTACGACCCTCTACAAGCTGATGAATATCTACCGCTTGTCCAATACGTATATTATGCATAAACCACCTTAGACGTTCTTTCAGCACGCTTTTTAAGCTCTTCGTCTCTATAGCCTAAAATACAATGTCCAATACCTTCATAAGATTCTGGTATTCCCCATTTGATCTTTAATTCTTTTCCATATTCTGTTTCAAACACTTCTTTAGCACGGTGGATCCAACATGAATCAACACCTAAGGCATTTGCAGCATTCATTAGATTCCCCATAGCTAAAGCTCCATCGTATAAATATGTGGGTGCATGGGTATCTGCGAAGACAATAATCAAACTTTTTGCACCATAAAATGGGTCCGCCGATGAATTCATAACCTCTGCATTCTTTTTAGATAATTCTTTTACTAGTTCTTCATCCTCAACAGCTACAAAGGCAAAGATTTGACGATTCATGCCACTAGGTGCACATTGCCCGGCATAAATAATTTTTTCAACCAAATCATGACTCACCTTTTTGTTATTATATTTTCTTACACTTCTTCTCTCTACAAGATTTTTATATGCTTCATTCATAATATTTTGCCTCCAAAACTACCTCATATTATACAATACAAAATCTTATTATACAAAAAAAGCCTGGCTAAAAAAGCCAAGCTTAAAGTTTAAAATTATCTAACAACACGAATGAATTGTGGAGATGCTGCTGTGCTTAAATATGCACTAGCAATTACAGTCTTACCTTCGTAGTTTCCATGAACAGCTTGTCCATTTCCAATATAGATAGCGATGTGGTCAACACCACGTCCACCATTGTTATAGTACAATAAGTCACCTTCTTGAGGATCGTTAGTGTAGTATCCATATTGACCTGCGTATTGATCTGGCCATAATTGATAAGCATCACTTACACCGGCATTTGCCAAAGCTTGTTGTACAACTTGTGTACACCATAATCCATCAGTTACACCTACTAATTTCTGTGCTTCAGCAGAAATTCTTTGTCCTAAAGAACTAGTTGCTGGTGTTTCTGCAGGAGCTTGTACTTCTGGTGCTGGAGTTGTTTGCTCTGGAGCAGGTGTTACAGTCTGTTCTGGAGTTGGAGTCTCAGTTTGTTCTGGAGCAGGTGTTACAGTCTGTTCAGGAGCTGGAGTTGTCTGCTCTGGAGCAGGTGTTACATTTTGCTCAGGAGCTGGAGTCTCAGTTTGTTCTGGAGCAGGTGTTACATTTTGCTCAGGAGCTGGAGTCTCAGTCTGTTCTGGAGCAGGTGTTACAGTCTGTTCAGGAGCTGGAGTCTCAGTCTGTTCTGGAGCAGTTGTTTCTGCTGGAGTTTCAGTTGTATCTGTTGCTTCAGTTGTAGTTACTGGAGTTTCGACTACTTCTTCGGCTTTCTGTTCTGTTTCTTCTTTTACAGCTTCTTGACTAGCTGTTGCTACTGTTTCTTTCACTTCCCCTGTAATGTTACTTGAAACGCTAGCTGTTGTTGCTTCTTCAGTCTTTGAAGAATTTACTGTTCCATCTTCTGAGAAATAGTAAGATTTTCCTTCGATTTCTTGCCATCCTTTTGCTACAGTTTTATCTTCATTGACATAGCGATCACCATGCCATCCTGGTTCTTCCTTAGCTGCAACTACTGTTGCCACAACAGGGAAAGCAGATGCTACACATAGAATCGCTGCAACTTTTTTACCATTATTTTCTACAAAGTTCATTTTATTCTACCCCCATTTAAAATAGTTCATGATTAGTTTACCACGAAACCACTTCACAAACAACCCTAAATTTTATTTTCGGTTAGAAATAGCTAAAAATAAAAGGCCTCAAAGAGGCCTAGATAATCATCAATTATTTTGTTTTTTCAATAATTTCTGTGAAGCTATCTTCTTTCAAACTAGCACCACCAATTAATGCACCATCGATATCTGGTTGAGCCATATATTCAACGATGTTGTTAGGTTTAACACTTCCACCATATTGGATACGTACTTTTTCAGCAGCTTCTTCTCCATACATAACCTTAACTTGGTCACGTACAATCTTACAGCAGTTTTCAGCAATTTCAACTGAAGCAGATTTTCCAGTTCCGATAGCCCAGATTGGTTCGTAAGCAATTACCATTTCACCAACACATTTTGGACATAAGTCAGCTAAAGAACCAGCTAATTCTTCACGAATTACTTTTTCTGAGTTTCCAGCATCGTAATCAGCTTCTGTTTCACCAACACATAAGATTGGAGTAATTCCAGCTTTGATTAAACGTTTTGCTTTTTTGTTTACTGTTTCATCAGTATCACCGAACATTTCACGACGTTCTGAGTGACCGATAATGCAATATTTAACTCCCATTTCTTCTAACATAGGAACACTAACTTCACCAGTGAAAGCTCCACTATCTTCAAAGTGGCAGTTTTCAGCAGCTACAACTAAGTTTTTAGCGTGATCCAATGCAGTTCTTAAATCAGTAAATGGACATCCAATTCCATAAGTAGCATTTTCACTAGCAGCAACACCATCAACAGCTTCGAAGAAAGCTTTTGTTTCAGCGTTGTTTTTGTTCATTTTCCAGTTTCCAACGATAATAGGTTTTCTCATCTTAAGTACATCTCCTTATTACTTTTCGCTGATAATAGCGATACCAGGTAATGTTTTACCTTCCATATATTCCAAACTAGCTCCACCACCAGTTGAAACGTGAGAGAATTTGTCTGCATATCCTAATTGTTTTGCAGCAGCAGCAGAGTCTCCACCACCGATTACTGTAATAGCTTCTGGTAATTCAGAGATAGCTTTACATACTTCTTCAGTACCTTTAGCGAATTTAGGCATTTCGAATACACCCATAGGTCCATTCCATACTACAGTTTTAGCACCTGCTAAAGTTTCTTTGAACAATTCAACAGATTTAGGACCAATATCCAATCCCATCCATCCATCAGGAATTTGTCCAGCATCAGCAACACTAGTGTTAGCTTCTTCACTGAATGCATCAGCGATTACGTTATCTACAGGAAGAACTAATTTGTCTCCAGCTTTTTCTAAATATTCTTTTGCTAAATCCAATTTGTCATCTTCAACTAATGAAGTACCGATTGAACCACCAACAGCTTTAGAGAATGTATAAGCCATTCCACCACCGATGATAACTTTGTCAGCTTTTTTCAATAAGTTGTCAACAACATCGATCTTACTAGATACTTTAGATCCACCAATGATAGCTACAAATGGGTGAGCTGGTTCATCAACAGCTTTTCCTAACATTGTAACTTCTTTTTCAACTAAGAATCCTAATCCGTTTTCTTTAATGTTTGTAGGGATACCTACAGTAGAAGCGTGAGCACGGTGAACAGATCCGAATGCATCTTCAACGAATACTTCACCTAAGCTAGCCCAATATGCACCTAATTCAGGATCGTTTTTGCTTTCGCCTTTTTCGTAACGAGTATTTTGCATTAATACGATTTCACCATCAGCTAATGCATTTACAGCGTTTTCTAATTCTTCACCACGAGTTACTGGGCAGAAAGTTACTTTTACATCTGGTAACAATTCTTGTAAACGTACGGCTACGCATTCCAAGTTGTTTTTAGCTTTGTCTTCTTCAGTCTTAACTTTTCCTAAGTGAGACATCAAAATAACTTTAGCTTTGTTTTCTACTAAATATTTAATTGTAGGTAAAGCCATTACGATACGGTTATCATCTGTGATAACACCATCTTTTCTTGGCACGTTAAAATCACAACGTACGATGACCTTTTTTCCAGCTACATCAAGGTCTTTAACAGTTCTCTTTGTCATGTATATTCCTCCTACTGTCATTTTTTTTGCACATCCATTATATCACTACATAAATTGATTGACTAGTTTTTCACAAGTAAAATATTTCACAAAAAGCGCTTACATCACTTACTTGTGGTAATTACGACCATTATTGATCATAAAACCACGATAAATCTGTTCCAACATCAAGACACGGGTCATTAAATGAGTAAAAGTTAGATCCGATAATTTCCAACGATAATTCGCTCTAGAAACTAATTTTTCACTTGGTCCTAGACTTCCCGCAATCACAAAAACAATATTTGAATACTTCATTTGCCACATATCCAAATTCTTCGCAAACGTCTCAGAATCAATCATCTTGCCATGAAGATCAAGCAATACCACAAAATCTTGATCCGACAATTTTTCTAGAACACGATTTCCCTCTTTTTCTTTCACCAATAAAACTTCAGCTTCTCTAGAAATATGCTCATTTGCTTCATCCTTGACTTCGATTTCGCTAAACTTACAAAAAGCCGACAATCGCTTCATATATTCTTTCTCTAAAGACTGTAACGCCTTATCTTTATTCTTACCAATCGCAATTAATTTAATCACAATATCCCTCCATCATTATTCTCTTGAATATCTTTCACAAAATAATCATACCGATCCAAAAATAATTTCATTGTTTGATAGCTAGACGTTGATTTATAATCCACTTCTCCTACCTTACTTTCATCAAACGATAAGATTTGTGCATCCGGAAACCCTAATAATATAGGTGAGTGTGTCGCAATGATAAACTGACAATTCTGTTTCACACATGATTGAATTAAATAAAGTAGTGCCAATTGATTCTGACAAGATAAGGCTGCTTCGGGTTCATCCAAAAAGTAAAGGCCATTTCGTTTGATTTGATGTATCAAAAGTGAACAGAAACTCTGTCCATGCGATTCTTCATGATATCTTTTGGATGGATGTTTATCATCCACATATTCCATTTCTTTTGTCGCGACATTATAGAAGCTTTCTGCACGCAAGAAATACATCCAATCCGGTTTTCTAGAACGCCACAAACGCATATGTTCATACAAACTAGAATACGAATCATACGTAGAAAAATTATAGTTTTTTGTTCCACCTTCTGGATTCAATCCATTTTTAATCGCAAGAGCCTCTAATAAGGTGGATTTACCACTTCCGTTTTCGCCGCAAAAGAAAGTTACTGGCTTAGTAAACATGAATTGATCGATACTTCGAATACTTTTAATATCGGCCACATAATCATCAATTTCATCCCACAAGATATCAAATCCATTTATAAACATATATATCACCTAAGAAAAATAGTACTCTATCTGAGTACTAAATTCCATGATGATTTACATAATAAATATATATACACAACCCAATCAAGATAAATCCCAATATCCAATTAAACATTTCTCTTTACAATTCCATAATAGACTTTTGAAGTTAATACATAAATCACAATGTAGACTAGGGCAAAAGCCACAAAACACATAGCTGTTGTTCGAATATAAAGCCAAGCATCACTCACAAATAACAAATGAAGTAGCTTTTCAATCATTGGATACGCAAAACAAACATGAAGTCCTGCAACAAGTAGTGGCATAAAGAATACCGTCAACACCTGCGAATGAATAGCCTTCTTTACATCACTTTGTTCTAGGCCCACTTTTTGCATAATTTCAAAACGATCCTTATCTTCATAGCCTTCTGTAATTTGTTTGTAGTACATAATCAGAATGGTTGCCATGATAAATAAGAAGCTTAAGAAGATTCCAATAAATAAGATTCCTGCATATAATTCAATCAAGCCTTGTTTCTGATCTGATTTATTTGTCCAAATAAAATTAGGCTTAACAGACACATTGGTGACTTGTTAATATAACTGACGTTAATGATGTCTA
>OLZW01002332.1_pt1 | contig 12412 bp, 9 predicted proteins | sample 1674281 | NCBI WGS metagenome assembly OLZW01 (sample SAMEA103958157, study PRJEB25191) | human gut metagenome | biome: human-associated habitat [ENVO:00009003]; feature: intestine environment [ENVO:2100002]; material: feces | place: Germany | collected 2013/2015
AATAATCAGAAAGCTGTGGAGATCACAGAAAAAGAGATCATTTTGAAACCGTATCAGTTTATCGTTCTGGAGACCGCTGTCTAATGCGGCGTCAGAACAGCAGAGAAAAAAACAATAGCTATTTAGCTGACAGTCTGTTAAAATAAATGTTCGGCTGAAAAAACAGCCGTAAAGAAAGAGAATGAGAATTCAGAAGGGAATAAAGTATGCTGAAGATAAAGAATTACGTAAAGGCAGAAAGCCTTGAACAGGCATATGAACTGAACCAGAAAAGAACAGCCTGTGTGCTGGGCGGTATGGTCTGGCTGAAAATGGGAAACCGGAACATCATGACAGCCATTGACCTGTCAGGTCTTGGGCTGGATACTATTACAGAAACGGAAGACGCATTTGTGATCGGCTGCATGACACCACTTCATGCGCTGGAAACCCATAAAAAGCTGAATGCCTATACAAACGGTGCTATCCGGGAAAGTGTACGGCACATTGTGGGTGTGCAGTTTCGAAACTGTGCCACAGTGGGCGGAAGTATTTTCGGAAGATTCGGATTTTCCGATGTACTGACCATGTTTCTGGCGCTGGATACCTGGGTGGAGCTGTACAATGGCGGAACCATTCCGCTGGCACAGTTTGCATCCATAGAAAAGGATAACGATATCCTGGTAAATATCATTGTAAAAAAACAGCCGCTGAACAGTGTGTACTTAAGTCAGCGGAACAATTCCACAGATTTTCCTGTGCTCACCTGTGCGGCCGCTCTTATTGGCGGAAAAGCAAGAACTGTCATTGGGGCCAGACCCGGAAAAGCAATGATCGTGGAAGATGAAGAGGAAATCTTAAAAGATTTTGTACAGATGAATGCACAGCAGAAAAAGGATGCAGCAGCATCTTTTGCCGCATATGCAACGGAACATGTTTCTACAGACAAGAACATGCGTGCTTCAAAAGAATACAGAAGTCTTCTTGTGAAAGTCCTTACAAGAAGAGCCTGGGAAGAGATCGGAGGGAGAGCAGAATGAATATCACTTTCTGGCTGAATGGTGTAAAACGGCAGGCAGAGGTACGTCCGGATGAACTGCTTCTGGATTTCCTGCGGAAAAACAGCTGTTACAGCGTAAAACGTGGCTGTGAGACTGCAAACTGTGGTCTCTGTACTGTGCTGATGGATGAACGTCCGGTACTGTCCTGCTCCATGCTGGCTGCCCGCGCAGACGGGAAACGGATCGTGACTCTGGAGGGAATGCAGGAGGAAGCAAAGGAATTCGGCGCTTTTATGGCAAATGAGGGAGCAGAGCAGTGTGGCTTCTGCAATCCGGGATTTATCATGAATGTATTTGCCATGTTAAAGGAACTGGAAGATCCCACAGAAGAGGATATCCTGGAGTATCTTTCCGGAAATCTGTGCCGTTGCTCGGGATTTGTGGGACAGACCAGAAGTATCCTGAAATTTCTCGACTATAAAAAAGGACAGGAGGAAGGAAAATGAAATACGTAAACAAGCCGGTGCCAAAAACAGATGCAATGTCGCTGGTAACCGGAAAACCGGTCTATACCGATGATCTCGCACCTTCTGACTGCCTGATCGTCAAGATCTTAAGAAGTCCTCATGCCAATGCCTGGGTGGAAGAGATCAAGACAGATGCTGCAAAGAAGATCGAGGGGATTGCCTGTGTTCTGACCTATGAGGATGTTTCCCACAAAAGATTTACTCTGGCCGGGCAGACAGCGCCTGAGATCAGTCCATGGGATCGTTATATCATAGATAAGCATGTGCGTTTTGTAGGGGATCCGGTTGCCATCGTAGCCGGTGAGACAGAAGAGGCAGTAGATAAAGCCTTGAAACGCATTAAGGTAAAATATCGTGTGGAGGAAGCAGTTCTGGATATCCACACAGCCAAGGATAATCCCATTCTGGTGCACCCGGAGGATGACTGGTATATGCCGATCCCGGCCGGAGGAGATAATAAGCGTAATCTCTGTTCCTCCAATGTAGAAGAAGTGGGTGATGTGGATGCCATGCTGGAAAAATGTGCGTATACAGTAGACCAGGTTTACCACACAAAGGCAAATCAGCAGACCATGATGGAGACCTTCCGTACCTACTGTTATATGGACCATTTTCAGAGACTGACGGTGGTTTCTTCCACTCAGATCCCGTTTCATATCCGAAGGATCGTAGGAAATGCGCTGAACATTCCGTCTTCCAAAGTTCGTGTGATCAAGCCTCGTATCGGCGGGGGCTTTGGTGCAAAACAGTCTTCTGTCAGTGAGGTTTTCCCGGCACTGGTAACATGGGTTACCGGGCGTCCGTCCAAGATCGTTTTTTCCAGAAAGGAATCCATGATCGCGTCTTCTCCGCGTCATGAGATGGAAGTCCATATCCGTATGGGTGCAGACGAAAACGGTATTGTAAAGGCGATCGATCTTTATACTCTTTCCAACACCGGTGCCTATGGAGAGCATGGGCCTACAACCGTAGGACTTTCAGGCCATAAATCCATTGCGCTGTATCGTCATACGGAAGCCTACCGTTTTGCCTATGACGTTGTTTACACCAATATGCAGGCAGCTGGCGCTTATCGTGGCTATGGTGCCACACAGGGTATTTTTGCTGTGGAGTCCGCAGCAGATGAGCTGGCTCATAAGATGGGTATGGATCCGGTAAAATTCCGTGAGCTGAACATGCCAATGGAGGGAGAGGCACTTCCGGGATATCCGGATGTACCGATCAACGGCAGCTGTACCATGGATAAATGTCTTGCCCGTGCAAAGGAAATGATCGGATGGGATGAGAAATATCCGTTCCGTGATATGGGTAACGGCAAAGTACGGGGTGTCGGTATCGCTATGGCCATGCAGGGCTCATCTATTGCAGGGATCGATGTCGGCGGAGCAGACATTAAATTAAATGAGGATGGTTCCTATACCCTGGCACTTGGCTGTTCTGATATGGGAACCGGCTGTGATACCATTCTTGCTCAGATGGCAGCAGACTGTCTGGATACAGATATGAAAAATATCGTGGTATTCAGTGTGGATACAGATATTTCTCCTTATGATTCCGGTTCTTATGCATCTTCTACAACCTACGCTACCGGAAATGCCGTGATCCAGGCATGCGGAGAACTCAGAAAGAGAATCCACGCTTTTGGCGCACAGATGCTTGGGGTATCTGCAGAGGATTCTGATTTTGACGGAGAAAAAGTCCGCACAGAAGACGGAAAAGAGGTAACGCTGCAGCAGATCGCAGGAAAAGCAACCTGTGGAGTCTGCAGTGAGCTTCAGGTTGTAAAAGAATATTCTTCTCCGATCTCTCCGCCACCGTTTATGGTAGGTGCAGCTGAAGTGGAGATCGATAAGGAAACCGGACAGATCGATGTCGTTGATTATGTGGGCGTGATCGACTGTGGAACCCCGATCAATCCAAATCTTGCCAGAGTGCAGGCAGAAGGCGGTATCGGTCAGGGAATCGGAATGGTTCTGTATGAGGATATCCAGTATACAGATAAGGGAAAGATCCGTAACAATTCCTTTATGCAGTATAAGATCCCCAACCGTATGGATATTCCGAAGGTACGGATCGAGTTTGAAAGCAGCTACGAGAAGACAGGTCCTTTCGGTGCAAAATCCATTGGTGAGCTTGTGATCGATACACCTTGTCCGGCTATTGCCAATGCGGTTTATAATGCAACAGGTGTACGTGTCAGAGAGCTCCCGATCACTCCGGAGAAGGTTGCAATGGGAATCCTTGCCAGAGAAGCCGGAGAGAAGGTGTGAAATGCAGGAGCTGATACTGGCAATTGCCGGACTGATCCTGGAGCTGCTGGTATTTTTCTGTGCAGGAAGTCTGCTGACACGGATACTGAAAATGAAGGCGGAAGTAACCATGGAACTGGTCTTGGGATATCTTCTGTATTTTGCGGTTTTTGAGATACTTGCAGTTCCTATGACACTGAAATGGGTAAAACTGAGTACCTTTTCGTATCTGTGGATGGTGATCATGGCAGCTTGTGTACTGGCAGCATGTCTGTTTTCGCATAAACTTTGGAAGGGACAGCTGGACCGGATAGGAGAAACATTTCGGAAGCATTCACTGCTGCTGCTTTTGACCGCTGCGGCAGTGATCCTGCAGTGTTTTCTGGTGGCTGCATATCAGGACGTTACTGCAGATGCAACACATTATATTGGCGCAGTAAGCACTTCCGTGTATACAGACACTCTTGCTCGATACAGTCCGCTTACCGGTGTTATCCAGAGAAATTTTAATCTCCGCTATGATCTTTCTGCATATCCGATGAACAATGCGGTGTGGTGTGTCCTTCTGGGCATCCACCCGATCGTTCAGTCCAAGGTCGTGATGTCTGTGATCAACATGCTGATGATCAACCTTCTGATCTACCAGATCGGAAAAAGCTTTTTTCGTGGAGATGAAAAAAAAGCAGACCTGATGGTTCTTTTTGTGTGTCTGATGCAATTGTTTTCTTTTTCTATCTATACAACAGGAACCTTTGCGTTTATGCGGGTTTATGAAGGGAAGGCCCTGCTGGCAAATATTTCTATCCCGGCAGCGCTTCTGGTAAGTATACGGCTCTGGCTCAACAAAGATGGCAGAAATAAAGAGAGCTGGGTGCTGCTTTTCATTGCTGCAGTCAGTGCGTTGACGTTTTCAGGATCCTCCCTTATTTATCCTGCAGTAGTCAGTACGGCGATCCTTCCGGTGATGGTGCTGAAGAAAAAGCTTTCCTACGCGATTCCCTATGCGCTTTGTATGCTGCCGGGATTTTTGTATGCCCTGGTTTATTTTTCGGCGAAGCTTGGATGGATCGCATTTCCGGCATCATAGGAAACTGGGAAGATACTATGGATAGGAGAAGAAAATGGCGGGAGTAACGATCGAAGAACTGGGATTGCGTTTTGTGCAGATCTGTATGGAGAATTACTGGAGTGGCTGTCTGCTGCCTGTATTTTTTCTGGCAGGTATACTCTGGGATATTTTTTACCGCAGGAGAAAAGAATCCAGAGTGTTCCTGTATTATCTAGTCTTTCTGGCACTTACGGTATATAATCCGGTTCTTGTAAAATATGTGATACCAAAGGTACATTTTGAAAGTGAATATTATCGCTTTATCTGGATCCTTCCGGTGATCCCGGGTGCTGCCTATTATGCTGTACGGATCGTAGAAGCGGTAAGGTTTCGATGGCTGAAGGCTGTAACAGCGCTGATCCTTGCGGCAGTGATCGTCACTACGGGGACACCTGTTCCCGGCATTGCAAAAGATTATGTGATGGCGGAAAACATCTATAAAGTCCCGAATGAGCTGCGCTCAGTATGCGATGTGATCCATCAGGACTGCGATAAAGAACAACCCAAGGTTGTTTTTGACAATGAGCTGAATCTGGTGGCTAGACAGTATGATCCGTCACTGATTCTTGTTCTGGATCGTAATTTTATCCTGTATCGTGCAGGAAGTACTGTGGTAGGAAACTACGAAAACAGCAAGGCCTACCAGATCCAGAAAGTGATCATGGATGTGATCAGTTATCAGATGGATGTAGGGATCGATAAGTTCCGGCAGGTATTGAAAAGAACGGAAACCGATTATCTCGTTCTTCCGGTAGATCTTACAAATCATGACTATATCCGTCAGGCAGGATGTACCCCTATTGCACAGACAGAAAAATATGTGGTATACAGGTTTGAAGGGTGAATGTGTTCGCCCTTCTGGCCTGGAAAAATGACTAAAGTGCGTAAAATGATACGGAGAACGGAGTGAACAGCAACCATAAAATGTGTGATGAATATGTACTGTTTAAAAAAATCTTTACAATTTCATGGATTTGTGTTAAAATCATAAACAGTGTAAACCTACTTTGATAATTTCATACCTGAATTTAGAAGTTATGTTTTTCATTATGCACCTGTAGCTCAGTGGATAGAGCAGTGGTTTCCGGTACCATGTGCGGGGGTTCGATTCCCTTCAGGTGTATTGCCTGGAACGATCGGGCGTTCCGGTGCGTTGTATTAAGGAGGACAAGAACTTGGATGATTTCAGAGAATGGTTATCAGATAACCTTCGCTATTTTATGCTTGGCGGAGCGATTCTGTTAATCGTGGTTGTCCTGTTTTTCGGTATCCGTGCATTTATGGGAAGCGGGAAGGGCGATTCCAGCAAGGATACAGCCGATGAGCAGGTAACAGCAGACAACGACCAGGGAAATGTTCCTTCTTCTCCGGCAAATGATGGGGAGACTGACGGGAAGAAAGACGCCAATCCCATGGAAACAGCAGATGCAGACGTTACTGCATTGATCACGAGCTATTATCAGGCTCTGGGGGAAAAAGATATTGCAACGCTGAAGACTCTGGAAGATGATTTTACACCGTCTGATGAGTCAAAAGTCACAAATTTGAAAGATTATATCGAAGGGTATGAAGTAGGCGATGTGTACACGAAGAAAGGTATGACAGATGATTCTTACGTGGTTTACGCCTGTTTCTCGTATATCTGTCAGGGCGTTGAGACCAAGGCCCCTGCACTGACTCAGTTCTATGTATATAAGAACAGCGAAGGAAACTGGGTGATCAATAACGGAGCTTTACAGGATTCTGAGATTTCCGCATATATGGAAAAACAGTTATCAGACAGTGATGTTTCAGCTCTTATAAAGAAGGTGCAGAATGAACTGGATCAGGCACAGCAATCTGATCCGTCTCTTGAAGAATTCCTGAATGGTCTTGGGGAGGAAGCAGGTGTGTCAACAGAGGCAGAAGATGGCACGATGCTTACTGCTTCGGAGGAATGTAATGTACGCGCAGAAGCCAGCACAGATGCTGATATCCTTGGCGTGATCTCAGCAGGTGATCAGGTTCAGAAGACAGGTACTGATGGTGAATGGGTTCAGATCGACTACGACGGTCAGACCGGATACATCAGAGGAGATTTACTTGAATAAAATTGAATATGGAACGTAAAAAATACAGGCGGTTATCTTTGTGGTAACTGCCTGTATTTTTACGTTCCGTTTTTCTGACATTGTTTTTGTCAGCTTCTGCTGGAGATTTTGCTGTTCTTATTACTTTTCGCAACTTCCGCAAGGGACTTACTTGATTCGATTAAATTCACCGTATGTAACTCCTGTCGATAATTCTGTCTGATGCAGGGAAGCCAGTTCGTGCACTGTTACAAGCTGATAGCCTTCTTCGATAAGCTGCGGGATCAGGATCTCGGCTGCATCTACAGAGGTGCTGAAAATGTCATGCATCAGAATAATGGAACCATCTTTTACGTTATTCATGACTTCCTCAACCGTAGATTCCACATCCTGCGTTTTCCAGTCCAGGGTGTCAATGGACCACAGAATCATCGGGGTTCCCACAGTTGATTTTACAGTATCATTAACAGATCCATATGGCGGGCGGACCACCGAAGCTCCCTCACCTGTAAGATTTACAAGCTGTTCATCCACTCTTGCAATTTCTGAACTGATCTCATCCGAAGAAAGAGTCGCCAGATCCTTATGGTCATAAGTGTGGTTTCCAAGTTCACAGCCCAGTTTTTTCATGCGTTTTACTTCGTCCGGAAAACTGGCAATCTCAGTACCCACCATAAAGAAAGTTGCCTTTGCATTATTTTCTTCCAGACAGTCCAGAAGACGGTCTGTAAAAGAACTGGGACCATCATCAAAAGTAAGGGCGACCGACTTCTTTGCCGTAGATGTACCGGACTTGTCAGAGGTGTCTGACTTACCTGAAGATTTCTTCTTCGAGGATTTTTTCTTTGGTGTATAATCTTTCAGAGAACCATCTGTATCCAGTTCATAAGTTTTCTTATCTATTATTACAGTCCCTGTCTGCAGAATGCCATCCATATCAAAATAATACCGCTTCTTTCCGATATCTGTCCAGCCTGTCTGCATAATACCGGTCTCATCCATATAGTACTGTTTCCCGTCTGTATCTGTGAACCATCCTGTGTATGGTTTATCATCCACCAGAAACATCCAGTTACTTCCGCTGGAAGCCCAGCTGCCCTCTGATGCCTCAGGCGAGATATCAGTGCTTAATGCAGGACCGCCCGGAGAAGTCTCAGATGAATCTGAAGAAGTGCGTCCAAATAGTTTCCCGGAAGAAGAATCCGTAAAATTATCATTGCTATCAGTCAATGTTTCCTCAGAAGTAAACTCCGCAGAATCCTGATCTTCTGACACGAAAGCTCCGGCATCGCTGATGGCATCTGCCTGTGAAGTCACAGCGGAAGAACGGGTGAAAATTCCTCCAAGTATCAGACACAGAATAACAGAAAGTGCGATCAGCCACCGGTTTGTACGTGGTAAATGATCTGACATGAAAGCCTCCTTTTTGATAAAATCAGTGACAAAAAAGATATCCTGTCATTCGATATCATACAATAAAATCTGACAAAATACAAGGCGATTCCCCATTCCTGCCCTTTTGAAAAAAATTCCAGAAAAATTTCACCGTTGATAAGATGTACAAAAAATTATATAATAGAACAATGGACGAAAAAATCAGAATAAACAAATATTTAAGCGAGGCAGGCATATGCTCCAGACGGGAAGCCGACCGGATGATCGAAGAGGGAAGGATTACGGTAAACGGAAAAAAAGCAGAAAGCGGTCAGAAAGTCAGCCTGGAAGATGAGGTCTGTGCAGACAATATACCTGTCCATAAAAATGAAAAAAAAGTACTGCTTCTTTTTAACAAACCCAGAGGGATCGTGTGCAGCACAAAGCAGCAGTTTGAAGAGACGACGGTAACAGATTATCTGGATTATCCTCTGCGTGTTTATCCTGTGGGCAGACTGGATAAAGAATCACAGGGCCTTCTCCTTCTGACAAATGAAGGAGATCTGGTCAATAAGATCATGCGCGCCGGAAACTATCATGAGAAAGAATATTTTGTGACAGTGAATAAGCCGGTGGACAGGGAATTTGTCCGAAGGATGAGCAAGGGAGTCCCTGTTCTTGATACAGTGACCAGACCATGCAGAGTGGTGCAGACAGGAGAATGCAGCTTTCGGATCATTCTGACACAGGGACTGAACCGGCAGATCCGCAGAATGTGCCGGTATCTGGGATATGAGGTACAGAAGCTGAAAAGGATCAGGATCATGAATCTGACTCTGGACGGGATCAGAGAAGGCGAATACAGAGAGATCACAGCACAGGAATGGGAAGAACTGAACCATTTACTGGAATCTTCCACAAGTGAAACAGTGATCAGAACAGGAGAACAGAATGGAAACAGCAGCGATCATGCGAATGAAAGAGCTGGTGCAAAAGCTGGACAGGGCAGCAAAGGCGTATTACCAGCAGGATACAGAGATCATAAGCAACAGAGAGTACGATCAGATGTACGACGAGCTTCAGGCTCTGGAGAAAGAGACAGGCACTGTTCTGGCAAACAGCCCAACCGTAAGCGTAGGGTACGAGGCAGTTGACCAGCTTCCAAAAGAAGAACACGAATCCCCTATGCTGTCTCTGGACAAGACTAAGGACAGAGAAGTTCTGAGGGAATTTATCGGGGAACATAAAACGCTTCTGTCATGGAAGCTGGACGGACTGACGATCGTTCTTACCTACGAGAATGGAGAACTTGCCAAAGCAGTTACACGTGGAAACGGTGTGACAGGAGAGGTTGTCACCAATAATGCCAGAGTATTTAAGAACGTTCCTCTTAAAATCCCGTATCAGGGAAGACTGGTGTTGCGTGGGGAAGCGATCATTACCTATTCAGACTTTGAACGGATCAATGAATCCATAGAAGACGTTGATGCGAAATACAAGAATCCGAGAAACTTATGCAGCGGTTCTGTCCGCCAGTTAAACAATGAGATCACAGCCCGCAGGAATGTGCGTTTCTACGCATTTACGCTGGTAAGCGCCGACGGGGTTGATTTCCATAATTCAAGAGCCCGGCAGTTTGAATGGCTGAAAGAACAGGGATTTGATGTAGTGGAATACAGGACAGTCACAGCTTCAACGCTGGATGAAGCCATGGAATATTTTTCAACTGCGATCACTGAGAATGATTTTCCGTCGGACGGACTGGTTGCTCTTTATGATGATATTGCATACGGAGATTCCCTTGGAAGAACAGCGAAATTTCCCAGAAATGCTTTTGCATTCAAATGGGCAGATGAGATCAGAGAAACCCATCTTCTGGAGATCGAATGGAGCCCGTCAAGAACAGGGCTGATCAATCCGGTGGCTGTTTTTGAACCGGTTGAGCTGGAGGGAACCACTGTGAGCCGCGCCAGCGTACACAATGTGAGCATTCTAAAAGAATTGCAGCTTGGTATCGGGGATACGATCACTGTATATAAAGCAAATATGATCATTCCGCAGATTGCAGAAAACCTCACACGCAGCAGTAAACTGGAAATTCCGGATACCTGCCCTGCATGTGGCCATGGAACACAGATACAGAAGGTAAATGATGTGGAGGCACTTTACTGTACAAATCCTGACTGTGCCGCAAAGAAGATCAAATCCTTTGCACTTTTTGCAAGCAGGGATGCCATGAACATTGACGGACTGTCAGAAGCAACACTGGAGAAATTCATTGCAAGAGGCTTTATTCATGATTTCGGAGATATTTTTGAGATTGGAAAGCATCGTGATGAGATCGTGGAGATGGACGGATTCGGGGAGAAATCCTTTGAGAACCTGATGACCAGCCTTGATAAAGCTAAGGAGACTACTCTTGCGAAGGTGATCTACAGCCTTGGAATCGCCAATATCGGTCTTGCCAATGCAAAAGTGATCTGCAGGCATTTTGATGATGATCTGGAGAAGATCCGTCATGCAGATAAAGAGGAAATCAGCTCTATTGATACCATCGGACCGGTAATTGCCGGAAGTCTGACTGATTATTTTTCAAACGAGGATAATAACAGAAAACTGGATCATCTGATGAGCCATCTGACTGTTAAGAAAGAAGAAAAGACAGGTGAGCAGATTTTCCGGAACATGAATTTCGTTATCACAGGAAGTGTGGAGCACTTTGCAAACAGAGCACAGGCAAAGGAATTTATTGAGTCTCTGGGAGGCAAGGTGACCGGATCAGTAACATCGAAGACGAACTACCTGATCAATAATGACACAACTTCCAATTCTTCAAAGAATAAAAAAGCCAAAGAACTGGGAATTCCAATCCTTTCGGAAGAAGATTTCCTGAAGATGGCACAACAATAAAATAATAAGAACAGGAGATAAGATAATGCCAATTAAAATACAGAGCGATCTGCCCGTAAAAGAGATTCTGGAAAAAGAAAATATTTTCGTGATGGATGAGTCACGTGCATCCCATCAGGATATCCGCCCCATTCAGATCCTCATTCTGAACCTGATGCCTCTGAAAGAGGAGACAGAGCTTCAGCTTCTGCGTTCCCTTTCCAACACACCGCTGCAGGTAGATGTCACTTTTATGGCAGTACAGAGCCATGAAGCGAAGAATACATCTGTGAGTCATCTGAATAAATTTTATCAGACATTTCCGGAACTGAAAAATAACAAATATGATGGAATGATCATCACAGGTGCTCCTGTAGAGCAGATGGAATTCGAAGAGGTAGACTACTGGAAGGAACTGGTAGAAATCATGGACTGGACAAACACCCATGTTACCTCCACCATTTATCTGTGCTGGGCTGCACAGGCAGGACTCTACCACCACTATGGACTGAAAAAACGCAAACTTGATAAGAAGATGTTCGGTCTTTTCTGGCATAAAGTGATGAACCGTAAGATTCCGCTGGTACGCGGATTCGACGATATGTTCCTTGCACCTCATTCCAGACATACGGAAGTTCCCATCGAGGATATCCATAACTGTAAAGAGCTGACAGTGCTTGCTGAATCCGATGAAGCAGGGCTTTTCCTTGCAATGGCAGACGGCGGCCGCAAGATCTTTGTAATGGGACATCCGGAATATGATCGTGTGACTCTTGATGGTGAGTACAAACGTGATGTCAGCAAAAACCTGCCCATCGAAATCCCGGAGAATTATTACAAAGACAACAACCCGGAAAACAGACCGCTCCTTATGTGGAGAGCACATGCGAACAACCTGTATACAAACTGGCTGAATTACTATGTCTACCAGTCAACTCCGTTCGACCTGTATGGAACACCGGATTTCAGCGAGATTTAAAAGGTTTGCGAGAAGTTCAATTTCACTATCTTACCGTATTTTTACGCATCTTTATGAAAAATGGTGTCAAAATGGTGTCAAAACTGTGAGAAAATGGTGTCAAAACTGAACAGTAACCGGATATCTATATTCGTTTTGTCAGAATCAAAAACAGGTTGCTGAACAGACATAACCTATATTATAATGTACATATAACCAAACTCACTTGGAGGTGATAATATGCCATTACTTGAAGAG
>OLZW01002338.1_pt1 | contig 12396 bp, 10 predicted proteins | sample 1674281 | NCBI WGS metagenome assembly OLZW01 (sample SAMEA103958157, study PRJEB25191) | human gut metagenome | biome: human-associated habitat [ENVO:00009003]; feature: intestine environment [ENVO:2100002]; material: feces | place: Germany | collected 2013/2015
TTTATGATATGGCTTCCGGAGAGCAGGAGACAAAGACATTACAGGAATTCAGGGAGGAATATTAAGATGCGCTATTTAACATTTGCTCTGGCAAAGGGAAGACTTGCCAATAAAACAATGGATATGTTTGAAAAACTTGGTATTACCTGTGATTCCATTCGTGATAAAGAGACAAGAAAACTTATTTTTGTCAATGAGGAACTAAAGCTTCGATTTTTCCTTGCAAAAGGACCGGATGTTCCTACTTATGTAGAATATGGTGCGGCTGATATCGGAATCGTTGGAAAAGATACCATATTAGAAGAAGGCCGTAATATTTATGAAGTATTGGATCTTGGATTTGGCAAATGCAGGATGTGTATCTGCGGACCGGAGGAAGCACGCGATCTGTTACAGCACCACGAGCTGATCCGGGTGGCAACCAAGTACCCGCACATTGCAAAAGACTATTTTTACAATAAAAAACATCAGACCGTAGAGATCATTAAGTTAAACGGCTCCATCGAACTGGCACCGATCGTCGGACTGTCCGAGGTGATCTGCGATATCGTAGAGACCGGCTCCACACTCCGGGAAAACGGATTGACAGTGTTAGAGGAAGTGTGTCCGCTCTCTGCCCGCATGGTAGTAAATCAGGTGAGCATGAAGATGGAAAATGAGCGGATCACAAAACTGATCTCTGATCTGAAGAATGTGATCAATACAGAAAGGAATGCAGTCCAATGAGAATTTTAAAACTGACAAAAGAAACACAGAATAATATATTGGAGAATTTATTAAAAAGAAGCCCGAACTCTTACGGCGAATTTGAGAGCCGCGTCAATGACATTATCCAGAATGTCAGGGAAAAACGTGATGAGGCGGTTTTTGAGTACACATTAAAATTTGATGGTGCCACCATCGATCAGGACAATATCCGCGTGACGGAAGAAGAGATCAAAGAAGCTTATGAGCAGGTAGACCCAAAGCTTTTAGATGTCATCCGCAAGGCACTTGTCAACATCCGTGACTATCATACAAAACAGAAACAGTACTCCTGGTTTGATTCCGATGAATCCGGTATCATATTAGGCCAGAAAGTGACACCGTTAAAAACTGTGGGTGTGTATGTGCCGGGTGGAAAAGCAGTTTATCCGTCCTCTGTACTGATGAATGTCATTCCTGCAAAAGTGGCAGGGGTTTCCAATATCATTATGACGACGCCATGCGGCAAAGATGGAAAGGTTTATCCATCTACATTAGTAGCTGCCAAAGAGGCGGGAGTCGATGCGATTTATAAAGTCGGTGGTGCACAGGCAATCGCAGCCCTTGCCTTTGGAACGGAGAGCATCCCGAAAGTTGACAAGATCGTAGGACCGGGAAATATCTACGTTGCCCTTGCCAAAAAAGCCGTGTTTGGTTATGTCAGCATTGATTCCATCGCAGGTCCAAGTGAGATCATGGTACTTGCCGATGAGACGGCAAATCCACGTTTTGTAGCGGCAGATTTACTGTCACAGGCAGAACATGATGAGATGGCATCCGCAATTCTTGTGACAACCAGCGAGACATTAGCAGAACAGGTTTCTGTGGAAGTAGATAAATTTGTTGCAACTCTTTCCAGAAAAGAAATCATCCGGAAATCTCTGGATAACTATGGATATATCCTTGTGGCAGACACGATGCAGGATGCCATTGACACCGTCAATGAGATTGCTTCAGAACACTTAGAGCTTGTGACAAAAAATCCATTTGAGACAATGACAAAAATCCGCAACGCAGGGGCAATTTTTATCGGAGAGTATTCCAGCGAACCACTCGGTGATTATTTTGCAGGTCCAAACCATGTCCTTCCGACCAACGGAACCGCAAAATTCTTCTCACCGCTCAGCGTGGATGATTTCATTAAGAAATCAAGCATTATCTCTTATTCCAGAGAAGCGTTAGAGCCTGTATACAAAGATATCGTGCAGTTTGCAGAATGTGAAAAACTTACTGCACATGCAAATTCCATCCGGGTACGGTTTGAAGATTAATTGTATCTATTCAGCACCCATTCGCAAAACCGCTCTTTCAGAGCTTTCCTTTTGCTCATGTGGTTACTTCGCCAAAGAAATTTTCAAAATTATGCTCATTCATGCAAGCATGATTCGCAAATTTATGAAAATTACCTTGGCTCTGAATAGATACAAAGAATTAATAATTACTTAAGTTGAAAAAAGAAGCAGAAAGGTTTAAAATAAAATGGCACGTACAGCAGATTATGTTCGTAAAACCAAAGAGACAGATATATCATTACATTTGAATTTAGACGGTACCGGCAGTTCCTCTATCCATACAGGGATCGGTTTTTTTGACCACATGTTAGACGGATTTGCAAGACATGGCCTGTTTGACCTGAAAGTCAATGTTGCCGGAGATCTTGCAGTGGACTGTCATCATACAATTGAAGATACAGGTATTGTTCTGGGCAATGCCATTAAGGAGGCCGTTGGTGACAAGAAGGGAATCCGGCGCTACGGAAGCTGTATTCTGCCGATGGATGAAACACTTGTCCTGTGCGCAGTAGATCTTTCCGGAAGACCTTATCTTGTGTTCGATGGAGAATTTACGACCGACCGCGTGGGATATATGGATACGGAGATGGTGAAGGAATTTTTCTATGCCATTTCTTATACCGCAGGAATGAATCTGCATATCAGGGTGCTTTCCGGCGGAAACAACCACCATATGATCGAGGCGATGTTCAAGGCTTTTGCAAAGGCACTGGATCAGGCAACGGTCATTGACCCGAGGATCACGGATATCCTTTCTACCAAAGGAAGTCTGTAGTTGACAATTCACATGTATCACGTGCGAAATATGATTAGAAAAGAAGCGGTCTGACGTATCAAAAATATGTGCAGACCGTTTTGTATGGAAAGGTATGAATATTAATATGGAACACAAAAATATCGTGGCAACAATTTACTTAAAGGATGGAAAAGCGATCAAAGCCAGAGACAATTACGAGGAATATCCGGATGTCATTGAACTTGCAAAACTCTATAATGACAGTGGCATTGATAAAATCATGATTTTTGACCTGTCCACAACAGATGAAGAGCATGAGCGCAACATACAGGTTATCCGCAACATTAACCGTAATATTGAAATCAAAGTCTGTGCAGGCGGTAACATTAACCGTATGGAGGACATTAAGAAGTTCATCTATGCCGGATGTCTTCAAGTGATCGTCAACGGCTCCAAACCGGAGAGTATGGCACTGGCTGCAGAGGCAAGCAAGCGTTTCGGGAAAGACCGTATTCTTGTTTCCGTGACGAATGTGGATTTTATCTTCAAACATCAGGATGTAATGGCTGATACATTCCATGAAGTGCTGATCTTAAATAAAGCAGTGTTAGATGCAGTGGAAGGAATGACCGATGTTCCTCATGTTGTCTACTTAAACGATGCTGATTATGATGAGGTTTTATCAATCTTATCCCGCAAAAATGTCCGCGGAATTGCAGGTTCTTTAATTAATAATCCAAAAACAGATATTATGGAGATGAAATCCCAGTTGTCTGCCTCCGGTATTAAGATGGATAACTTCGAGCCAAACTTAAAGTGGAGTGACTTAAAGAAAAATTCTGACGGCATGGTTCCGGTCATTGTGCAGGATTACCGTACGGATGAAGTGTTAATGCTGGCTTACATGAATGAGGAAGCTTTTGACACAACGATTAACATCGGAAAAATGACATACTACAGCAGAAGCCGGAATGAGCTTTGGACAAAAGGTCTTACTTCCGGTCATATCCAGTATGTCAAATCCCTGACAGCAGACTGCGATTATGATACCATTCTTGCAAAAGTTTCCCAGATCGGTGCTGCATGCCACACCGGAAACCAGAGTTGTTTTTTCAATGAGATTGTGAAAAAAGAATACGTTGAAAAAAATCCGCAGAAGGTGTTGGGGGATGTCTACAATATTATTTTAGACCGCAGGGAAAATCCGAAAGAGGGCTCCTACACAAACCTTTTATTGGAAAAAGGTCTGGATAACATCCTCAAAAAAGTTGGAGAGGAAAACACAGAAATCATTATTGCAGCGAAAAATACTGACCACGAGCATTTGAAATATGAAATCTCTGATTACATTTACCATCTCATGGTCTTAATGGCAGAGAAGGATATCACATGGGAAGAGATCACACAGGAACTTTCACAGAGAAAATAAAACGACAGGTTTATCTCGACAAACTGCGGGTACTTGCCACGGTTCTCGTGATCGCTGTCCACACGGTCTCACTCGGTTCCACGCTTGTTCCGGAGCGGAGTGCGGTGTGGTATGGATTTGAGATCAGCAATTACCTGTTTTTGTGCTGCAATCTGCTTTTTATCATGATAAGCGGAGCCCTTCTTTTACCGGTGAAAGGCGAACCCGCCGGGCAGTTTTACCGGAAACGTTTTTTGAAAGTGCTTGTTCCAATGGTGATCTATTATATTTTATATGTGTGTGCCAAAGAGGGGTTCGTCTGGCTTCGCCCCGATCACTGGGGCGCCATGTTAAAACGTATTCTGCTCGGTGCACCGGAGGAAGCGCCGCATTTCTGGCTGATTTATGTGATCATCTGGTTATATGTGCTGACACCGTTTTTCCGCTATGCAGTGCAGCATATCCCGGATTCTGTTTTAAGCGGGCTTGTGGCTGTGATCCTGATCTTCCAGATCCTTGGAACTTACTGGGATACGCTTTATTATAATTCCATTGTCTCCGGGATTCTCGGTTCTTTTGCCGGTGTTTTTATATTGGGATATTATCTGACAAGAGAGCAGGGGCGCAGAAAGTACTTCTTTTATGGAGCCGGAATCCTTTCTGTCTGTCTGGCAGTCCGTCATATCTTCAGTGGGGCACAATATCATCGTTATTTATTTAACAATGCGCCGCTTATGGTATTTTATACGATGGCTATTTTTCTTTTCGTGAGACAGATTTATGTGAAAGCAGAGACGGAACATTTTTTTACAAAGCTGATCAGCCGCTACAGTTTCGGGATCCTTTTGATCCACTGGGGCGTGCTTCATTATCTGGTCAAACAGATTTTTCATGTCAGCCCGACAGATTTCGGAGTGATCGGTGGTTCGCTGCTCATGATCGTGCTCACCTTATTTTTTTCACTGATAGGTGCAATGGTTCTCGATCGAACGCTGATCCACTGGTGTCTGTTGCTTATTGCATGGATAGAAAAAAAGTTCTAATGAGATACAAGACTTCATATGATTTCAATGAGAAATCTATGGAGTCTTATTTTATGACCGATGAATATGTGGAAAGACGCAGAGCTTACGTCAACGAGATACGGCGCTCGTTTGACCGGCCGGAGGTGGAAAATGGCACCGCAGAAGAGGAATCACAGCCTTTGGTTCCGTGGATTTTTCTGAAAATCCGCATAGTGCTTGCAGTTCTTCTTATGCTCGCATTCCTTCTGTTAAAATATAATGCATATGAATTCCATGGCTATCAGGCAAAAGATGTCATTGACATTATTTCTGATAATCAGTATTATACAATTTTGCAGGATTATGTTATGATAAATGAGCATGACTGATTTCCCAGTCGTTTTCAGGAAAAATGAGAAAGGACAAACCGAATGACAAAATTAGCATTATCAGATGAGATACTGATGAAAATCGATAAACCGGCACGTTATATCGGAAATGAGTTAAACAGTATCAAAAAAGATAAAGAAAAAGTAGCAATCCGTTTTGCCATGTGCTTCCCGGATGTATATGAGATAGGGATGTCACATCTTGGCGTTCAGATTTTATATGATATGTTTAATAAAATGGAAGATGTGTGGTGTGAGAGAGTTTACTCTCCATGGCCGGATCTTCATAAAATCATGAAAGAAGAGCATATTCCACTGTTTGGATTAGAGTCCCAGGAACCGATCAAAAATCTTGATTTTATCGGTCTTACGCTCAATTATGAGATGTGTTACACAAATGTGCTTCAGATTTTAGACCTCGGACAGATCCCACTGCTTGCAAAAGACCGTACAGAAGACGATCCACTGGTGATCGGTGGCGGCTGCTGCACTTATAACCCGGAGCCGATGGCGGACTTCTTTGATCTGTTTTATATGGGAGAGGGTGAAATTTCTTTCTACGAACTGTTTGATCTTTATAAAAAAATGCGTGCAGAGGGAAAAACACGCCATGAATTTTTACATGAAGCTTCTAAAGTGCCTGGTATCTATGTGCCATCCCTCTATGAAGTGACTTATAAAGAGGACGGAACGATCGCATCCTTTGAACCAATTTATGAGGATGTTCCAAAAACGATCCAGAAGCAGATCGTACTGAATATGACAGAAGCTGTTTATCCGGAAAAACCTGTCGTTCCTTTTATCAAGGCAACACAGGATCGTGTGGTTCTCGAGATCCAGCGCGGATGTATCCGTGGCTGCCGTTTCTGCCAGGCTGGAATGGTCTACCGTCCGGTCCGCGAAAAAAATGTAGAACACCTGAAAGATCTTGCCTACAAAATGTTAAAATCAACCGGGCACGAAGAGATCTCTTTAAGCTCTTTAAGTTCCTCCGATTATTCTGAACTGGAAGAACTGGTGAATTTCCTGATCGATGAGTTCAAGGGAAAAGGTGTGAATATCTCACTTCCTTCCCTGCGGATCGATGCCTTTTCGCTGGATGTCATGAGCAAGGTACAAGATATCAAAAAGAGCAGTCTGACATTTGCACCGGAAGCCGGTTCCCAGAGACTTCGTGATGTCATTAACAAAGGTCTTACCGAGGAAGTGATCTTAAACGGTTCGAGACTTGCCTTTGAAGGTGGCTGGAACAAGGTAAAATTATACTTTATGCTTGGACTTCCAACCGAGACGGAAGAAGATATGAAAGCGATCCCGCAGCTTGCCAATGAGATCGCAGCTCTTTATTATGACACGGTTCCGAAGGAAAAACGGAATGGAAAATGTCAGATTACGATCAGCACATCTTTCTTTGTGCCGAAGCCATTTACTCCGTTCCAGTGGGCAGCAATGTACACACCGGGAGATTATCTTGCAAGAGCGCGGGTGGTCAATGAGGGTGTGCATGCGCAGCTGAATCATAAGAGTATCAAATATAACTGGCACGAAGCGGATGTGACGGTTTTAGAGGGGATTCTGGCACGGGGCGACCGTAAGATCGGACAGGCTCTCTTAAAAGTTTATGAAAAAGGCGGCATTTTTGATGCGTGGAGCGAATATTTCGACTACCAGAGATGGGGGGACGCTTTTGAGGAATGTGGTATCGATACCGATTTTTACACGATGAGAGAGCGTGATCTGGATGAGATCTTCCCATGGGATTTCATTGATATCGGTGTGTCGAAAGAGTTTTTAAAACGTGAATGGAAGAATGCACATGATGAAAAAGTAACCCCGAACTGCCGCATGAAATGTTCCGGCTGTGGAGCCATGAAATTTGGAGGAGGTGTCTGTTTTGAAAATAAGGATTAAATTTCGAAAATCTGGTGTGATGAAGTTCATCGGACATCTTGATATTATGCGCTATTTCCAGAAGGCGATGCGGAGAGCAGATATTGATATCTGTTATTCAGAGGGATTTTCCCCTCATCAGATCATGTCGTTTGCAGCACCGCTCGGCGTTGGAATTACAAGTGACGGCGAATATTTAGATATTGAAGTACACGAAAGCAAGTCTACAAAAGAGGCGATGGCAGATTTAAATGCGACGATGGTAGAGGGCGTGGAGATCACCGGATATGTGAAGCTTCCGGACAATGCCAAGACAGCGATGTCCTTAGTTGCCGCAGCCGATTATAAACTTTTTTTTAAGGAAGGTTATGAAGTACCATTTACGAAAACAGAAGCCAAACAGGCGATTTTAGATTATTTTATCACGCCTTCTGAGGTACTTATCACCAAGCAGACAAAGAAAAGCGAAAAAATCATGGACTTAAAGCAGCTGGTTTATGATTTTAAAGTAGAAGGAACCGAGGAGGCACCGGAGTTTTACATCAATCTCTGTACCGGAAGTTCCGACAACTTAAAACCGGAACTTGTGTTAGAATCCCTTTTCGGCTATATGAACATTCCATATAATGCCAATGCAATCCAGATCCATCGTTTGGATGTGTATGCAAAAGAGGGGGACAAATTTGTTTCTCTACTGGATATGGGCGAAGAGATCGCATAAAGAGGTTCTTTATGAATAAATATATTATCACACATGAAAAAATAAAAATGCAAAACAGGGAAGAGCAGGACTTTATTGTCTCTGCTCTTTATAATCAGGGCAAAAAAATGATCGAAGTAAGCCTTACACCCCCAGATGAAGATAGTTTACTTGGAAACATTTATATTGGCCGTGTGGAAAATGTCGTACAGAATATCCGGGCAGCTTTTGTGAAGATTTCGCCGGAGCAGACCTGTTATTTGTCTTTAGATGATCTGAAAAATGCACATTTTACCAAAAAGCTCTCTGCAAAAAAAGAAATTGTGGCAGGAGATGAGCTTCTGGTTCAGGTAGAACGTGAAGCTTTAAAGACGAAAGAACCTGCTGTCACTGCGAATTTAAGCTTTGCAGGAAAATATGCTGTTCTTACAAGCGGAAACCGCAGGCTTGGAATTTCTTCCAAATTAAATAAAGAGCAGAAAGCACATTATAAGGAATTATTGCACGAATTTGATACAGAAAGCTACGGACTTATCATCCGGACCAATGCCGCAAGTGTCGCAGATGAAACACTAATTGCAGAGATTCGAAGCCTTGAGCAGGAATGGTCACAGATGCGTGAGAATGTCTGCCATAAAACCTGTTACAGTGTTCTGAAAAAAGCGAGACCAACGTATCTGGAAGACGTCAAAAACCAGCGGGAAGGTTCTGTCAGCGAGATTATCACCGATGACCGCGGACTCTTCGAAACCATCTGCACGGATTATGGGATCCATCCAAAACAGTTTATGACAAACGGTTCTGTCCCCGTTCCGGTCGATCAGTTTCAGGTGCAGACAGCAGCAGGCGCAGAGGATTTTTTAACGATCACTTATTATCATGATCCGATGTTAACGTTATCTTCCCTCTACAGCGTGAAGTCCTCCTTAGAAAAAGCTTTAAGGGAACAGATCTGGTTAAAGTCCGGTGCATCCATTGTTTTACAACACACAGAGGCACTTACGGTCATTGACGTGAACAGTGGGAAAAATATCATAAAAAAAGAGATGCGCGAAAATCTGCTCCGTATTAATTTAGAGGCAGCGAAAGAGATTGCCTATCAACTCAGATTGCGCAATATCTCAGGCATTATCATCATCGATTTTATCAATCTTCTTGCAAAAGAAGATGAGGCAGTTCTTTTAAAAGAATTCCGCACATATTTAAAAGACGACCCGGTGAAAACGGATCTGATCGACATGACCAGACTAGGACTGGTGGAAGTGACCAGAAAGAAGATTAAGAAATCTTTGCGGGACAGTTTAAAGATGAACTAAAAAAAGTGAGCAGCCACACTGTAAGGTCTGCTCACTTTTTTAATAGATTTATGCAGATTCAATCTCATACGTAAATCCGGCGTCCTCGATCACCCTGATGGTATCCTCGATTCCCTGACCATCCTCAGTGAGATAACCGGATGCAAAAATAGAGTTTACAACGGACAATAAACGTTTTTCTTCACCTTTAAAGTAAACCTCACGTCCGGCAGCACAGCGGATGTCTGCCTGTGGAACAAGAAGCCTTGCAAGGGCGAGAACCTTAAGACCATATTCAGGGGTTAAGCCTGAGGTATCTTTGTGTGCTAAAGGTGTTCCCTCAATTGGCAGCAAAAAGTTGATCGGGATTGCTTCCGGGTTAATTTCACGGAGTTCTAACAGCATATCAACAACATCCTCTTTGCTTTCCCCCATACCAATGATCCCACCACTGCAGATTTCATAACCCAATCCCTGCAGCATTTTGATATTTGCGACACGCTGGTCAAACGTATGCGTAGAGCAGATGTTCGGATAAAATGCACGGCTGCTGTTTAAGTTATGGTTAATACGGTCAAGTCCTGCCTCTTTTAACATGCGCGCCTGTTTTTCAGTCAAAAATCCGATGGAACAGCAGAGGTGTGTTCCGGTTTCTTTCATTTTACGGATTTTTGCAGCGAGTTCTTCAATCTCGGCGTCTGTGAATTTCATGCCGCTCAATCCGATACAGTGTCTTGCGAGATGATTTTTATTTACAAAATCATTGTCGCGGTAAAGTTTCTCATCGGAAACCCATTTATATTTCTCAATATCGGCTGATGAACGGCAGGATTGTGCGCAGTAAGCACAGTCCTGTGAGCAGTTGCCGCTTCTTGCGTTTGTCAGAATGTGGATTCCGACATTGTCTCCTTTGTATTTGCGGCGCAGTTTCTCAGCGCGTGCAATCAGCTCATCCAACTGATCATCCGGTGTATTTAAAATTGCAAGAGCATCCTCTCTGGTAAGATATGGATTTTCGGCTTCGGTTGTCTTTGGTTGTGTTGTCATTTTTGTACTCCTTTGTTACGTTTACAAAATTCAAATAAGTTACGGTATGAATTCACAAGTTTCTAAATTCAATTGTTTTTAAAGTAGCACGAAGTATGGTCAATTGTCAACATGCTCACTTATAGAAGTTGACATTTATTTGTAAAAGCTAGTTAACATTAGTATAAATATCTACATATGCAGATATTTCATTTTATTGTACTAATCTTGTGTCTAATATGATATGATATTATTTGAATTAGGGAATTTTGTAAATAAGAAGTGAATCTTCCAAAAGATAAATTTTGTAAGGAGTTTTCTTATAATCAAAAGGAAGAAAAAGCAGAAGTATTAAAGCAGCTTTTGGGCAGTATGGGAACAATAGGTGCAGGAAGTGTTGTGACAAAAGATATTCCGGCCAATTGTGTTGCGGTTGGAAATCCATGCCGTGTGATTCGAAAGATAAATGAGGAATGTTGAATATGAATTATAACGATTTTTTAACCAGACAACAGCAAATCAAAAAACTGTCTATTGCGGAGCAGAAAAATTTTTATGAACAGCTATTGAAAAAGAAATACGACAAAACCGAAGTGCGCATACTTGCAAGTTTTTATTATGGGCAGCTATTTTATCAGGAAGGAAATTTCAGAAAAACCATAGAGATTATAGAACCAATCATAGTGGACTATCAAAGCTATCCGTATACCCCTAAGTTATTGTCCTGTTTTAACCTGATAGGTGTGGCAACACATTGCGAGACAGAATATAATGTTTCCCGTTTTTTCTATGAAACGGCATTAAAAATTGCCATGGAAAATGATGAAAAATACTATTATGCATTTGAGTATAATAATATTGCATTGACCTACATTGAGGAACAAAACTATGAGGAAGCACTTAAAAGTCTTGCGCTCGCAGAAGACGTCCTGAAAGACTGTGATGAGGAAATGGGTGCTTATATCTATATCAATAAATCTATTTCACTTCAGAAACTGAACCGTTTAACAGAGGCTTTAAAGGCGTTTGAACTTGGAGTGAGCCAATATCATGCAGATACAATCGTTCCTGATGATGTCACCCGCTGTGCAGCAACACTTTATTATAAATTGGAACAGCCAGAAAAATATGAGACTTACAAAAAACAGATCCTTTCAAAAATGGATGAAATGTACGCGGCTGAATTTATGGATGCCTGCCGGGAACTGTTTGAGTGTGGAAGAGATTCTTGTGATGATAACCTTATGAACCACATTTTACGATCCATGAATCAGTATATGGAAAAATATCCGGATGAAATCAAGGTTGGACTTGAATTTGCAGAATTAATATATGTATACGCTGTTGGTAAAATGGACAAAGACGCGATTTTAGAGGCATTAGAGGCGAAAAACTATTATAAAGACCGGATTATTGAATATTCGAAAGAAAACCATATAAAATCTTTACAGCAATACATAGAGATTAATTCGCAGATATCTGAATTAGAGCGGGATGCATTAACGGGATTCAAAACCCGTAAGGCATATTACAAAGATATTGCAATCATCGAATGCGACGAGGAGATGTGTAACCAGCCGGTTGGCATCGCTTTTGCAGATGTGAATGGTCTAAAAAAAATCAATGACAATCTGGGACATGAAGCAGGAGATGAGCTGCTCGCAGCAATTGCGAAAAAAATCATAACCATATTCCAGGAGGCAGGTTGTTACCGTTTTGGCGGGGACGAATTTATCATTCTGTCATTCGATAAAAGCGAGACAGACTTTCAAAATAAGCTGCAAAAGCTTTCAAAGCTATGGACGGCTGAATGTTCGGCTTCCATTGGAAGTGTCTGGTTAGAACATGCAAAGGACATTGAAATACGGAGATCGGAAGAGCGTCGTGTAGGGAAAGAGTGTAGATCTCGGTG
>OLZW01002339.1_pt1 | contig 12390 bp, 10 predicted proteins | sample 1674281 | NCBI WGS metagenome assembly OLZW01 (sample SAMEA103958157, study PRJEB25191) | human gut metagenome | biome: human-associated habitat [ENVO:00009003]; feature: intestine environment [ENVO:2100002]; material: feces | place: Germany | collected 2013/2015
AAGGTTGACATTACACAAATTACTTTCCCGTTTAAGCCGGGCGACTACGTGGTGCACGCCACCCACGGCATCGCGCTCTTTAGCGAGATTGCGCGCCAGGAAGTGGGCGGCAAGGAGCGCGACTACTTTTTGCTGGAATATGCCGACGGCGACAAGCTCTACGTGCCGCTCGAGCAGGTCGACCGCATCACGCGATACGTTGGCCCCGACGGCGACAAGCCGCGCCTGACCAGGCTCAACACCGCCGACTGGACGCGTGCCACCAACAAGGCGCGCAAGAACGCCAAAAAGCTGGCGTTTGACCTGGTCGACCTGTATACGCGCCGCTCGTCGATTACCGGTATCGCCTGTCCGCCCGATACGCCCGAGCAGATCGAGATGGAGGAGAGCTTTCCCTACGACGAGACACGCGACCAGTTGGAGGCCATCGCCGATATTAAGGCCGACATGGAGGCGCCCAAGCCCATGGACCGCCTGCTCTGCGGCGACGTGGGCTTTGGCAAGACCGAGGTCGCCCTGCGTGCGGCGTTTAAGTGTGTGGACTCCGGCCGTCAGGTCATGGTGCTCTGCCCCACAACCATTCTGGCCCAGCAGCACTACGAGACCTTCTTTGAGCGCTTTGCCCCGTTTGGCCTCGAGGTCGAGGTGCTCAGCCGCTTCCGCACGCCGGCGCAGCAGAAGCGCGCGCTCAAGGCGTTTGCCGAGGGCACGATCGATGTGCTCATCGGCACGCACCGCCTGCTTTCGGCCGATGTGAACCCCAAGAACTTGGGTCTGGTGATCATCGACGAGGAACAGCGCTTTGGCGTGCAGCACAAGGAGCAGCTCAAGAACCTGCGCGAGCAGATTGACGTGCTCACGCTTTCGGCAACGCCGATTCCGCGAACCATGCAGATGGCCACGAGCGGCGTGCGCGACATGAGCCTGATCACCACACCGCCGACCGGGCGTCGTCCCGTGATCGTACACGTGGGGGAGTACGACCCCGACGTGGTGAGCGCGGCGATTCGCCTGGAGGTGGGCCGCGGCGGTCAGGTGTACTACGTGTCCAACCGCGTCAAGACCATCGACGACGCCGTGGCGCGCGTGCACGAGGCCGCGCCCGAGGCGCGCGTGGGCGTGGCGCACGGCAAGATGAGCCCGCGCGAGGTCGAGGACGTGATGATCGAGTTCGCGACCAAAAAGATCGACGTGCTCATCGCCACGACCATCGTGGAGAGCGGCATCGACAACGCGACCGCCAACACGCTCATCATCGAGGACTCGCAGCGCCTGGGTCTAGCACAGCTTTACCAGCTCAAGGGCCGTGTGGGCCGTTCTGCCACGCAGGCCTACGCGTACTTTATGTTCCCGGGCGAGCTGCCTCTCACCGAGGAGGCGACGGCGCGCCTGACCGCACTTTCCGAGTTCCAGGACCTGGGCAGCGGCATGCGCATCGCCATGCGCGACCTGGAGATCCGTGGTGCCGGCTCGCTTATGGGCGCCGAGCAGCACGGCAACCTGTCGAGCGTGGGCTTTGACCTGTTTACGCAGATGCTGGGTCAGGCAGTGGCCGAGGCGCGCGGCGATGACGACGCCGGCGTGGAGGCGGCGAGCGTGGGCATCAACCTGCCGGCCGACTACTTCTTGTCCGAGGAGTACCTGCCGGCGGTGGATCAGCGCGTGCTCGTGTACCGTAAGCTCGCAGCGGCCGAGGACCTAGAGAGCATCGATGAGGTGCAGGAGGAGACCGAGGCTGCGCATGGCGAGCTGCCGTTGGCGGGACTCAACCTGTTCAACCGCGCTCGCATTCGTATTCGCGGCGAGCGCCTGGGGCTCGAGAGCGTCACGCTCAGCGGCGGACGCATCACGTTTTTGGGTGTCGACGTGCCCAAGAAGGTGGCCTTTGAGCTTAAGACCCGCTATGGCGCGGTGAACTTCCCCAAGAGCCGCAAGCTGTCGGTGCCCTACAAGGCGGGCGCCGGCGCGGGCAGCGGCCTGGGCCGCGGCCTCGACGCCAACGACGGCACCGGCCCGGTGGCGGCGGCGCTCATGCTGCTGCAGCAGTTGGGTGCTAGCGACGACGACTAGCGGGTCGACGCTGCAAACGCTCCATTTGGGCAATCTGACCCTCACTCGTCGGTCGCGTACGCAAGTACGCTTCCCTCCTCCTTCGGGCCACCTTGCCACAAATGGAACGTTTTCGCTCACTTATGCTCAACCTGTAAGGGTATTTATGGGACAAAGCTATCTTTGCCCCACCCACATTGCAGGTTGACCGCCCTTCGCCCGACCGAAAGGAAAGCATGTTCGGATACATCTATAAGAAAGATGTCGCCATTATCGCGGTTGTCCTGTGCCTTTGTCTGAGCGTGGGCAGTTTCTTCGATTACCAGATCTCGAGCGCGCTGTTCAATATCGGCAGCATGTACGGTCGCTTTGTCGAGGCGGCCGGTGAGCTGCCGTTCGAGCTGACGGCGAGCATCGCGGGCGTTATGCTCGTGCGCTCGGTACGCCCCGATTCCAAGGCGAGCAAGTGGCTCGCCGCGCTGGGCGTTTTGATCAACGTGGGCCTGGTCGGCTACGAGATTATCGGATCGCTGCGCGTCGGCGGCAAGCTCATCGCGTTTCAGCTGGTTCTGACGTTTGCGTTGGTCATCGCAGCCAACTTCATCGCCTATCGCCTTACGCGCGACACCGACCCCGACGAGCTTACGCGCTGGGCGTTGATGGTGCTGGCCGTGTGGACCGCTCAAGCCATCATCCTCAACGTCATTGTTAAGCCGTTGTGGTCGCGCCCGCGCATGCGCGTGATCGAGGTCACGCCGGGGCTCAATTTTCAGCCGTGGTGGGTAATCGGCAATTCCGACAAGTGGGCCTATATTGCCGCCGGCGTGATCAAGGACGGGTTCAAGTCGTTTGCGAGCGGACACACCGCGCACGCGGCGATCGGCCTTATGCTTGCCGGGCTTCCCGCGGCAGCCTTTAAGGAAAAGCCGTCGCGTCGCCGCGTGATCTTTTGGGCGGCGGTTGTTGTTGCAGCGTTCGTCGCCTTTGGGCGCATCGTGATCGGTGCACACTTTTTGAGTGACGTGAGCTGCGGTTTTGCCCTGGTACTGGCACTTGAGTGCCTTGCCGCGCGCATTGCCTATCCCAACGGCGTACAATAGCTCCGTTTGAATCATCTGGCCGATACCCGGTAAGAGAGGATTGCCATGCTCGCGTTCAACAACGACTATTCCCACGGCGCACATCCGGCGGTGCTGCAGGCGCTCGTCGACACCAACATGGAGCCACAGCCCGGCTACGGTACCGATGCGCATACCGAGCGTGCCAAGCAGCTTATTCGCGAGGCCTGCCAGGCCCCCGATGCCGACGTGTTTTTTCTGGTGGGCGGCACGCAGGCCAACGCGACGGTGATCGACATGCTGCTCGCGCCGTACGAGGGCGTCGTTGCTGCCGAGACTGGCCACGTCGCCTGCCACGAGGCGGGCGCCATTGAGTTTGGCGGCCACAAGGTGCTCACCATCCCCGGCTACGAGGGCAAGATGCGCGCCGAGGACCTCGAGAACTATATCCAGGTGTTCTACGAAAACGAGAGCTACGAGCACACGGTGTTCCCGGGTGCCGTGTACGTGAGTCTGTCGACCGAGTACGGCACGCTGTACTCCAAGGCCGAGCTCGCGGCGATTCACGCGGTGTGCCAGAAGCGCGAGATTCCGCTGTTTGTGGACGGTGCTCGCCTGGCCTATGCGCTGGCGGCCGATGAGTGCGACATTACCCTGCCCGAGCTGGCGCAGCTGTGCGACGTGTTCTACATCGGCGGCACCAAGTGCGGCGCGCTCTGCGGCGAGGCCGTGGTGTTTTGCGGCATGCACGCCCCGGCGCATCCCATTCCGCGTATTAAGCAGCACGGCGCGCTGTTGGCCAAGGGCCGCCTGACGGGCGTGCAGTTTGAGGCGCTCTTTACTGACGGCCTGTATTTTGAGATTGGCCGTCAGGCGATCGAAACCGCTCAGGCGCTTCGTCGCGTGCTGCACGAGCACGGCTACCGGTTCTTCTTGGAGACGCCCACAAACCAGCAGTTCGTGATTCTGCCCAACGAGGACATGGCCCGCATTCGCGAGCATGCGGCGATCGAGTACTGGGAAAAGTACGACGATACCCACACGGTGGTGCGCTTTTGCACCAGCTGGGCTACGACGCAGGAGGATATCGACGCGTTGGCGGCTGTCCTGTAGCCTGATGTAATAACAAGGGGCCGCCCTGCGCCTGGGCTTGGCGCAGGGCGGCCTTTGCTTTTGGGGGAGAAGGGTTGTATGACCGAGATGTCCGAGCCGACGATTCGCCTGGCGACGCCCGAAGACGCGCCGGTGTTGCTTGCCATCTATGAGCCGTATGTGCGCCAGACGGCGATTACCTGCGAATACGAGGTGCCGAGCGTTGAGGAGTTCGCCGGGCGTATTGAGCGTACGCTCAAGCGCTATCCGTATTTGGTGATGGAGTTGGACGGGCGTCCGGTAGGCTATGCCTACGTGAGTTCGCTTAACAGCCGCGAGGCATACGACTGGTCGGTCGAGACGTCGATCTACCTGGCACGCGATGTGCGCCATGGCGGGCTGGGTCGCAAGCTGCACGATGCGCTCAAGCAGTGCCTGATCGCGATGGGCATCACCAACATGTGCGCGCTCATCGCCGTGCCGCACGACAAGGACGACGAGTATCTAACGCACAATAGCCAGGACTTCCATGCCCATATGGGATATCGCTTGGTGGGCGCCTTCGATCGCTGTGCCCAAAAGTTCGGCCGCTGGTACGACATGTGCTGGATGGAGTTGGTCCTGGCCGAGCGCACGCCCAACCAACCCAAACCAACCTGGTTCCCCGACCTCCCCAAACCTACCATTTAGGGACAGGTTTATTTTGGCAGGTTAGCCGATTGGCTCGGTGTATTTGGCGCGGTCGGTGCGTTGGATGCGCTTGGAGACGTGGAGCGGGCGGCCGTCGGTGTCGTAGACGTAGTCGGTGATTAGGATCAGCGCCTGCCCGCGCTCAACGTTGAGCAAAAACGCCTCGTTTTGCGAGGCATAGCACACCTCAAAGGTCTTATGTCCCTGTGCCGGCGCGCGATGGAATTCTTGACGCAGCGTGGCGTAGAGCGAACCGTTGATATCGCGATCGATGAGCGACCCAAAGCTTGGCGGCAGATAGGTGGTCTCCAGGCACAGTGGCGCATCGTCCAGATTACGCAGACGGACAAGTTTGACGAGCTTACTGCCCACGGCGGCATCAAAGAACTTAGCTATGCTGCCGGCCGCCTTGGCAAAGCCCGAGTCCACGGTGCGCGTGGTGGGCTTCATGCCCTGGCCTTCGACCTGCTTGGTATAGCTCGAAAACACCAGGTTGTTCTCGTGGAGCGCGGGCGTGTCGGCCACAAAGGCGCCACGCCCGCGCTCGGTGCGCACCAGGCCCTCATCAATGAGCACCTTAAGGGCGTGGCGCACGGTGCTGCGCGACAGCCCCGATTCGTCCATGAGTTCCATCTCGGACGGCAGCTTGTCTTCGCGCGCGTAGACGCCGGCGGCGATGCGGTCACGCAGCATGCCCGCCAAGCGCTCGTATTGGGCCAGTTTCTTTTTAGACGAAGCTTTCATGCGATCAACCTATATCTAACTTGTATGCGAGTCTAATCAAGCATGTATTCAATACAACAACAAAACTGCTGGTAACGAGAAGTCGAAAACCTTACCAGCAGAATTTCTAAGTCAAATATAGCATACAACTAGTCGACATAACCAAAACATGTATGTAACTTGTATGCCATCGAGAGCATCAAACGAGAAGAAAGGCTGATGCACGATGACTACTCAGGAACAGGTTAAGGATGTCGTCTCCCAGGTTTTGGCTGACAAGGCAGACAAGGGCGGCATCAAGCGCGTCGTGTGGATTGGCGCCGGCGGATCCAACGGCGGCAACTATCCTGCCCAGTACTTTATGGAGCACGAGGCCACGCAGGTCGTGAGCTCCAGCTACACCAGCAACGAGTTCGTGCACGCAACCCCTGCCTACGTCAACGAGAACACCCTGGCCGTCGTCGTGTCCATGCGCGGCACCAAGGAGACCATCGTCGCCGCCCAGGTCGCCAAGGACCACGGCGCCAGCACCATCGCCATCTATGTTGACGAGTCCGGCCTCACCGAGGTCTGCGACTACAAGATCCAGTATGACAGCCTGGCCGTCGACGAGTCCTGCATGGGTCGTACCAACTCCGCCGTCGTGACCATGATCGCCATGGAGCTCACGCAGCAGACCGAGGGCTATGCCGAGTACGAGACCGCTATGGCTGCGTTCGACTTGGTTGACCCCATCTATCGCAAGGCCGTCGAGTACACCCGTCCGCTCGCTGCCAAGTGGGCCGAGCAGAACGCCGACAAGCCCTGCATCAACGTCATGGCCCAGGGTCCGCTCTTTGGTGCCGCCTACGTCTTTAGCATCTGCAACGTGCAGGAGATGCTGCAGATCGACTCCTGCACCATCAACACCTGCGACTTCTTCCACGGTCCCTTCGAGATCCTGGACAAGCGCACCTCGCTGTTCCAGCTCATCAGCGTCGGCCGCAGCCGCTGCAACGACGAGCGCGGCATCCGCTTCGTCAACCAGTACGGTGGCGAGCGCGTCTATCAGCTCGATGCCAAGGAGCTCGGCCTCAACGACATCAAGGACAGCGTGAGCGAGTACTTCAACCACCTGATCTTCGCCCCGATCCTCAACAACGTCTACATGCGCGCGCTCTCTGCCGTCACGCACAAGGACTACATGACGCGCCGCTACATGTGGAAGCTTGAGTATTAGTTACGCGGTTTTACCAAACCGCGTAACGGCTCGACGCCGCGCGGTCCGCATTTGGGCAATCTGACGTTCAACTTCAAGGGCGCGACCAGAAGGTCAGCGCCCTTTCGTTTCACGTCACCTTGTCTCAAATGCGGCCCGCTCGCTGACTTATGCTCAACCAGCGGCGCCTTAGACGTTGGGAACGTTCCTTTTCTGCCGGCAGTTGGGGACAGTCCTAGTCGTTGGGGGGCGTTCTTGAATGACCAGTCATTTAAGTGCGTCCCCAATGACTACCCAATGAGTATGTGGGAGCAGATTTTTCCGCTCGCCGATTTGTGTCTTGAAAAATGTATATAACGACTATAACGTAGTGTGAAACATATTGGAAACAATACCGAGGAGGCTGCGTTGAAGAAAAGCAATCTGGGCTATGTGCTGGTGCTGATCGCCGCGCTTATGTGGGGCAGCATCGGAATCTTTGTAAACGGCATCTCGGCCATGGGCGTTTCGTCCCAGAGCATGGCTGCCTTTCGCTTGTTGGTCGGAGCGCTTATCTTGGCGCCGGTCCTGATGTTTATGGGCTGCCGTCCGGGTGAGGGGTCTACTGTGGCTCAGGGTCCGCTGGTCCTGTTCAAGGCAAGCCCTAAAGAGCTCGTCCCCTGTGCGCTTGTCGGTATCGTCGGTCTGGCCGCCGCCAACACCTGCTATTACGAGTGCATGGGCGAGGTCGGCATGTCCACGGCCTCGGTGCTGCTCTACACCTCGCCGGTGTTTGGCGTCATACTCGGCCGCGTGCTTTATCGCGAGGACGTGACCCCCAACAAGCTCGTTGCCATTGTCTTTAACATCGTTGGCTGCGTGCTTGCAGTGACCAATGGCGACCTTTCCGGTTTTCATTTTTCGGTTTGGGGCGTCACATCGGGCGTGATTGCAGGCCTTTGTGGTGCGTCGCTCGCGGTGTTTAGCCGGATAGCAACCAAGACGGTCCACCCGCTGGCTGTCACGTTTTGGGGCTTTGTCTTTGGCGGTGCGGTTATGGCGGCTATCGCGGCTCCGTGGCCGGATGTCGCCGCGGCAATGTCGCCACAGCTGCTGCTGCTGTTCCTTGGCTTTGGACTCATCCCCACAGCTGTGGCCTACATCTTATATATGCAGGGTCTGTCCATGGGGCTCGAGACATCGAAAGTTCCCGTCGTAATGTCTTTCGAGACGGTCGTCACCGTACTGGTGGGCATTGGTGTCTATGCCGAGCCCGCCGGTGCGATCAAGGTTCTGGGCATTGTGCTGGTGCTCGCGTCCATCCTGATCATGAACACCGACTTCTCCAAGCTGCGCAACAGTGTGTTTGTCGGTCATGTCATTGAGAGCATGACCTTTAAGCCCAATGCGTGGTGGACCGAAAAATCGCAGGACATGGATCTGTTTAAGGAGCGCACCGGCATCGCGCTGGAGCCCACCGTGCAGGAAAGCCCCTGGTACTTCGTGCGATAAGGGATGAGCGGGGCGTCCGACCTGGGGTTATCCAGCCCGCGCCGGACTACCCGGCCCCAACGTTTCAAGTACGTTAAACCCGTCAACGGTCGATTTTCACCCGCGAACGGTCTTTATACTAATTAGCAATATAAGCAACGTATAAGACGTTATAATGACCATAACGAAAAGGAGGAGGCAAGATGAATCAGATCATTCTCGCATCTCATGGCGGCCTGGCCGCAGGCGCCAAAGACACGCTCGAGATGGTTCTCGGCGACGTGTCGAACGTCCACGTCGTGTCGCTTGCTCGTGACGACAAGGAGCCCATCACCAATAAGGTGGACGCCATGATCGCCACGTTCAACGCGGACGACACCGTCTATGTGCTGACCGATATGCTCGGCAGCTCGGTCAACAACAACATGGTCGAGCTTTCCAAGAACGGCACGAAGTTCACGGTTGTCAGCGGTTTCAACATCCCGCTGGCGCTCACGCTTGCTATGAGCCCCGTCCCCGTCAAGGGTGCCGAGCTCGCAGCCCTCATCAACGAGGCCCGCACCGGTCTGACCAACCCCAACGCACCGGTCGAGGCCGCCGCGGCTCCCGCCAAGAAGGCCAAGGCGTCCCGTCACAGCTCCGGTCCCGCCAAGATCGTCCTCGCACGTCTTGACTACCGTCTGCTGCACGGCCAGGTCGTCTTTACCTGGACCACCAAGGTTCAGGCCGAGCGCATCATCGTCGTCGACAACGCTGCCGCCAACGATGACATCAAGAAGGGCGCTCTTAAGCTGGCCAAGCCCCAGGGCGTTCGCCTGAACGTCTTCACCGTCGAGCGTGCCCTCGCCAAGATGGACAAGCTCAACACCCTCGGCGAGCGCGTCATGTTCGTCTTTGGCAACACTGCCGAGATGCTGCAGTTCTGCCAGGGCTACAAGCTCGACGCCATCAACCTGGGCGCCACCGCCAACCACGACGGCGCCGATCAGGTCGGCGGCAAGGACAGCTCCGTCTTCCTCGACGCCACCCAGAAGGCCGACGTCAACCAGCTGCTCGACATGGGCATCAAGCTCTATGTTCAGCAGACCCCTACGTATCAGAGCGTCGACATCGACGCCAAGCTGTAATCAACCAGGCTTTTGCCTGACTGAAAGGAGAAGGGTATGAATACGTTCATCAGTGCGGTGCTCGTCGGCCTCGTCGGCGTGTTCTGCATGTGGGACTCCCGCCTGCTCGGTCGTCTTAACTTCGAGCAGCCCCTCGTTGGCGCTACGCTCGTCGGTCTGCTGCTGGGCGATGTGCCCACCGGCCTTGCCGTCGGTGCCGCCGTCGAGCTCGTGTCCATGGGCCTGGTGCAGGTCGGCGCCGCCGTTCCGCCCGATATGGTCCTGGGCGGCATCGTGGCCGCTGCCTTTGCGTGCCTGACCGATGCTTCCGCCGAGACCGCCATGACGATCGCCATCCCGGTCGCCGTCCTGGGTCAGCTCCTCGGCATCGTGTTCCGTTCCATCATCGCCGCCCTCACCCATGTGGCAGATAGCGCGATCGATAACGGAAAGTTCAAGACCGCCTACCGTATGCACATCTGCGCCGGCTCCGGTCTGTACGCCGTCATGTACTTCCTGCCGATCTTCCTCGCCGTCTTTGTTGGCACCGACCTGGTTCAGGCCATCGTCAACATGGTTCCCGAGTGGCTGTCCACTGGTCTTAACGTTTCGACCAAGATCATGACCGCCTACGGCTTGGCCCTGCTGCTCACCATGATGATCAAGAAGGGTATGACTCCGTTCCTGTTCATCGGTTTCCTGCTCGCCGCTTACCTCAACCTGTCCGTCATCGCGGTCGCTCTGATCGGTGTGTGCCTGGCTGTCGTCTTCATGGGCTTCAAGTTCAACGGTTCCCATGCAGCCGCCGGTGTCGATTCCGACTACGATCCGCTCGAAGACGACGAAGACTAAGGAGGAACACACTATGGCAACCGCAACCAAGGACGTGTCCCTGAACAAGAAGGTCAGCCAGTTCTTCTGGCGCTCCTGGGCCATCCAGGCCTCTTGGAACTACGAGCGTCAGATGAACATGGGCTTCCTCTACGGTATGGTTCCCACGCTCGATCGCCTCTATCCGGATGAGTCCGACCCCAAGCAGCTCGCTGCTAAGAAAGAGGCTTACCACCGTCACATGGCGTTCTACAACTGCACCCCGCAGACGAGCGCTTTCATCCTGGGCCTCGCCGCCTCCATGGAGGAGGAGTACGCCAAGGATCCCGAGAACTTCGATCCCGATTCGATCAACGCGGTCAAGACCTCCCTTATGGGTCCGCTTTCCGGCATCGGTGACTCCTTCTTCCAGGGCACCATCCGCGTTATCGCCTTTGGCCTGGGCGTTCAGCTGGCTCAGCAGGGCTCCATCATGGGCCCGATCCTGGCCATGCTCATCTCCATCGTGCCCTCCGTGCTGATCACTTGGTTCGCAGCCAAGATGGGCTATCAGGGCGGCCACGAGTACCTGAGCAAGCTTCAGGGCGGCGACCTCATGGAGAAGCTCATGTATGTCTGCGGCATCGTGGGTCTTATGTCCGTGGGCGGCATGATCGCCACGCTGATCGGCGCCACCACTCCGCTGCAGTTCGCTGAGGGTACCGTCGTTATCCAGGACATCCTGGACGGCATGATGCCCCAGATGATTTCCCTTGGCCTCACCGGCCTTATGTACTGGCTCATCAAGAAGAACGTCAACACCGGTTGGCTTCTCGTGATCGCCATCGTGGGCGGCATCGCCCTCTCCGCGGCCGGCATCCTGGCCTAGTCGCGACCAAGCGTCTAATCGCTTTCCCCGGGGAGCCTGCCTGACATCCCATACCCCAGGCAGGCTTCCATCCCTAAATGTGTCAAAGGGACAGTTCCTTTGACACATCCTCAACGGGCCGGCGACTCGGTCCAAACCACGGTAACCCTGCGAGCGTCCGGCAATGTGACGCCGCAAAAATCGAAAGGAATGTGTCAGATGTACGAGATCGACCTTAACCTCCCTAAGCAGATCGTCGCTGACGTCCTGTCCAACCACGAGATCCACAGCGTCGCCTTCGTCGGCTGCGGTGCTTCCATGTCCGACCTTTACCCCGCCAAGTACTTCCTGGCCAACAACACGGACAAGCTGAACGTTCAGATCTTCACCGCTAACGAGTTCAACTACGACACGCCTTCCTGGGTCAACGAGCACACCTTCGTGATCACCTGCTCCCTCGGTGGCTCCACGCCCGAGACCGTCGAGGCCAACAAGACCGCCAAGAAGCACAACTGCCCGGTCGTCTCCCTCACCAACAAGGCTGGCTCCGCTCTGACCGTCGACGCCGACCACGTCATCGTCCACGGCTTCCACGCCAACTACGCTGCCAAGTGCGAGAAGCCCGGCTACGCCATCGCTCTTGCTCTCGAGATCCTTCAGCAGACCGAGGGTTATGACCACTACGAGGACATGATCACCGGCCTCACCAACATCTTCGATCTCTGCGAGAACGCCGCTCAGCACTGCAAGAAGCTCGCCAAGAAGTTCGCCGAGGACTTCAAGGACGACAAGATGATCTACTTCATGGCTTCCGGTGCCTCCGAGAAGATGGCTTATTCTCACGCCGCCTTCCTGTTCACCGAGATGCAGTGGATCGACGCCGCCGCCTACAACACCGGCGAGTACTTCCACGGCCCGTTCGAGGCCACCGAGCCCGGCGTGTTCTACTTTGTGCAGCTTGGCGCCGGCGAGTGTCGCCCCATGGAGGAGCGTGCACTTGCATTCCTCAACACGCACACCGATACGGTCATGGTGCTCGATGCGCTCGAGTACGGCGTGGGCGAGGTGCCCACCAGCGTGCGTTCGTTCCTGGAGCCGATCTTCTTCTATGCGATGAGCTGCGAGCTGCGCGCCGCCCGCGGCAAGGTGTTCGACCACAGCCCCGAGGTCCGTCGCTACATGGGTATCGAGCAGTACTAGGTGCCGGGAATTATCTTTTTTGACGGGGTCTGCGCTGCGCGCGGGCCCCGTTTTGCGTTGTGGCGGCCGGATTCGTGTCTGCGCGAAAATGAAGGTGAATACTTTTCCGCGAAGTGAACGACCTAT
>OLZW01002342.1_pt1 | contig 12383 bp, 16 predicted proteins | sample 1674281 | NCBI WGS metagenome assembly OLZW01 (sample SAMEA103958157, study PRJEB25191) | human gut metagenome | biome: human-associated habitat [ENVO:00009003]; feature: intestine environment [ENVO:2100002]; material: feces | place: Germany | collected 2013/2015
GTGTCAGTGCCCGCTTTTGCTGCACAGGCGGACGGCTTTGCAAGCGAATATGAGCGCGTTCAGGATCTGGCGGATCTGCTTTCCGACAGCGAAGAAGCTGCGCTTTTAGAAAAGCTTGATGAGCTGTGCGAGCGTCAGAAAATGGAGATTGTCGTACTGACGACAGACACGTTGGAAGGACTGGCGCCCCGTGACTATGCAGACGATATTTACGATTATTGCGATTTCGGCTATTGGGAAGACAGGGACGGTGCGCTGCTCCTTATCAGCATGGAGGACAATGATTGGTACATATCCACATGCGGCTACGGAATTACGGTATTTACCGACGCGGGAATCCAATATATCGGTGAGCAGATCAAAGAGGACCTGTCCGATGGTGATTTTTCAGAAGCCTTTGACAAATTCGTCGGGCTTTGCGACGATTTCATCACAAAGGCAAGAACCGGCGACCCCTACGATTCGCACAATCTGCCCAAAGAGCCGCTTGCTCTGATTTGGATCCCGATTTCGATTGCGGTGGGGGTAGGCCTGTCCTTTATCATTGTCGGGAACATGAAGGCCAAGCTCAAGACGGTTCGCTTCCAGGCAGCGGCAGGCAACTACATGAAGAGAGGCAGTCTGAATGTTACGGAAAGCCGTGATCTGTTTCTGTACAAGACTTTCACACGCACGGCAAAGCCGAAAAACAACAGCTCTTCGGGCAGCCGTACGCATACCTCTTCCTCCGGCTCGACTCACGGCGGCGGGGGCGGTAAATTCTAACGGCACCAAGGTAATACACCTAAAAACATATTCGGGAGGATAAAAACATGAGTATCTTTGACAAACTGAAAAGCACAGCCCAACAGGCGGTAAGCAATGCCGCGCAATCAATCGGCAACAAGCGTGAGATATTCACCTTTACTTCGCTGCCGGAAAGCCTCGCTGAAATGCAGACGCTGCCCGAAGCGAGCCTCGACACACCTTTCAAAACGGCAGCACTCACCGTCCTCGCTCTCTGCGCCTATACAGCGGACCGGAACATCGGGACGGAAATGCTCAACTGGCTGCGCGGTCCGCGTCCGCTGAACGGACAGGACATTTCTTTCCTGAACGACCGTTTCCGCGACGGAAAGACCTATCTGCCGTTCGCTTATTTCACCGGTTCCACACCGGACAATAACTACACCCCTTCCGAGCCGTACTCTATCATCATCGAAAGCAACCACGTTTCCAGTGAGGAGCAGGGTTATATAAAACTATTCATTCCCTGCGGCGGCGCGGATGATCCCCGTCCTATCAAAATGCGCCAGCGCGGTTCCGACGGCAAATGGTTTTTGTGGGAACAGTATCTGCTGACCGGCGTGCGCACACCGAAAGCTGCCGATCCGTGGGCTTAATCAAAAAAATTTTTAGGATAGCTTATCCGATTACATCAAATAAAACGGCGTTTAACCGTTTTAGATAAAAATTTATTTTAGGAGGTCTTAACAATGACAACAGCAAAAACAAAAGGCTCAGGTTTCTTGAAAGTGACAGGTATTTTAATGATCGTCGGCGGAGGAATTTCGATTATTCTGGGGATCATCGCAGCACTTGGCGTTGCCACTCTTGCGTATATCAGTGACGGAGAAATTTCGTCGGCAATGCTTTATGCCTCCGTTGTACTGATGATTGTCAGTGCGGTCACACAGTTAATTGCCGGAATTATTGGCGTAAAAAACTGCAAGAAACCGGAAAAGGCCGGAACCTGCATGGTGTGGGGCATCGTTGTAGCGGTGCTTTGCGTTGTAGGTACCATACTGAATTCTGTTGGCGGCGGTTCTTTCAGCGTATTCTCACTGATGCTCGGTCTTGTTTTGCCAGTTCTTTACATCATCGGCGCTGCATTCAACAAGAAAGAGTACATTGCATGATCATCCATACCCGGAAAAAGGCTTGTTCCGGCAAGCCTTTTTCCAAAATAAACCTAATTTTAATGAGGAGAAAACAAAATGGATATCCGTGGAATTTGGAAAGTGAAAGAAATGCGCCTGCCGTCACCGGACGGCGAGCTGGTCTTTACACCCGGTAATTTGCCGGATGACGAGCAGTTTGAAGAATTTGGCCGGATGATGCAATGCAGGGCAGAATTTGCCGATGACGGTTCCCTCAATACACTTATGTTTGTGCCCGAGGAAATGAAAGCAGAGGCAGCCGAGCATGGAGTTGTTATGCGCGAAGATGGCTATGCTGTTATTGAGAGCACAACTTGGAAAGAAGAAAACGGAAAATTCTACTACGACACCAAGACTGAGGGTGAATTTTTGGGAGAAAAAGTAGATCCATTTGCGGAAATCACGGTAACCGAGGACGGCTGTCTGCTGTACAATTACGAAATGGTTCTTTTGGAAAGAATCTGATCGGATTTGACAAAAGCATTGGATTTTACATATTGGGAAGTAAGAATTGAGCAAAACAAATATTAACAAAACAGGAGGAATTACTATGAAAAAAATATTTTATCTATACTTGCAGCTGTATTATTAACAGTGACTCTCGCCGGATGTTCCGGAGATCCTGCGGATATTACAGGTGAAACTTTCGGAGACGGAAATGTCAGTGCGCTTGTTCCCGACGGATGGATGGGCTTTCACGGCGTAGATTTCTTTGATGAGTATGAGGAAGGTTATGATCCTAATGTGATTCAAATCTATAAAGGCGCAAAGAGTGAGCGGGATCAGTTCTCAACACCTTATGTTATGATAAGTTATTATGGGCCTGATAATCCGATGTTTGAGCCTTCGAAAGATTATTATGAAGAAGGTGCAGATCTTGATCCTTTTACTCTCGGAGACTATACCTGGAAGGGATTCACGGCAAAAAGCCTAGATACTCCTATCGCAATCCTTTGGACAGGAGAAGAAGGATCCGATCAGATACAGGTTATGATTTGTCTTGAGAACGGGGATAAGATAAGTCTTGAAGACGCAGATGTTCAGGCTATATTGGCCAGCATTAATATATCTAAATAAAATAAGCTGTATTTGTACACTACTTATGGAAAATTGATTTCGGGACTGTTTTATGTTCTGCGGGCATTGCATAAGTGAGCGTGGTTTGGATTGACAATGTTGAAATAACTGCTATACCAGCGATCGGGAAACTAACATACTTCAATAGAATCTTCTCCATGTACAATGGAAAAGGCAGTTTATGTGTTTGAAATGTAATACCGATATTATGAAGGTTAGGGTTGTGCTTTTAGAAGGTGGTGATGAATGATGAAAAAATCGTTCTGGACATTCAGAGCGATATCCATGCGCACACCATAGAGCGAATGCTGATGCAAAAATTGGACGATTGCCAAGTTGTGATTTCCGAGTCGCCGGACGCAACCGCCGAGTGGTGCAAAACGCATCGACCGGATGTGCTTTTAATGGAGGTCAAGGCGTATTCGCCCTGGATGTTTTCCGAACGAATGACGGTCCGTGACAAGGTTAAACGGAACACGGAAAACTGCCGGGTCATTCTCTTTGTGGATGACGATACAGACGGAGAGTTGACCGAAAAGGTACGGCAGGCAAAGCGCGAGGGTCTGATAGATGCTTTTCTCTTCGGTTCGGTATCCGAAAACTTTTTTGCTTCGGTCATCGACAGTGTTTAAATCAGGCAACACAAAACGCATAAAAATCTTCAAAATGATTTTGAGGGAGGAAATGAAGTATGACAAAAACGAACACACGAAGTCGCATCGTCAGCGTCCTGTTGGCGCTTGTGATGCTGGTCTCGCTGATGCCGAATGCTGCGGGACTGCAAAAAAGGCCTGATAGACCGCATCATCGTAAAATCCATGTCACGCTTCGCCCGAAACACCGAGGAAATGCTGACGGCACTCCGAGCACTTGAACAAATGGAAGTCAGCGTATATTTCGAGGAACAAGGGCTTGATACCAAGTCAATGAACAGCGAGATGTTCGCTACCTTCCCCGGCATGGTTGCCCAACAGGAAAGCGTGTCCATATCGCAGAATATGCGGTGGAGTTATAAAAAGAGAGTGGAATCCGGCGAATTTAACTGCTGCGCTCCGGCTTACGGCTTCGACCTTATCAACGGCAAGCTCGTAATCAACGAAACGGAAGCGGCTATAATTCGCCGGATTTTTGATTTCTACCTGCAAGGCATCGGTATGCAGGCCATTGCAAACATTCTCAATAACGAGGGTGTACGCAGACAGTACGGCCGTGAAAAATGGCATCACACCACCGTGAACTATGTCCTCAACAACGAAAGGTATAAGGGCGACGCCTTACTTCAAAAGCAGATCACCACACAAACCTTGCCGTTCAAAAAGCAGCGCAACCACGGTGAACAGCCTATGTACTATGTAGAAAACAGCAATCCCGCCATCGTGAGCCGAGAAACCTATGAGGCGGTGCAGGCTCTTATTAAAAGCCGACAGCCGAGTTGCAAGCGGAAAGCCAAAAACTATCCGCTTACAAGAATGCTTCTCTGTCCCGATTGCGGTCACACCTTCCGCCGTCAGGTTGTAAACGGCACAGCCTATTGGCTATGTGCCGCAAAAGCAACCAATAAGACAGATTGTGTTTGGCGCAGAGTTAAAGAAGACGAGGTGTACGCTGCCTTTAACCTTATGATAAGAAAGGTACAGGCCAACCGAGAATACCTGCTCGGTACACTCATTCGGCAGCTTGAAGAACTGCAATACCGTACCACGGGCAGTCAACAGCGGGTAAAGGAAATCGACCGTGAGATTGCAGACCTTACGGCACAGAACCTCGTCCTCTCCCGTCTGCATGGCAAAGGAGTGCTGAACGCCGCAGACTACACGGCACAATCCGATGTGCTTGAAAACAAGATAACCGAGCTGCGGATCGAACGCCGAGCAAAAATTACCGACAGCGATGAGAATGAGATGTTGGATGAGCTGAAAATGCTGAACGATATTCTCAAGGGAGTCGAAATCGGCATAGGCTTCGATGCCGAACTCTTCGAGCAAACGGTTGACAGCATCACGGTGGAAAGCAGTGAACTGCTGACATTCCACCTTGCAGGCGGTGTCAGTCTGCCCGAAAAAATCCGTGAGAAAGGACGGTGCTACCAAGTATGAATCATCGAAACATACCACTTGGCTATGCCATAAGTGGCGGCAGAATGCATAGACGCTTTGACAGACGCCGCAAGGCAACTACATGGTGGCAATGCCCCGAATGCAAAGCCTCGGTCAATATAAGCGATGAGGATATGCTGGGTGGCATTACAGAACTGCTTAACGAAGTCATTGCCGATCCCGAAAGCATTCAGATACCGAAGTCCGACCATGAGGGAAGTCAAGAGATAAAACGGCTGAACACAGAGATATCAAAGGCACTCAATACCTTCGGCTTCGATAAGGAAGCCCTAAAGCAAAAAATGCTCACTTGCGTGAGCGAAAAATACACGAGCCTTGGAACGGAAGAAATCACGGCTCAAAGCCTAAAAGATATATTCAAGACTGTGCCGCCGCTGACAGCCTATGACAGCGACTTAACAGACCAGGCAGTCAGCGAGATCCAACTGAAAAGAAACGGCACGATAAGCCTTGTACTTATAAACGGTCAGAGGATTGGAAAGGAGAAATCAGCATGATGCAAGCAACAAGCGTACAGCCCCCAAAAACCGTCCGCATTATCCCAGCAACGATAGACACCAAAGCGGCTATCACGCAGAGCTACCGACAGCTTCGAGTTGCCGCCTACTGCCGAGTATCCACCAAACAGGATGAGCAGCTAAACAGCTACGAGGTACAGCGTACCCATTACGAGGAGCGCATACGCACCGAGCCGAAATGGTCACTTGTGGGTATATTCACTGACAAGGGCATTACGGGAACAAGCATGAAAAAGCGTGACGAATTCAATAAAATGCTCCGTCTCTGCTACAAGGGCAAGATTGACATGATTATCGTAAAATCTATCAGCCGATTCGCCCGAAACACCCTCGATGTTATCAAGATAACGAGGAAGCTCCGAGAGAACAATGTGGATGTGTACTTCGAGGAGCAAGGCATTCACAGCATTGATCCCGCATCGGAATTTTACATCACCATCTACGGCTCAATAGCCCAAAGCGAATCAGAGAACATCAGCGCCAATGTCAAATGGGGCAAAGCACAAAGTGCCAAGCAAGGCAATGTGCCATTCCAATGCAAACACTTCCTCGGCTACACCAAAAACGCAGACGGCGAAATTGAGATCGTCCCCGAAGAAGCCGAGATTATCCGAGAAATATATGAGCAATACCTATCCGGCGAAAGCCTGTACGGAATCAAATGCTATCTCGAAGCAAAAGAGATACCGACGCCTGCCGGATGTAGTGTATGGCGGCAGGAAACCATTCGCTCTATCCTCTCGAACGAGAAATACAAGGGCGATGCCATTATAAACAAAACCTATGTGTCCGACTGTATCAGCAAGAGAATTAAGGCAAATAACGGCGAAAGGAACAAATACTATATCGAGAATAATCACCCTGCAATCATCGACGCAGGCACCTTCGCAAGAGTCCAGGAGGAAATCGCAAGGCGCTCCGGCAAGCCAAAGGTCAAGCAAAAAGGCACTAAAACCGAACTGAGCCGTTATGAGAGCCATCATGCAGACGGCAAAGCAAAATATTGAGGTGCTGAAAACACTAAAAATTCATATCGGCATGGGGCTTACGGATGAAGTCACTGAGGATAAGACGCTCGACATTCAGATACGCATTGCCGAAATCAACGCCGGTTTCAGAAAATGCTCAAGGCGGTATCTGACAACAATGCAGACGGTATAGATGAGGAACGCATCACCGAGCTGATGAATGAGAAGCAAAGACTGACCGTGCAGCTCGAACAGTATGCAGCCATGCGGCAAAAGAGAGAAAGCGCAAAATCCCGACTCGATGAGATTTATACCATACTTGACACGGATTGCAAAACCATCCGATGGAGTATGACGATAAGCTCGTCCGTCAGATCATCGAATGTGTAGTGGTGGAATCAAAAGAGAAAATCAAGGTGGTCTTTATCGGCGGCACCGAAATCGAGATGACGCTGTAAACAGCCTTGAAAACAGAAACGGAGTGATGTAGAATGATTGTGACGAGTGTTCAAATCAAGACAGCGAAAACGCAAAAACATCTCTATTGTCTTGTCTTCACATTGTTTTTAAAGCACAAAAGGAGGTCATCATGCGAGTAAGACCTGAATACGATTTTAAAGTGATCGGCAATAACCTGAGAAAGCTGCGGATAAAAAACGGACTGACAGTTGAAGAAGTGCGACAGTACATGCAGCTTGGTACCGTTCAGTCAATCTACAAATGGGAGAGGGGCGAAGGACTGCCACAGGCGGACTCGCTCATAGCACTTCTCGAACTTTACGGTGAAAATAGAATAGATACGATAACAGAGGAAAGAGGAAATCTTTCCTCTTCTGACTTTTTGGAAATATTGCAGAAACATCTATTGAACTTTGTGTTAAATGACAAAAGCCTTTATTTGATTTAAACTGTAGATAGTCAGAAGATTGAACTTATTTGCGTCAACTCGGTGAAGACGATGTAACTCATCGGCCGAGGTGTGATGGAGGTTTAGTAAAATCCGTAAACGATAGCTTATGGAGGTAGCTATTCTCATACAGTGATGTATGGGGAGAAGACGGAAACCGTCAAGTTCAAGTTGCAGCACTGAATAATCTTGCGATAAAAGCTGATGCCCTCGCGGGACGGGCAATAGACGCTCCGGTGGAGAATAACCCTGTACGCCTTTTGCGTAGCGGTAAAATGAAACGGCAGGGAAGCTAATAACCGTCTTGGACATGAAGCCCGGAAACGGGATATAACGCGAGAAGCAGGCACAAGTAGCCCAAGTCCGCTCCATTACAGGAGCAAGTATTAAAAGTGATTATAACATAATGCCTAAATTCTGAAGTGGGTGAAAGTTGCGGGTATCATTCCCGTGTGGTCTAGGCGAAGGCGGTGTGAAAATGCCAGGGGTCGCTACCCGAAGCACAGAGTCACATCACCATTGAGCGAATATTATCAAGGGTTATTTGGCATCCCGAAGGGGAGACGCAATTTGTTTAATATCTGGCGATACAAAAGCTAATGGCCGTATAATAACGGTCTTTTTTTATTTACTTAGAAGTAGTAAAATACCTTTTGCGAGTATTATTTATAAATGACTAAGAGGCAAATTGATTTTATGACTGACAATAGAGACTTTTTAAGAACTGAGCCGGTGGGTAAGCTACTTTTGAAGCTGGCAATTCCGACGGTAACAGCTCAAGTCATAAATATGCTGTATAACATCGTTGACAGAGTATATATAGGACATATTCCAGAGGTGGGAGCTACGGCACTGACAGGTGTCGGTGTTTGCATGCCACTTATTATGATAGTTACGGCCTTTGCTGCTCTAGCGGGATTTGGAGGTGCGCCGAGGGCATCTATTTTTATGGGAAAGGGTGACAAGGATTCCGCAGAAAAAACCATGGGCAACAGCTTTACCGCTCTTTTGATTATCTCGGTGCTCTTGACTTGTGCCCTTTTGATATGGAACAGGGATTTTCTTATGGCCTTTGGTGCCAGTGAAAATACCATAGAATATGGCGTAAGTTACATGAATATCTATGCTCTGGGAACTATATTTGTACAGCTGACTTTAGGTATGAATGCCTTTATTACCGCTCAAGGCTTTGCAACAACGGGAATGTTGTCGGTGCTTATAGGTGCAGTAGCTAATATTATTCTAGACCCGATATTTATATTTGCCATGGGCATGGGTGTTAAGGGTGCAGCCCTTGCGACGGTTATTTCCCAGGCCATGTCATGTGCATGGGTTATAGTATTCCTGTCTGGAAAGAGAACTCATTTAAAGCTTAGGCTGATAAATATGAGACTTAAATACAGCATCATCATGCCGAGTTTAGCCTTGGGACTTTCCACCTTTGTAATGCAGGCCAGCGAAAGTGTGATTTCCGTATGCTTTAATTCGTCACTTCTTAAATACGGAGGAGATTTGGCGGTTGGAGCCATGACTATTCTCACAAGTGTGATGCAGTTTGCCATGCTGCCGTTGCAGGGGTTTGGTCAGGGAGCACAGCCGATTATAAGCTATAATTACGGTGCTAAAGACCCAGAAAGAGTAAAAGCAGCTTTTAAAAAGCTGCTTAAAACAAGTCTGATTTATTCTGTTTCTCTGTGGATATTAGTTATGGCCTTTCCGAGAATGTTTGCCGCAATGTTTACCACAGAGGAATCTCTTTTGGCTTTTACTGAAACGGCCTTGAGAGTATATTTAGGTTGCATGTTTATGTTTGGCATTCAGATGGCATGCCAAATGACTTTTAACGCACTGGGAAATGCAAAGGCATCCATAGTGGTAGCGATAACCCGTAAATTTGTTTTGCTGCTACCGCTGATTTATATAATGCCGATGTTGTTTTCTGGCGATAAAACCATGTCAGTTTACATGGCAGAGCCGGTTGCGGATTTTATAGCAGTTTCATTTACCGCAGTGCTTTTCAGTTTTCAATTTCGCAAAACTGTCAGAAAGATTGAAACTATTTAAATTTCCACTGTCTGTCATCAAGCTCTTTAAGAGCCTTAACCACATACTCTACGATGGCATCGTTCATCATCTTGCCCTTTTCGGCAGTAGCCTTTGTGGCATCGCCGGTCTGTGCGGTATTGGTAAGCTCTGAGAAATCCCATTTAACATCGAGGTATTCAGGAAGATCAGGTACAACAGAAGTTGCCTGGTCAGGTTCGCACCATTCGCCAAACAGGTAGTATGCGATGGATGTTTCGCCTTCTCCTGCGTGGCCGAGGCCTCCCCATACTTCAAATGTTCCTTCAGGAAGCAAATCACCTGCTGCCACCCACCACTGGGTCAAGGCAGCTATTTTTGCGTCTGGATAAGCTTCTTTTATCTTTCTAGAAGCTATTTCAATAGGTGCGATATTACCGTCGTGACCGTTCATGATAAAGATTTCATCTATTCCCTGTCTTATGCAGGATTCGAGCATATCGTAGACAACTTGAGTAGTTGTATCGTAGCTTAAAGTGAGAGAAAAAGGAAATGAATCGTAGTGTCCGCTGTAACCTACCATAATAGGAGGTAAAACGAGCATTCCTTCAACTTTATCCGCAATCTGTTTGGAAAGTCTGTAAGATACAAGAGTGTCGCAGCCTTCAGCAATGTGCTGACCGTGAGCTTCGCAGGAACCTACTGCCAAAATTGCCTTGTTAAAATTACCTTCCTTCACCTGATGTGCCGTCATTTTATATAATTCGTTCATAGCCATATTAAGACCTCCTTTTGATACGCATAAAAGCTATATAATACAGTTCAATTATATAATGGAATTGACTGAAAATACAATGAATAATATAATTAGACCAGCGAGACGGTTGAAAGGAGAGGTTTATGGAAGACATTAAGAGAAAAGACTTAAAAGAGGAATCCTATTATCAGGACGGCGAGTATATGCTCGAACCGGTACCTCTTGATGCCAGAAGGTCCACAAGAAGCCAGTTCATGGTGTGGATAGGCTTCGGATATGCCGTTACAGGACTCATTGTGGGAGGTAATCTTGCAGGATATGGAGGCACGGACGGCATGCCGTTTTGGCCTGCGTTTTGGGCTATCGTATTGGGAATGGGTGCACTGTATGTGATGACATCTTTCTTGGGTGTAGCTGCTCAGAAAACAGGATATAATCTGGCGTTACTTTCAAGATTTTCATATGGAAGTAAAGGTGCAATAATACCCCTTGCGATAATGTCGATTTTAACATTGGGCTGGTTTGCAAGTATCGCAGGCATGGTTGGAGAGGTATGGAGTGAATGGATTGGAAATCCTTCCGGCATCACTGTAATTGATCCGGCTAAATTTGGAATGGAAGGCGTTGATCCTATAAGCCTTGAAGAGTTCCTAGCTTGTGCAATTTTCGGACTGATATTTACATATACTGCAGTTCGAGGTATGTCTGCCATTGAAAAGGTTGCCACTGTGTTTTCGCCGCTGATACTTATAGTTGCGGTTATTGCAGGAATAGTTTTTCTGCACAATTGCGGCGGTATAGGAGCATTTAACAGTGAAGCGGATAAACTGAGCGGAATGGGTATCGGTAATGGTATCACGATTGTTGTGGGAAGCTGGATTGCAGGAGCTATAATGGGCGTTGATATGTTCAGATTTAATAAATCTGTAAAAGCCGTATGGCTGTGTGCTGCAGCATGCTTTATACTCACAAATCCGATATTGAACTTTGTAGGATATATAGGTGTTGTTGCAACCGGAGAATTCAACTACGTGTTCTGGATGATAGCTTCAGGCGTGCTTCTTGCAATTCTCGGTGTGGTAGTATGGACAACTGCACTGTGGACTACAGATAACTCTGAGCTGTACTGTAATGCACTGTATACAGGTCCTGCCCTTGATGCAATGGGCTTCAGAGCAAAGAGAAAGACCATAGTAATTATCGTAGGTATTTTAGGTACAATACTGGGAGCGGCAGCATTTTATCAGCTGTTCTTTGCTGATTTCATAAATGCATTGGGAGCTATAGCGCCACCTCTTGCGGCGCCGATCCTGGCAGACTTCTTTGTTGTAGGTCGCGAGAAAAAATATAACGCAGATTTCCTCAACAGACAGCCTGCAGTTAGATGGGCTGGAATAATATCCTTTATTGTAGGTGCGGTTATAGGATATGTGTTCCAGTATGTGACTACGCTTCCTTATGGACTTCCTTCAGGATTGTTTGCGTTGATTGTATCCTTTGTACTTTATATTCTCATTTACAAGATTACACCTGATGCAAAGAAGGATAAGGAACTGGTAGCGGAAAATAAATAGCAAATAGTAAGATTCAAAATTTAATTTGAGCATGAAAAAAGGGCTATATGCCCTTATTCATGCTCATTTTTTCTTTTGTGGTTTTGTACGGCTCAGGAAGCTGGTCGGCGGTCATGGCTTTAACATTTGCTTCTGTACCGTCTTTTACTGCCTGCTCGTAGTACCAGCATTTAAACTCCAACAAATCCAAAGTAGCCTGAAGATCTTCCATCTGCTTTTTAACTGCGGTCCTTCTGGACTGAAACAGCTCTAGTCTTTCATGTATGGATTCGTCGCCTCTTGCTGCCATATCTATAAATGCACGGATTTCTTTAATTGAGAGACCTGAACTTTTAAGGCATTCTATAACCTTTAACCATTCGTAGTCCTTTTCTGAAAACATGCGGATTCCGCCGCTGGAGCGTTCAACGAAAGGAAGCAGACCTTCTTGATCGTAATAGCGCAATGTTGAAGCGGGAACATGCATTACCTTTGCCATTTCTCCTACAGTGTATAACATAATTTTCTCCTTACAAATAATTGAA
>OLZW01002355.1_pt1 | contig 12313 bp, 10 predicted proteins | sample 1674281 | NCBI WGS metagenome assembly OLZW01 (sample SAMEA103958157, study PRJEB25191) | human gut metagenome | biome: human-associated habitat [ENVO:00009003]; feature: intestine environment [ENVO:2100002]; material: feces | place: Germany | collected 2013/2015
AAAGCCAGCGGAGAAAACATCTTTCCTTCCACTTTCTGAAACGAGAAAATAGGGATTCGTACCCCCTCCTTATATAATCATATAGGAAGTTTGGATGAACTTCTTAGGGAGATAGCACATAGTGGTATGCGTACTATGAATGAAAAAATGATTCGTGCAGCAATCGGTAAGACAGGGGATTCAGCGTTAAAATTAGTGGCAGTTGAATATCTTAATTATATGATTGAACATCCCGGTGTGTATGAAATAATTCAATGGGCTAGTTGGAATGGAACAGAGGAAACAGCAATCATTTTTAATGATTATCTATCTTTACTTAAAACACTTATTTGCTCATGTGGCTTTAATCCAGATAAGACCACTGAAATTTTGAGCATGGTAACAGGTATGCTTCATGGTTATACAACATTACAATTAAGATATGCCTTTTCAAATCCTGATAAAGTAAGAAAAGAATTATCCGAAGCAATTGATACACTACTGCTGGGAGCTAATCAAAAATATAAAGATTAAACGAAAATTTCTTTATATACTTTGTAAGAGAAACGTGCAAATCTCCAAATGAGAAATGCACGTTTCTCTATAACTATTTCACAATTTTCCAGTTTTCCCCGTTCTTTTCCAGCACAAGGTCAAACTGAGATACCTGTGTTGTCATGGTCTGGTTATCCAGATATTTCACCGCAAGGGAAGCCGTCACCTGATTTCCGTTTCGGTTATAAACCGGATTCACTAGTTCCGAGAAAATATATTCTTTCCCCACAGGTTTCAGCACGCCCTCATTCACATAATAGGTCAGCTCCTTTGCGGTTGCCGTAGGGTACAGCTTGAAAAAGGTGGTGAGAAATTCGTTGATTTCCTCCGTAGTGATGGAATCCACTGTACCGTCACTTTGTACCGCTTTTGGGGTGTAGCCGGATTTTACGGGAACACTGGTGATAGTTGGATTCTGGATAATCGTCAGGTTTCCAGAGCCGTCCACATAGACCGTCACCTGATAGGCGGAACGGACGGTTTTACTGGATTCTCCCTCTGTGATACGCTGTTCCACTGTATAGGTCACTTGATAATGCTGCTCCTTTTCTTCTGTGATTTCCCATATCTGAAAATCGGTCAGGGCAGACGATACGGGGATGTCCTTTCGGACAGTATCTACATTCAGGGCCTGCAGTTCTCCGGTAAGATACCCTTTTAAAGAGTTTGTCCGGTTATCAATGGAAGCGGCGGACTGTTCCCATGAATAGTAGACTTCTGCGAAATTCTCCACAAAGTTTTCTATCTTGTGGGTGTCGAGGATGGTTTCCTCAATTACTTTGGTTTCATGGACAGTATGAATGTCTATCGCCGTGAAATTCTTATAGACGGCAAACAGGAAGCTCATTGCCAGCAGCACCCACAGGGCAATTACGGTTTTTTTATGGGTATTGACTTTGTAGACTTTCAGTTTCTTTTCTTTCTGCTTTTTCTGGTTATCCTCTTTTCTAATCTGAATCATATCGGTTCATCCTTTCTTATTGTTTGATTCGTCCGGCTCCGGCAAGGTGCTGTTGCCAGTAGGAGCCTGTCAGGTCTGCGTAACCAATGGGATTTCCGGCATGGTACATCCGGTTATTTCCCACATACAGCCCCACATGGGTGATGTAGGTTCCGGCGTTGTAGGTGGAGTGGAAAAAGACCAAATCCCCTGCTTTTGCTTCGGACAGGGGGATGTGCTGCGTCACATTGTACTGTTCCTGTGCTGTCCGTGGCAGGGCGATTCCTGCCTTGCCATAGCACCACTGCACCAGTCCCGAACAGTCAAAGGAAGTGGAGGGGGAATCGCCCCCATACACATATGTCCATCCCTCATACTTTAAGGCTTCCTCCATGATAGCCTGTACCGTTTCATCATCAAACTGTGCCACGGTCAGGTATTGCGATACCAAGAGGACATAGAACATATTTCCGTAGGAATACCGCCAGCCCCCATTTTTCTCTACCGCAACAGGGTTGGTGTAGGTGACTTTCTTTCCGCCGGATTTGTCCCTTGCGAAGCTCTCTGCCAGTTCAAAGGTGTATTTTTTTCCGTGTCCTGCCACATAGTCTAGGAAACCGCCGCCGTAGTTGTAGGACTGAATCACACTGTTTAAGTCACAGCCATTTGTTTCTGCCGCTGCGAGCAGTTCCGAGAAATACTTGCAGCCTTGTTTGATGGATTCCTCTGTACTAAGGGAGTTCGGGGGAAGCCCCAGAGATTCCGAGGACTGCATAACGTCTTCCAGCGTGCCGCCGGATTCCACCTGAATGATGGCGAGCAGCACATTTAAGTATTCCTCTATGCCAGATTCCCTTGCATACTTTTCCAGCATAGGTTTATGTGCGAGGACTTCCTGTGATACGCTCACGCCCCCATAGATAAGGTTTCCGCCGCTTCCTCCGTCTTCCTCATCCGAGAAGACAATCACCACCAAAAGGAGCAGGGAGAACATCATCACGAACACGCCGGAACAGGCAAAGAAAAGGTGTCTTAACTTCATGGTTTCTCCCCTTTCTTCTGTTTGGCAGCCGTTTTTACCGTTTTTGTCCACTCCTTTCTGGCGGTGGTACGCCGGATGGCAAAGTTCGATTCTTTTACCGCAGGGGCAGCCTGCTTTCTTTCCGGTATCACAGGAGCCGTATCATTCCGGAAAGGTCTTACCGGATGGGGAGCAGCCGGTGTGATGGTTGGAGCCGTCTTTTGTCTTTCATCTGGTTTGTCTGGGGAAGCCAGAGGGTCTATCTGGCGTTCTGTCCTTACAGGCGGTATCTGTTCACGGTGGATGGCAGCTGATTTTACCACTGGAACCGAAGCCCGTTCTGCCACAGCTCCCTCATAAGAAACCTGTCCCCGTTCCCTGATGGATGGGGAAGCTGGCTGTATAGCTGGTTTTCCTGCATGGGCGGTATCTGCATGATGTCGGAAATCTTCCGGTTGCTTTGCAGTAACAGGGCGTTTATGGACAGGAGCAGCCCCTTTGGATGCTTCGGAAGCTCTCTGTTGCGGCTGTTTTGCCTGTTCCAGCTCCGCTCTGCGTTCTGCAATGGTCTGTCTGCGGCGTTCTGCCTGTGCGTTCCGCTGTTCGGCTCTGGCAGTTCGGGTCTGGGTCACGCTGGAAGCAAAATCCCTTACGCCCTCTGATACCTGTGTTTTCCTGTGGTAAAGGGCGTACTTTGCATTGACAGGCAAATCCTTTGCCTGTTCCCGAAGCTGTCCGGCAGTATCGGCTATCTTATCTTTGGTATCTGCCGCCGCACCTACCGCAGAGCCAGCCCGTTTCCATACGGATTCCTTTTCCGGTGCTGCCTGTCCATCTGGTCTGCTGTGGTCTGCCTGTGTCCGTTTGGAAGAGCCGGAGGTGGAAGCAGTTCTCTGGTTTGAGCCAGCCTGTTTTCCTGCGTGGTAGGCAGCTGTTCCAGCCCCAAGAGCCGCCACGGAACGTCCTAACTTATGCTGTAAACGGTGCATATGGGCGTGCATGAGCATACGGGGTCTTCGCATGATACGGCTCCCCATGCTTTGGGAATCGCCGCTCTGTAAGGAGAACATCCCCATCAAATCCCCCAGCTTGAAATAAATTCCGGCAAAGGTCACTATCTGCAAGAACGCCGTCAGGAAGAACGGATATTCCCCAGACAGGTTGTAGAGCATGGTGGAAATACTGAACGCTACCGTGATAATCAGGGTGATTCCGGCTCTGGTAAGGATGGTATTGAACAGTTTCGTAATGGCACGTTTTGACATCCCCTCAAAAGAGGGAACCATGCTAAGGAGGAAACTCACAGGCAGGAACATGGCGTAGATGATAAAAAGCACCTGTGAGAAAATCATTATCCCTGTGAGCAGGAATACAAAAATGGAGATACCGATATTGAAGATAAACAGGAAGAAGACGGTTCCCAAGCGGTTGATGGTTTTTGTGATGGTAAGGTTTGTATTTTCCCTGTCTTCGATTTCCTCCACCACGATTTCTTCCCTGTCCTGCCCGTTGTTTTCGTCTGGACTGGTTGAGAGCAGGCGTTCCACACGGTCAGCCCCAAGGCTTTCTACATCCGAGTTGCCATATTGCAGCAGGAGCCACGGCTGCTTGACCTGTATGGAAAACAGGCTGTCCCGTATCAAATCCACGCTGTCTTTTCCTTGACTTTCCGAGTTCGGCAGCACAATCTTTGTGCCAAGGGTCAGGCTGGCATTGCTGATGTCTGCGGAAAATTCATTGATTTTCCCGATATAATCAGGGGCATAGGCGATAAAGGCAGCGGACAGTACGAACACCACCACGAAATTGACAACGGCATGGATGGCTTTTGTGGTTTCCCGTTTGATAAGTCCTGTATAGGCAACATAAATCCCTACCACCAGAATGAGAATCAGCAGGAACCCGATATAAAATCCCTCCGAGGACAAGCCGCTGGTGGTAACGCCTGCCAAGGTCTGCATATTTTTCCCAATGGAATCCGCCGTAGAGGAAATGAAGTCCAGTGAGTAGGCTTCCTGAATCAGATACCCTGTGGCGTTGGAAAGGTACAGGCTGATTATCCAGATAAAATTTGTGATGGCATACAGCCCGTACATCACCTGTTTTCCGATACCGTCCAGCCAGTTCCATGGGAGCCAGTCCCATCCGCTGTCCACATAAAAATCAAGCTGGTAGTTGTCCAGCGGATATTTGCTGTATTCGTTGGCAGCGTCCACCGTATCATCCACCAGTCCGGCAGCGTGGGCGGCTGTGACGAAGACTGCCAGCAGCAGGAGGATGAGCAGGAGTGCCAGAAGCACTTTTCCTGCTATACTCCCGATTTTCTTAAAAGAGTTTTGCCCCTTTGTCCGGCAAGGGACAAGGGTTGTCCCCTGCTGGATGGGCTTTCTTATCTTCATTCATCCACCTCTTTTCTTACGGGCGGTCTGGTATCAAAGGCATGAAACAGGTCTTCAAAGATAGGATGGAACTGTACCACGCCCACACGCCCGTACAAATCACTGATAAGGCACTGCCCGTTTTCCAAGTCACGGAGCCGCTTCTGGTTGTTTTCATCTTCGGAATCCACCCCGAAAAAGGCAAGGGTCTTCTTGATTTCGTTGATGTCTGTGGAGCGGAACGCAAATTTCAAGCCCAGATTATTTTTCAGCTTTTCATCCAGTAAATCGTCCGTGTTCTGGGTGACAAAGTAAACGCCTGCGTTCATGGCACGTCCGGCACGAACCAGCTTCATAGAGAGGGTCTTGCCCTGTGCCACCTGTAAGAAGCTCCATGCTTCATCCAAATCCACAATCTTAAACACACTGCGGTCGGTGTGGATGAAGTCGAGGGCAAAGGTGCTGATTACAATGAGCATTGCCACGGAAAGCAGCTCCATTGTGGTGTATTCTTCAAACGAAGTTTCCTTATCCGGCAGCACCAAATCCGCCACCTGAATGATATTGAGCTGCTTTTCAAGGCTGATGGACTGTGTGACATCCCCATCCGAAAAGAGCAGGTGTGCAAAGTCATAGTCCGTAAAGGATTCGATATGGTCGGCTATGCTGGTGCTGATGGCGGTTCCCTCCGCCCGAAGTTCCTCAATCACTTTGAAAAGCCCCCGTTCCTCACTGTTTGTTACTGCACGGATGGCTTTCCGAAGAACAGGGAACTTCTCCCCGTCACGGCTGGAAATGCCCGTTAAAAAAGTCAGGATGTCGATTGCCAGTGATTCGGAATCCTTTGGGTTCTCCATAATCACATACGGGTCGAGCAAGCCCCTGTTCTGTTCCTCCGAGGTCAGGTTTACGATATTGATTTCATGGGAGATTTCCGGCAGGGTTTCTTTCCAGCGTCCCCGTTCTGCTTTCGGGTCAACAATGAGAGCCTGTGCCCCAAATAATACGGAATAATAGACAATCATGTTGTTGCTGAATGATTTTCCACCGCCGAGGGAGCCGACAAAAGCGGCAGCAAGGGCGTTGGTGACGGAGCCTTTTACCCCCTGACTGGCAAGGGCAGGCTTTAAGTACACGTTTCTCCCTGTATCAAGGCTGTACCCGATATAAATACCCTCCGGTTCCCCCAACATCTGGGTTGCCCCGAAGCCAAGACCAGCTAGGAAGTCGCTGGTGACATACTGGATGTAATCGTTCAGATACCGTTTGCTGGCAGGGAGAAATTCCCCATGCAGCCCCAGCATATCCCCAAAGGGGCGAACCAGCTTCACGTTCAAATCGTCATAAAAATCTTTCACCTCGTTGCAGCGGCGTTTCAGTTCTTCCAAGTCGGGAGCCGTCACACGAACCACATAGGACAGCTTATACATGGATTCCTTACTCTGGTCTAAGGTGGATTCCAGCTCATTCACGCTGTCTAAAGCATCCACCACGTTTGTACTGGTTTCGCTGTCATTCTGCCATGCGTGGTTGTCCAAATCTTTCAGCTCTTTTTTCTTGTTCCGCACCGTGGAGAGGGCTTTCCGGTTTGTCACAATCTCCACATTCATAGAGGTATCAATGGGAAAGGTGAATTGCTGCTGCTGATAGTAAAAGATTTCCGAGGATGGGAAGTCCAGTTCCCCAACAATGCTGTTGATGGTAAAGTAGGCGGCATACACTGTCCCGTCTTCCTGTTCGATTTTCAGATACCGCTGGTTTTCCTCTATCAGACAACGGGTGGGTTTGATGAGGTCATAGTATTTCACCAGCGTTTCTTCCTGAAACCGCTTCTTCGGCAGGTAATACTCATAATCTTCGTAGGCGGTTCCGGTCTGCCCGTATAAATGCTCAATCAGGTAGCCAAAATCGTCCTTATCCAGCCGCCGGACTTTGAAGCGGCGTGAGATTTTACTTTCCAGCAGTTTTTCCATCTTCTGAAACCGCCAGATTTCCTCATTGCTCATGGAAACAAAATCCCCCATAAGCTTGTGGTTGACTTCATGGAGGAAGTCAGAAACAGCGGTCTTTGCTTCCCTGCGAAACTGCTTCATGGTGACTTCCTGCTCATTGACAAGCAGCTTGAAGCCGATAAAAAAGCGGTAGTCCACCTGATTTTCCCCTATCATGGAAATCAGGGCTTCGGTCTGTGCGTCAATCTTTGCACAGGCAACGTTCTTTAACTTGCCTGTCACTTCCTGTTTGGAGCGTTCCTGTGCTGCCCGTATGCTGGATTCCGTGCTGATTTGCAGGGCGTGAATCTTCCCGTCCCTGTTCTGGGCGATAAGCTGCCGGAAGGAATCGTGTACCTGATATTTCTGTTCGGGGTTTAAAAAGGAATAGTTGTAGGGAAGCAGCTCATAGTAAGCGAAGCACTCCCCGTCATGGTTGAACACAAGGTTATTTTCGATATACTTAATCGGATATGCCATAAATATCACTCCTTACTGCCGTGATGGGCTGTGCCGGATATTCCTTTTCCAGCTTCACGGGCTTTCCTGCATACGTCAGTTTCGGGCGTACCAGATATGCCAGTACGGATTTCAGGAAGCCGTAAGGCTTCTTCCCGTCAAAGGTCTTCTGGCACATGAACCAAGTGAGGGCAAAGGGTACGCCGAAATATTTCAAAAATGCCCCGTCAATGAACGAAAGGGGAGGGAGGTTCCCCAAGAGCATCACTGCAAACACCGATACCACGAACCACGCCATCTGTGTGAATGTGATGGGGAATGGCAGCTTAAAATCATTGATGGAATAGAGTACCTTTTCCACCGACCAGATACTGGTATAGCTTCGTATTTTCTTCATGTTGTCTGTCCTTTCTAAAAGATGGGGCAGCAAAAGCCGCCCCTGAATAAAAAATCCGTCTGCATTTCCCAAAGGAGATACAGACGGGTCTACCGTAAGATTTCATATACGCCGTGGTTCGTGACAACAAAGGTTCCCTCCAATTCCATGTCACGCCCATAGGCTACATAGTCGATATAGCTTTGTAAGTGTGCCGGAAGTTCTCCAAGCTGTCCGCTTTCTTCCAGATAGCAGCGAGCCACATCCGCCATATCGTCACAGCCGGAATGGCAGATAATATCGTCTTCATGCTCACAGAGTTCTTCGATACTGCCAAAGTAGGATTGCAGCTCTGATAGTTCCTCCTGAATGTACTCCGGTAAGTCCTCCACCATTTCACACAGGCGGTTGACTTCCTCGATGGGGGTATATTCGTCAATCTCAAAGGGCAGCTCATAATCATGGATGGCGTATTCCTCATATTCATCATTCAAACCGATACGCTCTTTGACTTCCTCAAAGTCCACAGGCGGCGTGAACCATGCCCCCACCAGTTCGCCCTCATTGTATTTGCCTAAGTTGGCAATGTAAATCCGCATTTCTTCCAAGTTCCTCCACCTCCTTTTAGCGGTAAGAAAAGATACCATTGTCTGTAAACAGGTAGTTTTCGCTGGTTTCCAGTTCCCGACCAATGGCAGCGTAGTCGATATGGTTCAACAGGTCTGGATGTACTTCTCCAAAGAGCTGTACCTCCTGCATCAGATAACGGGCGAGGGATTCCCCGTCCTGCACCGGATAGCAGCGTATCTGGTCTTTGTGGTCGATAAATTCTGTAAAGCTGGAAAACCACCGCTTTTGTATTACATCCATTTCATAATAGAGGGGCGTTCCCTGCATTTCCTGTACCATCCGGCAAAGGGCGTTGATTTCCCAGAGCCTTGTGTTGCCCTCCAATGGAAATGGCAGTTCATAGTCTTCAATTTCGATTTCTTCCTCACTCTGAACCCCAAGACGTTCCCTGATTTCTTCAAAATCCACAGGGCAGGAAAACCATGCCCCAGGATATTCCTCAAAATCCTCATGGTAAAACCGTGTGGTGTTCAGGATATAGATTCTCATTTCCTCAATCAGTATCACGTCCTTTTTCTGTTAAGTTTTTGGGGAGTTACGCTCCCCAAGCCCCTAGTGGACTTCCGCCATGAAGCAATCAGAGCTTGCTCCATAACGGAAGTGTAAAATGGGTTCCCTATGCTCCGATAATCTTATTGAACAGTTCCAGTAAGATGTCCTTTACACCGTCCGCATTGAAGACCAGACCAACCGCTACAAGGGACACTACTAAAAAGCCGATAAGTTTGGAAAATTCCCTCTTAAATCCGAGGTACAGTCCAATCACCACGATTGCCAGCAGCACAAGGGACTGGGCGTTGGATAAAAACCAGTTGTAAAGATTCTGTCCGAAATTCATAAAAGCTCCTTTCTTTGCTGTAAGATTTCTTAGGTTCTAAAATTGCCGCCGTTAAAGCACCACCTCTTTTGCAGCGGCGGCTTGCTGCTTCAGGATTTTTTCATGCTTCTCCGTCAGCCTTGCATGGATGATGATGTCATGGACAATCTGGGTGTGGTTCATCTTATCCAGACGGAGAGCCAGCTTTAACGTGGGGGCTACCTGATGGGAGAGCCAGTGCAGGGTGCGTTCAAAGGAATAGGGTTCCGGTTTGGTTGTCAGTTTCAGGCTTCCCCTGTGTTCCCCCATAAACCACGCCCATTCCTCACTGATACGCCAGTCAGAACGGGGCTTCGTATCGTCCCTGTCCACGAACCGGACATAGCGGTTGATGATTTGAAAGGCTGTCCGTTCTGGATTGTCATGTTCTAACAGGTCACGGATGGCGTAAAAGGCACGCTCATTTTTCAGCCGGATTTCAAAGCGGTTCTTTACCTCTGCGTCCGCAATGGGAATATCATGCTTTTTGTACTGCTCATAGTCCTTTTCGTAAATGCAGAAGTACACCTCACTTTGGAGGGAACCGATATACAGGGTGTTCCCCATACATTCTTTTTCCCCACGCCGTACCAGTTCGCCGCTGCGGTAGCTTTTGAAGCTGCGGAAGACCGAGATACATTCCTCATTCCGGCACTTCTCTGTCAGATGGGGAATGTTCAGGATTCCCGTTTTGTCGTTGATGGCGAGGTCAAGCCGCTTCATCACGCCGTCCTCCATGAGAACATCCATGAAAAACTCATACCAGCTCCGTTCCTGTGCCAGCAGATAGCTTTCAAACTGGCGGCAGCCACGCCCTTTCAGTTCCAGCAGCACCCCTTTTTCCAGTTCCGGTGATACCAGAACGAAAATATCCCCCAGATAGTAATGCTCTGTGTACGAGTAGAAGCCGTAGTCTTCATGGATAAAGTAGGGGAGTTTTAGCCGCAGCACGTCTTCCACGATATGCTTCACATCCGTAGTGGGAAAGCGAATCCGCACATAGTCAAAGAGCATTTCAAGGGGATTGTCTGGGTTGAAGCGTTCCAGAGCTTCCGTGATGGCTTCCTGTAATGCTTCGGATGGGTGAGCCTTGCCCGTTTCAATGTCGCTCAGGTACGGACGTGTGATTCCGGCAGCTAGGGCAAGTTTCTGTTGTGAGATACCATAAATTTCCCGTTTTTCTTTGATGTCCCGTACCCATGTTTCTTCATTCAGTGAAAATCCCTCCTGTCTAAAAAAGCGTATGTCAACTTTCAGAGCCTTGTTGACACACGCCGGATATGGGGAAAATCCCTTGTGTACCGTGGGATTCTGCCCTGTTGTTTGGTTGTTGCCTGTCGATTTGTACCCCTCTGTTAGATACGAGGGGTTTATGCTGGCGTGCCTTGCGGCACACCAGCCACAGCAGGTCAGTCCGTTTCTGCGGCTTTCGCTTCGCACGCCGCCTGCACTCCCTGCCTGCTGTCTATGAGCTTTTTTATTTCTTTGAGGAAATCATGTCCTTTTGGGACAAGGGGCGTATAAAACTCTGAGATAACGCTGATTCCCACATCCACATAGCCACGCCCCTTTATCTGCTTTAGGAAGAAGTCCTTTGTGGTTTCCCCGAACATCATCCCATAGCCCATTTCCGACATCCGCCCCAGAGCCACACGAAAATTGAACTGGTCACGGATTCCATCCCCCAGATACTTTGCGTCCGGACGCTGGCAGGCGAGAATCAGGAAGAAGCCAGCCTGCCGCCCAAGCATAACGATTTGTTTTAACTTGTTGAGGACAGCGGCATTTTCCTTTGTGCCGAGCATTTCCATAAATGCCACATATTCATCAAAGATAAGGAAATGTGCCGGAAGCCCCAGATAAGCATAGTTTTCTCCTGTCCGGTAATTCTCCATGTCCCTGATAAAAAAGAGGACAGATCTTCCTTCAGGAATCCACTTCAATTCCCGCTCAGGAAAATCCTGTCCCCTTTATCTTTTAGTAAAATCTAAATCGATTGTACAATCGCGTCAGACACACCGATTATTCCATGGCTGTGTAAGCACCGTTTTCAATCTTAACAGCCTTAGGTTCCTTATCAGGTTCACCGGATGCTGTCCATGTGATTGTACCTGTCAGACCTTCAAGAGAGATCTCTGTCATGCCCTTCTTCATAGCTTCGCAGATATCAGAAACACTCATATCAGGTGTCACATTCTCTTTCTCAGCTGCAAGCTTGATTGCATAGATGGCATCGTATGCATCAGCTGCGAACTGGATAGGTGTTTCGCCGTATTTGTCCTTGTATGCAGAAACGAATTTCTGTGTCAGATCATCCTGAGCATCTGCTGCGAATGGTGTCAGAAGCATAACGCCTTCTGCCAGAGACTGGTCGAAGTTTTCAACACCGATCAGACCATCAAGACCGTCACAACCAAAGAACTGTGGTGCATAGCCCATCTTGTTAGCCTGTGTAATGATCAGAGAAGCTTCTGTATAGTAGATTGGTAAGAATACCAGCTCTGCGCCGGATTCTTTTGCTTTCTGTAACTGAGTAGAGAAATCCTTGTTGCTGTCTGCGGTAAATGCCTCGTCAGCTACGATCTCCAGACCCTGGTTTGCTGCCTCTGCAACAAATGCCTCACGGATACCGGAGGAATACTCGGTAGAGCTGTCGTAGATGATAGCGATCTTGGTTGCCAGCTTGTTCTCGCCAATGTACTTAGCGGAAGCGGTACCCTGATCCGGGTCTGCGAAGCATACACGGAACGCGTTGTCAGTTGCTACGCACTCAACTGCGGAACCGGACGGAGTGATCAGGAGCATGTTATCAGACTCAGCCTCTGCTCCTACAGCGATACACGGTTTGGAAGTGGTCGGACCGTCTAATACCTGCATACCCCAGTCTTTTAAGGTGTTGTATGCGTTGATGGATTTCTCTGGATCATTCTCATCATCCTCAGCCTTGGTCTCGATCATCATGCCGTTGATACCGCCAGCCTCGTTGATCTCCTTTGCTGCCAACTCTGCGCCGTTTGCGACTGCGTTACCATAAGCTGCGCCTGCACCGGTTAACGGTCCGATTACGCCTACCTTTAATGTGCCGCCTTCTGCGCCTGCTGCTGCCTCAGTCTCTGCACCCTCTGCTG
>OLZW01002357.1_pt1 | contig 12308 bp, 14 predicted proteins | sample 1674281 | NCBI WGS metagenome assembly OLZW01 (sample SAMEA103958157, study PRJEB25191) | human gut metagenome | biome: human-associated habitat [ENVO:00009003]; feature: intestine environment [ENVO:2100002]; material: feces | place: Germany | collected 2013/2015
ACGGCAAAAAGTACACCGCCTACGAGATATCCCAGATGCAGCGTGCCCGGGAGCGGAACGTCCGCCGCTGGAAAAAGCGGTATCTGGCCGAGGATGCTGCCGGGCTGGACCCTACCGACAGCGCTGTGCGCCTGAAAGCGGCCCGCCAGAGCCTTGCAGAGTTTGCACAGGCCACGGGTGGCCGTGTGGACAGCGCCCGTGTCAGCGTGCCCAAGTTCGGCAGGAGCGAAGCCGGCAGGGCAAGCGCACAGGCGCGAAAGGCAGAGCTTCCTGAGGCTAAAAGTACACGAGGAAGCGGCGGCGCATCTGGACAGAATGGAAAAACCGTGCGTAAAGTTTTGGGAAAGGTCGATACGACCAACACGAAACAGGTTGACGCGCTTAAAAATTCGTTCTGTTCTGGCTATGCAAAATCTGACGTTGAGCATATGATGGTCATTACAAAAGATGGCGAAGTACATTATATGACCGACAACAATCCCAGAGGGGTTGACTGTTCGTATCTGGGTGGTAAACTGGAAGGTAGTTACAACATTCACACCCATCCACCGAAAACCACGCAATATTCTTTTAGCACAGACGCAGATATCCCCGGCGCATTCGCTGACGGTACTGCTGTCATGGAAGCGGTTGACTACAAATACCGCTATCGTTTTGTTGTACCTGAAAATATCACGTTTGAGCAGTGGGAAGCCGTGTGTGAGGAAGTTCGTGAGGAGCGAAATGCCGTAATGGAAAGCAGAGGGTATGGCTTCGATGATTATGAAGAAAATATCCAGCATGTCATTATTGACGAAACATGCCGCAGACTTGGCTTGAAGTGTTATCACAGGGAGAAGCGAACATGATTTATACTCTGGAACAGATTGACCAGCTCACAAAGGAAAGCGTCCGGCGTGAAAATGCGCTCATTGCTGAATATCGGCGTACACATACAGTCCCCGGCAGAGGGGTTATTTCTACTCCCGAAATTGATGCCGAGCGTGCAGAGCAAAAGCGTCTGTATGGGGAATACCTCAAAGCTCTTGCCAATAAGGATTAACCACCATCCACCCGGACGGTGGTTTTCTTTTGCCAATTTTTCAGGAGGTACACTATGGTTACTACAGTTCTTATCACTCTGATGATCCTCGCGCTGCTTGAGATCGTTCTGCTGAACGGTGACAAGCTGTTCTTCATGATTGCATCCGCCGTGCAGCAGGCGCAGGACGACAAATACACGCCGCACCCGCACCCCAAAAAGTAAGATTTCATTCATGGAAATGCCCTATTTTAACCACTGTATGCTATCAAAAAGGCACAACAGTGGTTTTTTCATGCCGTTTTAGCTCATGTTGGCAGAGCACCGGACTTTTAATCCGGGGGTGGCGGGTTCAACTCCCGCAAGCGGCACCACAGCGGAAGGCGGCGCGTACCCCGTCTTGTCCCGTGCGGAATGAGAACCGCGATACAAAACAGCAGGGATTTATCCACCCAACAGACAAAAGAAAGGAGCACATCGCAAGTGAAACGCGAAGATGTGAGCAAGATCATTCCGGGTATCACCTCGGACCAGCTGGACAGCATCATGAACCTGCACGGTGCGGATATCACGGCCAAGGTGAACGAGATCACCACCCTCAAGGCCGAGAAAACCACCCTGACCGAACAGCTGTCCACTGCAAACAGCAAACTCGAGGGCTACGACCCGGAGTGGAAGGCCAAGGCCGAACAGGCCAAGACCGATGCTGCCGCGCAGGTCGCTGCCCTCGAAAAGGGCTACGCTTTGGAACGCAAGGCATCCGGCCTGAAGTTTTCCAGCGAGAGCGCCCGCAAGGCATTTCTGACAGATGCCAATGCCCAGAATTTTGCCATGAAGGACGGCGAGATTCTGGGCTTTGATGATTATGTCAAGGCTTTCAAAGAGAGTGATCCCAGTGCCATTCTGCCGGACGGCGGCATGGCACGTTTTTCCGCATCGGCGACCGGCGCACCCGGCCAGCCCGCAAACGCACATGAGGCCGCAAACGCTGCGTTCCGCGCAGCGTTCGGCCAGAAAGGTTGATTCTTATGGCTATTGATGCAATCGCCCGCAATAAGGCCGAGGCCCTGATCCGGGAGCAGCTGGTGAACACCATCCAGCAGGACGTGCCCAAAAGCTCCACCGTCATGCAGCTGGGCACCCGCCTTGCCAATATGACCTCTAACCAGACCAAGATCCCCGTGCTGTCCATGCTGCCGCTGGCTTACTGGGTCAACGGTGACACCGGCATGAAAAAGACCAGCAAGCAGGAATGGGACAACGTGTATATGACCGCTGCAGAGCTGGCCGTCATTGTTCCTGTGCCTGAAGCTGTGCTGGCAGACTCCAGCTTTGACATCATGGGCGAGGTACAGCCCCGCGTCCGGGAAGCCATGGGCGCAAAGATCGACAACGCCATCCTGTTCGGCGGCGAGCGCCCCACCGAGTGGACGACCGATGTTCTGACCCTTGCGGCCAAGAATAAAGTCACCGGCCCCATCGACTATGCAAAGCTGCTGGGCAAGGACGGTCTGTTCTCCAAGGTGGAAGCTGGCGGCTTTGGTGTGGATGCCGTGGTCGGCGATCTGACCGCAAAGGCAGAGCTGCGCGGCCTTGTGGATACCACGGGCCGTCCCCTGTTCCGTTCCGATATGCAGGGTGCCACCACCTACGCGCTGGACGGCGCACCGATGTACTTCCCGGATAACGGCGGCTTTGATGCTTCCAAGGCACAGCTGATCGCAGGCAACTTCAAGAAGCTGGTGTACTCCATCCGTCAGGACGTCACCGTGAAGCTGCTGGATCAGGGCGTTATTCAGGATCCTTCCACCAAGGAGATCGTTTACAACCTCGCCCAGCAGGATATGGTGGCCCTGCGTGTGGTCATGCGCATGGGCTGGGCACTGCCGAACCCTGCCACCCGCCTGAACGCCGACCGCTCCAAAGTCCCGTTCGCATTCCTGACCGCCGCTGCCGTCGCAGCATAAGGAGGCCCCATGCTCTACTGCACCTATGACCAGTATGCGGCGGCGGGCGGCACGGTGCCGGAAGCTGCTTTCGGTGTGCTGTGCAGCCGGGCTTCCCGCATGATCGATGCCGCCACCTTTGGCCGGGCGGAGAGCCACGCTGCCGGGTGCGAGGCCTGCCGGGCAGCGCTGGCGGATGCCTGCGGGCAGATCGTCGGCCTGCTGGCCGCTGCGTCTGCGGCGGGCGCTGTGCCGGGCGCTGCCAGCGTCTCCAACGACGGCTACAGCGTCACCTTTGGCAGCAATGCCAGCGTGACCGCGGCCACCCGGCAGGAAGCCTATGAGATCATCCGCACCGCGCTGGGCAGTGACCCGCACGATCTGCTGTACAGGGGGATTTTGTGATGCAGACAGCCGTTACTGTTGTGAACCTCATCCACGACACTGCCACCGAGACTGACATGCCGGTGTGCTGGGTGTTCGCCGGGTGCAGCTGGCGAGAATGCCGCTCCACCTCAGGCTCCGGTACTGCCAAGGACCCGGAGCGCACCACCCACATCCGCATCCCGGCCAGCGTGTGCACGGCAGGCTATCTGCCCTACGCTCAGTGGACGGCTCTGCCTGCTGCCGAGAAGGCCAAACACTGGACCCTGAAACGCGGCTGGAAGCTGGTGCAGGGCGCGGTGCCTGCCTTGACCGAAGCCGAGTACGCCAAACTCGAAAAAACGCACCTGTGCTGCACAGCGGCGGCTGTCTCGGACGACCGGGAGCCGCTGCTGCCCCACTGGCACGTGGAAGGGAGCTGATCGCATGAGCGCACCGGTTTTTGATTTCAAGATCACATTCCGGCCCGGCTTTCAGGCCGACATGGATGCGCGGTTCGCAAAGCTGCAGTTTGCCTTTTCTCAGAAAGTGGCTGCAACGGTAGACCCCTATGTGCCCTTTGACACCGGCACGCTGAAGAACAGCGTGAATCAGGCATCCGACTTCAAGGAAGGTCTGCTGGTGTACAATACGCCGTATGCCAGAGCGCAGTATTATCTGCACCCGATGGGCCAAAGCAACGAACTACGCGGCGGCGCTGACCGTTTCCGTGGCTCCTACTGGGGCCAGCGGGCCATCGCTGACCACAAGGACGAGCTGGAAAAGTTCGCCCATGATGCCGCAAAGCAGTTTCTGGGAGGGAACAAATGAGCGAAACCGTAAAGCCCACCATTGCCGCCCTGCGGGCATGGCTCAAGACCTGCCCGCTGATTGCCGACGAGCAGGAAGCCACCGGTGCAGCATTCCGCATTGCCGGGCTGGAAGAAGAATCCACAGCATTTTCCATCGAGGACAGCCCCGGTGATCCCATCATCACCGAGTACATCTCCGGCTGGGAAATGGCGAAGAATTACCTCTTTCTGTCTCGCGGTGAGTACAGCGAGATGGATTCCGTTAACATCCAGAACAGCGGCTTTTTCGAGCAGCTTACCGAGTGGGTCATGCAGCAGGATGCCCGGCACAACCTGCCCGACCTCTCGGCCTGCGGCGGGAATAAAACCCCCACCGGCATTGCCGTGACGAACAGCGGCTACATCGTCACAAACAGCGCGGGCAGCTGTAAGATGCAGCTGCAGATGCGCCTGACCTACTACATGCCAAAATGAAAGGAGTTTTGATATGACTGTATCTGAAGCCATTACCAAGTCTGGCATCACGCCCAGCGCGTCGTATACCGGCATTGAGACGGCGAACGATTTTGTGCTGGCGTTCCAGATCGAGAGCACCCAGACCAAGGAAAGCCAGTGGATCGTCTGCGCCGACCATGTGAAGGAGCATTCCGGCTCCCTGAACGCCACCACCGAGGATGCCCAGTACATCCGCACCGGCAACGTCACCGAAAAGACCGGCACCCAGCGCACCCTTGCCGTCAACGGCGACCGCTGCGTGGGCGATGATTTTCAGGATTTTGTGCTGAGCCACAAGATCGTGTACGGCACCGGCAGCGATGTCATTGTGCCCTACATCTATTTCAGCCTGCGCACCGGCAAGGGCGAGAAAGGCAGCGCTGCCATCATCGTCACCAGCGACGTGGGCGGTGCAGCCGGTTCCAAGGCCACCTTTGCCTGCGACGTGAAGGCCATCGGCACGCCGGACGAGTTTGACTACAACCCCGCCACCCAGTCCGCTGAGCCTGCCAAGGCCGCCAAGGCCGTCAAGGGCTGATTTTTTCAAACACAGTCCCCGCTCCATACCCGGAACGGGGATCTTTTATGCCGTGATTAGTTTTCTCCGGGGCAGAACCGGGGCACGGCTCAACTGAAAGGAGCCAGAACATGGTTATTTGTGGACAGGAATTTGAATTTTCCCTGATGAACGCCAACGACCTTGACCGCTTTGAGGATGCCAACGAGCGGATGCAGCGCAGGAGTGCCGAGGAAGCAGAGCAGTTCCAGAGCGGTGGCATCCGTCTGGGCGACCATGTGCGTGCACAGGCACGCATTGCCATGGACTGCATCGACGAAATCCTCGGTGCAGGCTCGTCCGACCGTCTGGGTCTGGATGAAAACAACATGGCCCCCATCTATGACGTGATTGAGGAACTGGGTAATGCCTTTGCCGCCGAGAAGCAGCGCTATGCCGCAAAGCCTTTCCAGCCCATGAACCGGGAGCAGCGGCGCGCAGCGGCAAAGCAGCAGCGCAAGCAGAAACCCGTGTCCCGCAGCGAGGGTTTCCACCCGCAGGTGGCAAGCCGCCCGGCGCAGCAGCCTATCACCCAGACCAACACTTTCTGGCCGGACACGGAAGCCGGGACCCGCCGCAAGACCGACCAGCTGATCGATGCCCGGCAGGCTGTGAATGCCCTGCGGGACGACCCTGACGCCATGCAGCAGCTGGCGGCATACGCACTGCAGATCGCCGCAGAGCGCCATGTCTGATCTGCTGCTGGACGAGTTGCCCACCCGGTGGCATGGACACGAGATCATCCCGGATTTCCGGCCCATGGTCTGGCTGGTCAACACCTATGTGCGCGGCCAGACAGGAGATGATCCCATCGGTTTTGCGGTCAGCGCCCTCTGGCGTTTTTACAAAGACCCACACTGTTTTCTGAACGACCCTCAGAAGATCATCGACGCCTACGGGTACATGATCGAGTTTTATAAGGCGGGCGAAAAAGCAGCCGAAAGCGCCGCAGCTGAAAGCAGTACCGCGCCCTCTTCCGGTCTTGCCTTCGACTACCAGTGTGATGCCGGTTACATCGTGGCGGCGTTCCAGCAGGCCTACGGCATCGACCTGACCCGCGAAAAGGTGCACTGGTTCCGGTTCCGTGCGCTGTTCGCCGCCCTGCCGGAGGAGACCCTCATGGCAAAGATCATGAGCTGGCGCACCATGGACCTGTCCGAGTACGAGGGCAGTATGCGCGACCGCTACGCCGACCTGCAGGAGCGCTTTGCCCTGCCTGCTGAGCTGAGAGGGGGTGCCGCCCGTGTCGTTTCGGTCGAAGAGCACGATGCCGCGTTCCTCGCACGGTTCCGGCACTAGCCGCGCCCCGGTGCCCTGCCCCTACTGCGGCCGGGCGCTGCCGGTGTGGGCAGAGCCGCGCGCCACAGCTGCCGGTGTGTGGGTCAAATGCAAAAATCCCGCCTGTAAGCGGGAGGTAGAGATCAAGTTATAACAGCCTGTGCCCTTGTGCCCGCGCTCCGAATGAGAGGTGGACACAGTGGCAGATTTCAGCATCACCGGCGAAGTAAGGCTGAACAGCGACCCGGCAGAAAAAAGCACCAGCAAGTGGACGGTGGCCGCCGGTCAGATGATCGCGGACTTTGCAAAACAGGCATCGTCCAAGCTGGCCGAGGTGGTCAAGAGCGGTGTGGATTACAACGCCACCATGGAAAGCTACCTGACCAACTTCAAGGTCATGCTGGGCAGCGAGGAAGCCGCCGCAACGAAGCTTTCCGAAATTCGCAAGATGGCGGCATCCACGCCCTTCTCGCTGGATGACCTGACCAGCGGCACCCAGACCCTTTTGCAGTTCGGAATTGCGGCAGACGACACCACCGGCGTGCTGCAGCGGCTGGGTGATATCTCGCTGGGCAACGCCGAGAAGCTGCAGACCCTGACCCGCGCCTACGGCAAGATGTCCTCGGCGCAGAAGGTCACGCTGGAAAACGTCAACATGATGATCGATGCGGGCTTCAACCCGCTGAACCAGATCTGCGATGCCACCGGCGAGAGCATGTCCGACCTGTACAAGCGCATCTCGGATGGCAAGGTCAGCTTCAGCGAGCTGGAAGCGGCGGTGGAAGCCGCCACCAGTCAGGGCGGACAGTTCTACAATGGTATGCTGGAAGCCAGCCAGACCTTCAGCGGGCGCATGTCCACCCTGAAGGATAATGTCAGCGCCCTGACCGGTGAGCTGACCAGCGGCCTGTTTGCGGCTCTGGGTGATTTGGTTGTCAAGCTGAACGAGGTGGTGGTCTCCTTCCTCGACAGCGACGAGAAGATGGCCCAGCTCAAGGAGACCATCGGCATTGCGACTGCTGTTGTGGCCGCTGCCGGAACGGCATTCCTGACATACAAGGGCTATGTAGCCGCCGCTACTGCAATCGAAGTGATCCACACAGCCGCGACCACGGCCATGACCGCTGCCCACAAAGCGGCAGAAGCCGGGGCGACCGGTCTTGCAGTCGCGCAGGCAGGGTTGAACGCGGTTCTCAAGGCGAACCCCATCGGTCTGGTGGTGTCCTTGCTGGCGGCTCTGGCGGCGGGTCTAGTGACGGCCTATAAGACCAGCGAGACCTTCCGCAATGCCGTCAACTCCGCATTTGCGTCTGTGAAAAAGATTGCACAGAACGCCATCGGCACGGTGGTGGACTGGATCAATGAGCTGGTCGCCAAAATCAGGGGCGCGGCGGCTGCACTGGCAAACCTGAAAAACGGTGTCGGTGCGGCAGCAGATGCTTATAACTCCGCCTACAACAACGCCATCAACAACTACAACAAGCGCAAGAACGCGAAACAGTGGGACAGCTCCCACAAAGACCTCGAATGGGACGATGACAACGGATGGGTCCCGAAGGGCACAAGCAGCTCCGGCAACGGCAGCAGCCGTGCCGGGAGCCAGACAGCCGCGAACCCCTACCCGGCCATCACCAGCGGAGCCAAGAAGGCCAGCAAGGCCACGAAGCAGGCCGCCGCAGAAGTCGTCAAGTCCATCTCGGACACCACGACCGAAATCGACGGCAAGATCACCCGCACCACCGAAAACATCACCGAAACGCTCTCCAACGGCAAGACACAGCAGAAACAGACCATCACCGAGACTTCCCGGCAGATGGTGGATGGTGTGCTGAAGGACATCAAGACCGTCACCAGCATTGCTGCGGACGGCACCAAGACCGTCAAGCAGACCATGGAGACTGTGCGGGAGACCGCCAAGACGGTCACTTCCACCTTCGAGACGCTGGCAGACGGGGTCAAGACCACCACCCAGACCGTCACCGAGACCCTGACCGACGGCACCGAGACCCAGAAGCAGGTCATCACCGAGGTCTACGACGACGTAGTGGACGGTGCCCTTGTGACGGTGGAGAAGATCAAGACCGTCGCCGCCGACGGCACCGTGCAGGTGGCCGAGCAGATCAAAAAGTCCAGCGCAGACACCTTTGACGGCCTGTGGAAGGAGCTGCAGACCGAAGCAGACAGCGGCATGCTTGGCACCTTCGATGATCTGTACACCGCCGTCAAGAATCAGGACTGGTTGGGCATCGGCAAGTGGGTGGCGAGCACCATCTACGGCGGTCTGACTGCCGACCAGAAGAAGCAGGTCGATGATTTTGCCCTTGGCATCGTGACTAAGCTCAACAAAGCGCTGGGCGGTGCCCGCGATCAGCTGGTGCAGGGAGCTATCGACCTTGGCGGGCAGATCGTGAACGGCCTGACCGGCGGCTTCTCTGAGGTCTGGCAGCAGGCACAGGGCCTTGGTTCCACCCTCGTGTCGGTCTTTCAGGGCCTGCAGGGGCCGCTGAGCACGGCGGCTCTCGCCATCAGTCAGGGCCTGAGCGGCGGTCTGCTGTCCAGCTTCCCCACCATTTTTGCGGGCGTCGCTTCCCTGATCGGCGCGGTCGGTGCAGCCTTTGAAGGCCTGCTGGCCGCGATCTCCGCCGCCCTGAGCGCTACCTTTTTTGGCATCCCGATGGGCCTGATCGTGGCAGCGGCAGCGGTCGCGCTGGGCGTTGCCATTGCGGCCATCGTTGCATCGCTCGGCGGCTCTAAAAAGAACGTAAGCCACGGCGGCGGTTCCTCTGGCGGCGGTTCGTCTGGCTCTGGCAGCATGGGCAGCGTGGATATCACCACCGGCACCGGCAGTCTGGAAGATGCCATCAACGCCAACACCAAGGCGCTGGAAAAGACCAACTCTGCCCTTGCCGATATGATCCGGCAGGCGGGGGCGCTGGTGCTTTCCGACAACATGCGTCTTGGCAGCACCGTGGCCGCTTCCGGCACCGCACAGGTGGTGTCTGCTGCCAACAGCTACCACCGCGAGGGTGATACCAACATCACCCAGAACTTCTACAACGGCCACGACACCGCCGCCGCACAGCAGCGGGAAGCCCGCTGGGAAGCCGACAAGGCCAAGGCCCGCAAACGATGAAAGGAGGACACTATGCTCTTTAAAGATCATCTCAAGATCGTGACAGATGCCGGTGCCGTCCTGCATCTGGGCTGGGACTACGATGCCCCCTACTTTCTCGACCCGCTGAACGGGGTGGATGTGGACCTGCAGACCGCGCAGGGTGTCAATCAGGTGGGCGACACCGTGGAGGGGCAGAGCGTCTCCGGCGTGTCCCGCACCCTCGATGTGGTGTTCTGGGGCGCGTATGCGCTGGACAATGCCCGGACGTTCAGCCAAAAAATGCCCTACTTCACCAAGGGCACCCTGTACTTCGGTGACCGGTACTTTGCCCGGTTCGTGCTGCAGAAAACGCCATACTTTTCCAGCTACACGCCGAAGCCGCGCTGTTCGCTCATGCTCTACAGCGAAAAGCCCTTCTGGTACGACCTCAACGCCGTCAGCAGCGTGCTGGGCGGGTACGAAAAGGCGTTCCGCTTTCCTGTCTGCTACGACAGCCACATCTACGGCATCAAACGGGACGGCACGGCGGCAGTGCTGCGCAACGAGGGCAGCCTGCCGGTGCCCTTCACGGCCACCCTGCGGTGCGACATGCCGGTGACGCATCCCAAGGTGGTGGATCTGCAGACCGGGGCCTTCATCGGCTTTGACCTGACCCTGCAGCCGGACGAGACGCTGGAAATCTACCGCAGCACCTCTGACCGGCTGGCCTGCACCCTGACCCGGGCAGGCGTGACCGAGAACATCTTTGCAAAGCTGGACGAGGACAGCACCCTCACCGAGCTGCAGCCCGGCGATAACATGCTCTCCATGCAGGCCGAGAACGGCTCCGGCTACCTGCAGGCATCCGTGAGCTTTTACCCGATGGAGGCGGGCATCCTGCCCGAACCGCTATGAGACTGGACGTTTTAGACGCAGACACCCTTGCCCGCGTGGGCTGGGTGGACGTGTGGGTGTCTTTTTACTGGGACAGCCCCTATTACTCCGAGGGCAGCTTCACGCTGGAGGTGCGTCCCACCGCCGAGAACCTGCAGCTTTTGCAGGAGGGCCGCTGGCTGGTGCGCAGCGACGAAAGCCCGCGCATCCCCATGCGCATCTGCTCCCGCGCCAACCAGAACGAGGACGCAAACCTTGTGGTGTCCGGCTACCCGGCAACATGGCTGCTGACCAAGCGGGTGTCTGCGGTGAGCATCAAGAACCAGAACGCCGAAGCCGCCATGCGCAGCCTTGTGAGCGCCGCAAAGCCGTGGCCCCGTTTGGAGCTGGGCACCGAGTACGGCTTTGACACCACCTTTGAAAAGCAGACCTCCGGCGGCAGCATTTTCGACTACTGCCAGACCATCGGGCAGGCCTGTGATCTGGGGTTCCGCATCGTGCTGGACGGCAAGGGCAGCAAGAAAAAGCTGCTCTTCGAGTGCTTCCGGCCCACCTTCGACCCAAACCGCCGCTACAGCCCCCAGTGGGGCAATCTGCTGAATTCCGGGTGGAGCTTTGCCGACACCGACTACGCCAACGTGGCCCTTGTGCAGGGCGCTGGCGAAGGTAACGAGCGCGCCACCGTCTGGGTGGGCGATGTAAACGCCACCGGCGCTGATCGGCGGGAAATGTACATCGATGCCCGGGACATCCAGCCGGATGAGGACAAAAACGAGACCAACACCAGCCAGAGCTATCTGGAAAGGCTGGCTGACCGGGGCGGCGAAAAGCTGCTGGGCCAGCTGCGCACCGGCTCGATCGAGTTTGACGTGGACGATGATACCCTGCAGGTGGGCGACGTGCTGAGCGCCAGCCTGCCTCAGCTGGGCTACACTGCCATGGTGCGGGTAGCCGACATCATCACCCAGAGCGAGGACAGCGGCACCACCCGCACCATCCGGCTGGGCACGCCCACATGGCACAAGACTTAGGAGGACTTTATGGCTGATATCATTACTTACCCCGAAAACGGCATTACCTACGATGCCGACGACGCTTCGGGTTACCTCGCCACCCGCCTGAGCGGCGTGTACAGCGCCGAGGAGGATTTTGCCGTCACAGCACAGGGCGGCCTGAGCGTGCAGGTGAGCGCCGGTCAGGCATGGGTGCGCCCGGCGCGGTTCAAGGGCCGCAGCATCATCATGGAGCAGCCCACCACACTGCCCCTGACCGCCGCCGATGCCGTGCGCAGCCGCATTGACCGTGTGGTTCTGCGCTACGATGCCGCTGCCAAAAAGACCAGCCTGCAGGTGCTGGAAGGTGTCCCGGATTCTGCCGGGCCTGCTGCTCCGGCCATCACCCGCACCGAGCTGATCTACGACCTCTGCCTTGCCGAGATCAAGCGCCCTGCAGGCAGCACTTCCGTTACCACCGCCGACATCTACGATACGCGCGCAGATGAGACCGTCTGCGGCGTGATGCGGGATGGTGTGCAAGGCATCCCCACCGGCACGCTGGTGCAGCAGTGGAAGGCCGTGATCGAATCCATGAGGGGTGGCAGCTTTTATACCCGTGCCGAGGTGGATGCGCTGTTGAAAAGCTTGAAAAGCGTGGATCCTTTTCCCGTGGGCAGCATCTACCAGAGCACCGCACGTACAAGCCCTGCCGCACTGTTCGGCGGTACATGGCAGGAGATTGCGCAGAACCGGGTACTGATGGGTGCTGGCAGCGGCCACGCAGCGGGCACCACCGTGGAGGCCGGACTGCCGAACATCACAGGCTCTTTTGTCGCGGATGTAAAAAAGGGTGA
>OLZW01002359.1_pt1 | contig 12306 bp, 7 predicted proteins | sample 1674281 | NCBI WGS metagenome assembly OLZW01 (sample SAMEA103958157, study PRJEB25191) | human gut metagenome | biome: human-associated habitat [ENVO:00009003]; feature: intestine environment [ENVO:2100002]; material: feces | place: Germany | collected 2013/2015
ATCTTTATAATATCGCTATGGACAGCGTGAAACTGAACAAAGAAGGAGCGGCTCCGATCAAAGAAGAAATGGAGGCCATCAATGCACTCAAAGATAAGGAAGAGATTTATACCTACATCGCCGAAAGTCAGAAGAAAGGAATACGTCCTTACTTTACCATGTTTGTAAGTGCGGATGATATGAACAGTTCCATGAATATGGTTCAGACCTATCAGGGCGGTCTCGGAATGGGACAGCGCGATTATTATCTGGAAGATGACGAACAGACTAAAAACATCCGCGACAAATATAAGGAACATCTCGTTAAAATGTTCCAGTTGGCTGGCTATGACGAAGCTACCGCACAGAAAGCAATGACTGCCGTAATGAATATCGAAACACGTCTTGCCAAAGCTGCCCGCTCACAGGTAGAGTTGCGTGACCCGCATGCCAACTATAATAAGATGGATATGGAAACGCTGAAAAAGAACTTCCCTACTTTCAACTGGGATGTTTACTTCACTACTTCCGGGCTGAAAGACCTGAAAGAAGTGAATATCGGTCAGCCCGCAGCCATGAAGGAAGTGGCCGATATCATAAACACAGTACCTCTTGAAGATCAGAAGTTCTATCTTCAATGGAATCTGATCGATGCAGCAGCCTCTTTCCTGAGCGATGATTTTGTAGCACAGAACTTTGACTTCTATAGCAGAACCATGTCCGGCAAGAAAGAAATGCAGCCTCGTTGGAAACGCGCGGTAAGTACCGTAGACGGCTCTTTGGGCGAAGTCGTAGGACAGATGTATGTAGAGAAATATTTCCCTGCCGCTGCCAAAGAACGTATGGTTGCACTGGTGAAGAACCTGCAGAGCTCTTTGGGTGAGCGTATTAAAGCATTGGAATGGATGAGCGAACCGACAAAGGTGAAAGCATTAGAAAAACTGGCAACTTTTCATGTAAAGATCGGTTACCCGGATAAATGGAAAGATTACTCTGCTCTGGAGATCAAAGACGACTCTTATTGGGCAAATATCGAGCGTGCCAACGAATGGGATTATAACGAAATGATTGCCAAAGCCGGCAAACCGGTAGACAAGGATGAATGGTTGATGACTCCTCAAACAGTGAACGCTTATTATAACCCGACTACCAATGAAATCTGCTTCCCGGCAGCTATCCTGCAACCTCCGTTCTTCGATATGAATGCGGACGATGCTATGAACTACGGTGCAATCGGCGTGGTAATCGGCCATGAGATGACTCATGGATTTGACGATCAGGGACGTCAATATGACAAAGACGGAAACCTGAAAGACTGGTGGACAGAAGAAGATGCTAAAAAGTTCGAAGAACGGGCACAGGTGATGGTTAACTTCTTTGACAGTATTGAAGTAGCTCCGGGCGTACACGCAAACGGTAGCCTGACACTTGGAGAGAACATTGCCGACCACGGAGGTTTGCAAGTATCTTTCCAGGCATTCAAGAATGCAACAGAAGCCGCACCGCTGGAAATTGTTGACGGATTTACTCCGGAACAACGTTTCTTCCTGGCTTACGCTAATGTGTGGGCAGGAAATATCCGTCCGGAAGAGATTCTCCGATTAACCAAACTTGATCCTCACTCATTAGGCAAATGGCGTGTGGACGGTGCTCTTCCTCATATCCAGAATTGGTATGAAGCATTCAAAATCACCGAACAGGATTCGATGTTCGTACCTAAAGAAAAACGAGTATCTATCTGGTAATAGTTTTTGAATAGATAGCATATATGCGAAGAGGCGTTGATTTTCCGTTGAGGAGAGTCAACGCTTTTTTTTATTAATTCACACCTTATTTATTACGTACGATAAACAATATTTCGTAACTTTGCACACCAAATACTTAATAAGCAATTCAATGTCAGAGTCTAAAAGAATAAAAACTGCATTGGTATCTGTATACCATAAGGAAGGTTTGGATGAAATTATTACCAAACTTTACGAAGAAGGAGTAGAGTTTCTGTCAACAGGCGGAACTCGTCAGTTTATAGAATCACTGGGGTATCCCTGTAAAGCAGTGGAAGACTTGACCACGTATCCCTCTATCCTGGGTGGACGTGTGAAGACCCTGCATCCGAAAGTGTTCGGTGGTATTCTCTGCCGTCGCGGACTGGAACAGGATATGCAACAGATAGAAAAATATGAAATTCCCGAAATAGACCTCGTTATCGTTGATTTGTACCCGTTTGAAGCTACCGTAGCTTCCGGTGCCGACGAGCCGACTATTATCGAGAAAATAGATATAGGCGGTATCTCACTGATCCGTGCAGCTGCCAAGAATTACAATGATGTGGTTATCATCGCTTCTCAGGCACAATACCAGCCGTTCCGCGATATGCTGATGGAACATGGAGCTACCACTTCGCTGGAAGAACGCCGTTGGTTTGCCAAAGAGGCGTTTTCCGTTTCTTCCCATTATGATTCAGCCATCTTCAACTACTTCGATGGCGAAGAAGGTTCCGCATTCCGTTGCTCTGCCAATAATCAGAAGACTTTGCGCTACGGCGAGAACCCGCATCAGAAGGGTCACTTCTACGGAAATCTGGAAGCTATGTTCGACCAGATTCACGGAAAGGAAATCTCTTACAACAACCTGCTCGATATCAATGCAGCCGTTGACCTGATCGATGAATTTGAGGAGACTACGTTTGCCGTATTGAAGCATAACAATGCTTGCGGTCTGGCTTCACGCCCTACGGTGCTCGAAGCATGGAACGATGCATTGGCCGGTGACCCGGTTTCCGCTTTTGGTGGTGTGCTCATCACAAACGGAGTGATCGATAAGGATGCGGCTGAGGAAATCAATAAAATCTTCTTTGAGGTAATTATCGCTCCTGATTACGATGTAGACGCATTGGAAATCCTGGGACAGAAGAAAAACCGTATTATTCTGGTTCGCAAGCCTGCCGCACTGCCTAAGAAGCAGTTCCGTTCTCTCTTGAATGGTGTGTTGGTACAGGATCGCGACCTGAACATCGAGAAGCCGGAAGATTTGAAAACTGCAACCACGAAAGCACCTACCGCACAGGAAATAGAAGACATGCTCTTTGCTAACAAGATTGTGAAGAACAGTAAGTCCAACGCTATCGTACTGGCTAAAGGAAAGCAATTGCTGGCAAGCGGTGTGGGACAGACTTCACGTGTGGATGCTTTGAAGCAGGCTATCGAAAAAGCCAAGAACTTCGGCTTCGACCTGAAAGGTGCCGTGATGGCATCCGACGCTTTCTTCCCCTTCCCCGACTGTGTGGAGATTGCCGGAAATGAAGGTGTGACCGCAGTTATTCAACCGGGTGGTTCCATCAAGGATCAGCTTTCGTTCGACTATTGCAACGAACATGGCATCGCGATGGTGACCACAGGAATTCGTCATTTCAAACACTAATTAGATTTATGATTTATAATTTATGAGTTATGACCGCTGAACAGCAAGAGTTGTAAGCGCCCTCATTATCATCCATAAATTATAAATCATAATTCATAAATCATAAATATTCGCATGGGATTATTCTCTTTTACACAAGAAATAGCGATGGACCTTGGTACCGCCAATACCATTATTACAACCAATGGTAAGATTGTGGTGGATGAGCCTTCGGTGGTAGCTCTCGACCGTCGCACCGATAAGATGATTGCCGTGGGTGATAAGGCAAAGATGATGCACGAAAAGACCCATGAAAACATACGTACCATCCGTCCGCTTCGCGACGGTGTAATTGCCGATTTCTATGCTTGCGAGCAGATGATACGCGGTTTGATAAAGATGGTGAATAATCGCAACCGTCTGTTCTCTCCTTCGCTCCGTATGGTTATCGGTGTCCCCTCGGGTAGTACTGAAGTGGAGCTGCGTGCCGTGCGCGACTCTGCCGAGCATGCCGGCGGACGTGACGTCTACCTGATTTTCGAACCTATGGCTGCCGCTATCGGTATCGGTATCGATGTGGAAGCTCCGGAAGGAAACATGATTGTAGATATAGGTGGTGGTTCTACGGAAATTGCCGTTATCTCCTTGGGTGGTATCGTAGCCAATAATTCCATCCGCATAGCGGGTGATGACTTTACTGCGGACATTCAGGAGTATATGAGCCGTCAGCACAATGTGAAGGTCAGCGAGCGTATGGCCGAACGTATTAAGATCAATGCGGGTGCAGCCCTGACTGAACTTGGTGAAGACGCCCCCGAAGATTATATCGTTCACGGTCCGAACCGTATCACGGCTCTGCCTATGGAAGTGCCTGTATGCTATCAGGAAGTAGCGCACTGTCTGGAGAAATCAATCTCGAAGATTGAAACCGCTATCTTGAACGCGTTGGAAAATACACCTCCCGAACTGTATGCCGATATCGTGCACAATGGTATTTATCTGGCAGGTGGTGGTGCATTGCTCCGCGGACTCGATAAGCGTTTGACTGATAAGATTAACATTCCGTTCCATATTGCTGAGGATCCCCTGCATGCTGTTGCCAAAGGTACGGGTGTGGCGCTGAAGAATGTGGATCGTTTCTCATTCCTGATAAGATGATAAAGCCATATGCGAAATTTACTGAACTTTCTTATTAAATACAACTACTGGTTCCTCTTTCTACTGTTAGAGGCAGCCAGTTTTGTTTTATTGTTTCGTTTCAACTACTATCAGCAGAGTGTGTTCTTCACATCTGCCAACAGTGTGGCGGGGAAAGTTTACGATGTTTCGGGAACTATTACTTCTTATTTCCATCTGAAATCTGTCAATGAAGACTTGCTCGACCGTAATATGTGGTTGGAGCAGCGGGTGGCTTTCCTGGAGAAAACGCTGAAAAATAAAGGAATGGACTCTGTTCGGTTGTATAGCCTGGAACGGCTCGAACCGGACGAATACCATATTTTCAAAGCGAATGTCATCAAGAATAGTCTGAACCGGGTGGATAACTATATCACCCTTGATGAAGGAACCTCTGCGGGTATCCGTCCGGAAATGGGAGTGGTAGATGCCAACGGAGTAGTGGGCATTGTCTATAAAACTTCTCCGCATTACTCTACCGTTATTCCATTGCTGAACAGTAAATCGAGCATCAGTTGCAAGATTGTGGGCAGTGATTATTTCGGTTATTTGAAGTGGGAATATGGAGACTCTCGTTATGCTTATTTGAAAGATTTACCTCGCCATGCAGAGTTTAATCTGGGTGATACGGTGGTGACAAGTGGGTATTCTACAGTATTTCCTGCAGGCATCATGGTGGGAACGGTGGATGATATGTCTGATTCTCACGACGGTCTCTCTTATCTGTTGAAGATAAAACTGGCCACGGATTTCGGAAAGGTGAGCAACGTTCGGGTGATTGCCCGTACCGGACAAGAGGAGCAGAAGATGCTGGAGAAGGAAGAAGGGAAGTGATGGAGTGATAAGGTGATAGAGGGATAGGAGTGATAAATGGTAGGGGAGTAGCCCCAATTGTAAATCGTAAATTGTAAATTGTAAATCAAATTGGTTCTCAATTATCTGCATAAAATAGGTTGGTTTATCGGTTTGGTACTATTGCAGGTACTGATACTGAATAATGTGCATATTGCCGGATATGCCACTCCTTTTCTATATATTTATCTCATACTGAAATTTGAGTCGGAAACACCACGGAATACTTTGATGTTGTGGGCGTTTTTTCTGGGACTGACGGTGGATATCTTTTCGGATACGCCGGGTATGAATGCTGCAGCTACGGTGGCACTGGCTTTTCTGCGTCCTACATTCCTACGCCTGTTTGTGCCGCGGGATGCGTTTGAGAATATAGTTCCTTCGATAAAATCGATGGGAATTGTACCTTTCCTGAAGTATTTGGTTGTTAGCGTTTTTATTCATCATGCAATATTACTTACCATAGAATTCTTTTCGTTCGCCCATATCGGAACGTTGCTGCTGAGAATTGTGGCAAGTGCGTTGCTGACTATAACCTGTATCATGGCTATAGAAGGAGTGAAGAAGAAGTAAGATGGCAAAAGATTATACACTCGAAAAGCGGAAATTTGTGATAGGTGGGGTAGCAATTGTGATTGTTATCATTTATATCATGCGTCTTTTTGTGTTGCAGATCATGACTGATACTTACAAGAAGAATGCAGATAGTAACGCTTTCCTTAATAAAATCCAGTATCCTTCGCGCGGTGCTATTTATGACCGCAATGGAAAATTACTGGTGTTCAATCAACCTGCGTATGATATCACATTCGTGCCGCGAGAGGTGACGGAACTGGATACTCTCGATTTTTGCCGCACACTGAATATTACGAAAGAACAGCTGCTGAAGCGAATGAAAGATGTGAAGAACCGTTGGATGAATCCCGGTTATTCCAAATATACGCATCAGGTGTTTATGACGCAGCTCTCGGCGGAAGAGTGCGGTGTATTCCAAGAAAAACTCTTTAAATTCCCGGGTTTTTATATTCAGAGACGTACTATCCGGCAATACACTTATAATTCTGCCGGACATGCTTTGGGAGATATCGGTGAGGTTTCAATGAGAGATATTGAGGCTGACGACTATTACATTCGCGGTGATTATGTGGGTAAGCAAGGTATAGAAAAGTCATACGAGAAATACCTGCGTGGCGAAAAAGGAGTAGAGGTTTTGCTTCGTGATGCGCACGGACGTATTCAGGGCCACTATATGGATGGGAAACTAGACCGCCCATCCATACCGGGTAAGAACCTGAAATTAGGGTTGGATATTGATTTGCAGATGTTAGGTGAGCGTCTGATGAAAAATAAAATCGGTGCAATTGTGGCTATTGAGCCGGAAACGGGGGAGATCCTTTGTCTGGTGTCTGCTCCGAACTTTGATCCGCACTTGATGATTGGCCGCCAACGTGGTAAAAATCATAATATGCTGCAGAGAGATAAACAGAAACCTTTGCTGAATCGTGCTATTATGGGTGTCTATCCTCCGGGGTCTACTTTCAAAACAGCGCAGGCGCTGACATTCTTACAGGAAGGTATTATACAGCCATCCACATCGTTTCCTTGTTCTCACGGATTCATTTATGGAGGTCTGCGTGTGGGATGCCACGGGCATGGATCACCTCTTCCGCTGATACCTGCTATTGCCACTTCGTGTAATGCTTATTTTTGTTGGGGGCTTTATCGCATGTTTGGTGATAAGAAATACGGTTCACCACAGAATGCGCTTACTGTATGGAAAGATCACATGGTTTCTCAAGGATTTGGTTATAAGCTGGGAACGGATTTGCCGGGTGAGAAACGTGGATTTATTCCTAATGCAGGTGTTTATGATAAGGCCTATCGTGGATCATGGAATGGATTGACGGTAATCAGTATTTCTATCGGTCAGGGTGAAGTTTTAAGTACACCTTTGCAAATGGCAAACTTAGCGGCTACCATTGCCAATCGTGGTTATTTTGTGACTCCGCATATTGTGAAGGATATTCAGGATGCAGAATTGGATAGTACCTATCGGGAGCGTCGTTACACTTCTATTGATCGTTCTTATTATGAAGAAATTGTAGAAGGTATGCGGGCGGCTGTTACGGGAGTTACCGGAAGTGCTACTTGCCGTATAGCCGGAACCATATTGCCGGGTGTAGAAGTTTGTGGAAAGACGGGTACGGCACAGAATCGCGGACATGACCATTCTGCATTTATAGGTTTTGCCCCGATGGACAAGCCGAAGATCGCTATTGCCGTTTATGTCGAGAATGGTGGTTGGGGTGCAACCTATGGAGTACCTTATGGTGCTTTAATGATGGAACAGTATTTGAATGGAAAACTTTCGCCTGCCAGCGAAGAAAGAGCGGAAGAAATGAGTAATCGTGTGATAATGTATGGTGACGAGGAGAGATAGTATATGGAAATCACTGGATTGGGTAACGATCTGTGTTTACTTGATTCTGATTGCATTCGGTTGGTTTAGCGTTTGCGGGGCAAGCTATGATTATGGTGACCGCGACTTCTGGGATTTCTCCACTCGTGCAGGTAAGCAACTGGTTTGGATCATTTGTTCTTTTGGATTGGGGTTTGTGTTGTTGATGCTTGAAGACAGCGTTTATGATATGTTTGCCTATCTGATTTATATAGCACTTGCCATATTACTTGTGGTCACTATCTTTATAGCCCCTGATACGAAGGGATCGAGGTCGTGGCTGGTCATGGGGCCGGTAAGTTTGCAGCCGGCGGAGTTCGCCAAGTTTGCTACGGCGCTGGCTCTTGCCAAGTATATGAATTCCTATTCGTTCACCATGAAGAACTGGAAGAATATCTTGATGATGGTTTTCCTTATTTTGTTCCCGATGATACTTATTATCTTGCAGCGGGAGACTGGCTCAGCGTTGGTATATACTGCTTTCTTTTTGGTTCTGTATCGGGAGGGAATGCCAGGTGTGGTACTGTTTTCCGGAGTGTGCGCGGTAGTTTACTTTGTGGTAGGTATTCGTTTTGATCAGGTGTTTATTGCCGATACGCCGACGCCGATAGGGGAGTTTGCAGTACTTTCGATGGTCTTGCTGTCTGCGGCAGGAATGGTGTGGGTTTATAAGAAGAAATGGGAACCGGTACGCAATATATTGTTAGTTACCATTGGAGTGTTGTTAATCGCTTATTTTATATCGGAATATGTGACTCCGTTTAATTTGGTTTGGGTGCAATGGGGACTGTGTATGCTGGTAGTTGGGTACCTTATTTTCCTTTCGTTAAGTGAGCGTCATCTTAGTTATTTCCTGATAGGTATGTTTGCTATCGGTTCTATCGGTTTCTTATATTCCAGTGATTACTTCTTTAATAAAGTATTGGAGCCTCACCAGCAGATACGTATCAAGGTGGTATTAGGCATGGAAGAAGATCTGGCTGGTGCCGGATACAATGTCAACCAGTCGAAGATAGCTATCGGTTCCGGTGGCCTGACAGGAAAGGGATTCCTAAACGGTACTCAGACTAAGCTGAAATATGTACCCGAACAAGATACGGACTTTATTTTCTGTACGGTAGGTGAAGAAGAAGGATTTATAGGTTCTACTGCTGTGCTACTCTTATTCCTTATATTAATACTCCGTCTGATTGCTGTGGCGGAGCGGCAACCGTCTACTTTTGGTCGAGTCTATGGGTATTCGGTCGTTAGTATATTCCTGTTCCACTTATTTATTAATGTAGGCATGGTGCTGGGATTGACACCTGTGATTGGTATTCCGTTGCCATTCTTTAGTTATGGCGGTTCTTCGCTTTGGGGATTCACCATCCTGCTGTTCATCTTCCTGCGGATTGATGCAGGACGTAAAAAGAGACTGTCAGCGTTTTAATTTGATTCCTACATCATTGATACCGGGAAGAACTTCGTCCGGTAGAAGGTGTATAATTTTGAAGCGGTATTCCCCGGCTTTTCCAATACGGATGAAACCTGCTGGGAGAGTTGATTGATATAACCCACCCCAGCCATCTCCTAACCAAATACCTGCATTGTCAGCAAGTCGCAGCTCCAATGTATCCCGCTTGATATTTGGGATCTCCGGGCTGTCGTAGTAGATGAGTAAGGGCAAATTCTGATATGGATAATTGTTCCGGTTTCTCACTTCTACGGATACATTGTAGAGTGTAGCGGAGTCTGCAACCGAAACATTGAAGAATAGTGTGTCATTCCGCTGCCAGCCTTCCGTTGGCAGGGATTGAAAAGAATGATATACAGTCTGTTCATCGCAGGCTGTGTAGAAGCTTGCGATGAACAGCAGTATTAAACTCTTCAGGAGAGATGTTTTATTCTTGGGCTGGTTTTTCATTTCCGGCTGGTTTCTCTCCTTGTGGTCTGGGTGGATTGTTGGGTCTGGGACCTCTATCAACACGTTGTCCATCTCCTCGTTCACGATTTTTTTGCTTGTTGCGTCTGACCTGATCGCCTTGTTGTCTGGGTTGGTTCCCCTGTTGCCTTGGTTGCTCGCCTTGTGGTCTGGGAATACCTTGTGGGCGTGGTTCACCTTGTGGGCGTGGCCTGGATTGTTGATCTCCAGGTTGATTCGGATTTCCTTTTTTCTTTTTCTTGCGGTTGTTATTACCGCTGTTTCCATTCCCGCCACCGTTATTTTCTCCGCCATTTTTACCTTTACGACTACGGTCAAAGCGGGTTAAGCTTTCCTGTTCCAACAAATCTATCGGCTTCTTGGGTTCCACTTGGCGTGCTTCTTCTACAAGACTTTCTGGCTTAGTACCCCGTTTGTTCATACCGATGATTTCAAATGCACGCTTACCACTGATTGTTACCAGATTGGCAGGAATGTTCTTGTCGGTAGAGTAGGTTATCTGATTGCTTAGAATATCTGCCTTGAAGAAATAGAAAGTACCGTCTTTGGTTTCCAACTCGATCTCCTTGGAAGGAAGACGTTTCTGAGCTTCTACATAGCAGTCCACTTCATAGTTGAGACAGCATTTCAGTTTGGCACATTGTCCTGCCAGTTTTTGCGGATTGAGAGAGATATCCTGATAACGGGCGGCACTTGTGGATACTGACACGAAAGAGGTCATCCAGGTGGCACAGCAGAGCTCGCGTCCACAAGGGCCGATACCACCAATTCGTCCGGCTTCCTGACGTGCGCCAATTTGCTTCATTTCAATGCGGACATGGAAAGCATCTGCCAATACCTTGATCAGCTGGCGGAAGTCTACACGCTCATCGGCAATATAATAGAAAATAGCTTTGTTACCGTCTCCCTGATATTCCACATCACCGATTTTCATGTTGAGATTCAGGTTGAGGGCAATCTGTCGGGCGCGTATCATGGTGTTATGTTCGCGTCCTTTGGCTTCATTGTATTTGTCCATATCTACCTGTTTGGCTTTACGGTAGATGCGCTTGATATCAGCCTCAGACTTGATGTTAGCTTTTCGCATTTGTAGCGGAACAAGGCGTCCGGTTAGGGTCACCACACCGATGTCATGTCCCGGTGTTGCTTCTACGGCCACGATGTCGCCCTTTTCAAGAGGTATATGGTTGCTATTGCGGAAATATCCTTTGCGGGTATTCTTGAACTGAACTTCTACCAGATCGCTTTCTTCTCCGTTTCCGGGAATATCGGCCAGCCAGTCGTAGGTGTTCAGTTGCTTGTCTTGCCTGCCGCAACTTTTGCAGCAGAGACTTCCGCTTCCGTTATGTAGTTTAAAATCCATTTTTTTATTTATGATTGAGATTACTACTATATATCTGATTTCTACTGTTTCAGTAGAACTATCATTTTCAATGAAAAATCAAAAAAGACCATCCTTGCATTTACATTTTGCTCAATATGTATCTGCGCTTCGCTCAATTCATCCATCATTCCCGTTACATTCCGTTCGTTGATAAAAGGGGCGAAGCGGGTGGCAAAGTTTTGTTCGGGCAGAGTCATGTAACTCATCTCTTTGCAATGTAGGTTATAGATAAAATTCTCGCGTATCATACGCTGGGCGTATGTCAGAAAGTTCTTCTGCCGTTCGCGTCCCATGCCTGCCAGCTGCTCACTCCATTGTTTCATTTCACGTATCTTCCGTTGATAGGAAAGACGCATGAGGCTGACAAAGAGTTCAAAGAACAGTTCATTTTCTTCGTTTAGATGAATGGTTTCCAATGCTTTGATAAAGTCACCGTTGGCAAGATGCGCCAAGGTGAAACTATCATTAGGACGTACGCCGTATTTCTGTTGCAAGGCGTTGGCAATATCCGTTTCTTCTATTTTACGGATGTTGAAACGTTGCGTACGGCTCAGGATTGTCGGCAGTATCATGTCCGGAGTTTCGGATATCAATAGGAATACTGTCTTTTCGGGAGGCTCTTCCAGAAGTTTCAATAACTTATTGGCACAAACTACGTGCATTTTCTCCGGTAGCCAGACGATAGTAACCTTGTAGCCACCTTCGCTTGATTTCAGACTGAGCTTGCGCACTATCTCGTCACTCTCTTTTGCATAGATGATGGCTTGTCCGTTTTCAGCATCCATCTCATTCAGCCAGTGGTTGAGACTGAAATAAGGACTGTTCAGCACCAGATGGCGCCAGTCAGCTATATAATCATCGCACACTTCTTTCTTTCCTTTTTTTACGATGGGAAAGACGAAATGTACATCCGGATGTACCAGCTTATTCCACTTTACGCAGGAGGGACAGGTACCACAGGCGTCTGTATCTGTACGGTTCGGGCAACAGATGTAACGGGCATAAGCCATTGCCAACGGAAGTTTTCCCACTCCCGATGGACCGCAGAAGAGCTGAGCATGAGGAATACGCCCCTCTTGCACTTCCTGCCGGAGTCGCTGTTTGGCTGCTTCTTGTCCTATTACCTCTTTGAAAAAC
>OLZW01002364.1_pt1 | contig 12283 bp, 14 predicted proteins | sample 1674281 | NCBI WGS metagenome assembly OLZW01 (sample SAMEA103958157, study PRJEB25191) | human gut metagenome | biome: human-associated habitat [ENVO:00009003]; feature: intestine environment [ENVO:2100002]; material: feces | place: Germany | collected 2013/2015
CTCTCTTAGGAAGAATCTTTCCTCTTTCAGTTACATACTTTTTGAGTGTTTCAACATCTTTGTAATCTATTGTCTTGTTTTTGTCGGCACAGAACTGACATACTTTCTTCTTTCTGTAGCCGCCTCTTTTCTTGTCCATCATGACATTCTCCTTTCCTTTAGAACGGGATATCGTCATCGTCTATAGCCTGGAAGCCTTCAGGTATACCTGCTGAACTTCCCTGAGATGATGACTGGGATCTGTCTCCCCATTCCAAAAATTCAACTCTGTCGGCAACCACATCTGTGGTATAAACTTTTCTGCCGTCTTTTTCGTAGCTTCCCGTCTGAATGTGACCCTGAATAGCCACCTGTCTTCCCTTTGTAAGGAATCTTTCGCAGTTTTCAGCCTGTTTGCCAAAGACTACGATATTCGGGAAATCAGCGCCTCTGTCCTGACCGTCTCTACCAGGAACCCTATTAATGGCTATTGAAAATCTTGCAACGGCCAACTGGGATTCGGTATATCTCACTTCAGGATCTCTTGTCAATCTTCCTATAAGCACTACGCTGTTCATGTGAGACCTCCTATTTCTCTTCCTTGCTGATGATCATGTGTCTGATCACATTGTCGGAAATTCTCAGTCTTCTGTCGAGTTCCTTTGGAAGCTCAGTGTCTGCGCTGAAATCGATAACTACATAGTATCCTTCGTTCTTCTTCTGGATAGGATATGCGAGTTTTCTCATTCCCCATACATCTACGTTCTCAACTTCGCCTTCGGAAGCGATGATACCTTTTACAGTTTCAACTGTCGCATCCTTCTGAGCGTCTTCGAGAGTCGGATCGATGATGAACATAACTTCGTATTTCTTCATTTTTTCACCTCCCTGTGGACTTGAATGGCATCGGCCCCATTGCCGATGCAGAGAAAGTTAATTTTTCGTACTTGTCTATTATACACGAAATTGTGTTAAAATCAACAGTTTTTTTATTTCCAGAGGACATCCGGATAAAGGCCTTTATCCTTCAGAGACTGAAGGGCATTCATTACATTTTCCTTATCCTCTCTATATGTGACTCCGTACCATCTATCAACGGATGTCAGCACTCTACATGTGGCCTTGCCTTCCTTGATTAAATCATCGGTTACCTTCGGAATCAGATACTCTGCCTTTTCTGGATTATTTGCAAGGGCATCATCCAGAAATTCAGGAAATCTCTTTACCAGCTCCTCCATCATTTCACCGGTGTAACCCCAGAAATTCATTGATACAGGAGTGTCCTCCTCAAGAGGCGTCCAGCTTTCCTCGTCTTCAGTATATGATATTTTCCCGTCAACACGCATAATCTTCGTTCTTTCCACGATGTCTGCAAGGTATCCCTTTTCGTCTACACTGCAGATACCCCTTGCCACATGACCGTTTTCCGTAATGGTGTTTTTAAGAAGATAGGACACCATAGTAAACTGGCCCTTCTCAGTTACATTAGAAAGAAAATCATATATTGCCTGGAAAGCACTTGGTCCGTAATAGTCGTCTGCATTTATTACGGCGAATGGCCCATCAACATAAGCGCGAGCAGACATTATGGCATGACCTGTTCCCCAAGGCTTAACTCTGCCTTCCGGCACCTCATATCCTTCAGGCATATCATCAAGCTTCTGAAAAGCATACTGTATTTCCATATGTTTTCCAGCTCTGTCATCCACCAGTTTTCTGAAATCCTCAAGATTTTCCTCTTTTATCACGAATATTGCCTTCTTAAAGCCTGCCATCATGGCATCGTACAGAGAAAAATCCAGTATTATCTCTCCCTGGTCTGTTACGGGATCTATCTGTTTAAGGCCGCCGTATCTTGAGCCCATACCTGCAGCCATTATTACTAAAACGGGTTCTTTCATATCATTTCCTCCCAAATCCTTCAGTAGTCTGTACAATATGAGGATTTATATTTGATTAAGATCTTTTGTCTTCATCATATTGAGCCTGCAAATCCTCTAGCATATCTTCTCTGTCCACAACCTCAACTTCCACATCTTCCAGAGCATCAATCTTTGCCTGTTCCTTTGCTCTCATCTTAGCTCTCCATTTTTCTTTTTCCTTTTTATAAGGATAAAAGTACATACCTACCGCACCGAAGCTAGCAAGTCCCACAAAGAATCCTCCCAGTACATCGGAAGCGTAATGAACTCCCAAATATATTCTGCTGAGACTTATCAAGATTCCCAGTGCCGAAAGCAAAACCGCACAAAGAGCTGCTTTCTTTTTGTTGTCCATGTTCTTGCACACTAAGTATGCCAAAAGTATAAACACCGCTATGGCTGTTGCAGTATGGCCACTCGGATATGAAAATCCTCCCTGCTCTATAAGCATATTTGCCGCATCCGGTCTAGGTCTTTCTATAAGCATCTTTGCAATTCTGTTAAGTACATGGGACAAAATTGCAACCACCGTAACCGGTATACCGTATGTTTTCCTTGTCTTTGCAAAGGCCAGTAATAGCAAACAAATCACGGTTATCGCCTGCCAGTTGCCTATGTAAGTGATAAGCTCCACTACAGTATTTAAACCGGGCGATCTCAGGCTCTGCACCGCACCCCCGTAAAATGCGTCGAAGAAATCCGAGTTTCCGTTGACCACCAAGGCCGTTACCGCTATAAATCCTATTACGCCTCCTTCGAGACAAAAAAGTTTGTAATTAAACATTTATTACTTTCACCGCCGTTTCATTTTATGTATATAAGTGTAATTTTATGTAATTTCCGACTTCTGCCATTATACACTTTTATATGGAAGTTCTCAACCTGATTATGGTATAATAAATCATTATTCCGATATATATAAGAGGTACAAAATGAAGATATTCAGAAATATTCCCGGTGCCGTAAAGGTATACTCAAATCTCAGATATCTCAACGGTTTTAAGCGTGAGATAGATGATGCCAGAGCAAAAGGCGACCAGGAAAGAGAAATGGAAAATATATGCTATGCCATAAGCACTTGGGGTGATAAACTCTCAAAAAGCCTCGGTATGGACATTAAAGTATATGGAAAGGAAAACCTTCCGGAAAAAGGACCTGTGGTATTTATGTCAAACCATCAGGGCTATGCGGACATCCTGGCTCTTTGCGCAGCCATAGACACAGTTCAGTTCGGATTTGTTGCCAAAAAGGAGCTCGCTAAAATTCCGCTGTACGGCAAATGGATGGATAGAATAAGAAGTGTAATGATGGACAGAGATAACCCTAAGGAATCTCTTAAAGCCATAACAAAGGGTATTGGACTCCTCAAAAAAGGATATTCCCTTGTTATTTTCCCGGAAGGAACTAGAAGCAAGGGTGGCCCGATGATCGATTTTAAACCAGGCTCAATGAAGCTTGCCACAAAACCGAAGGTTCCTATTATTCCCGTAAGCATAGAAGGTTCATACAAAATCTTTGAGGAAAGGGGCATTATTTCGCCGGGAACGGTAAAGGTGATGTTCCATCCTGCCATACCAACCGATGACCTTCCAAAGGACAGCGAAAAGCATCTTAACGATAAGGTTCACGATATAATAAAAAGCGGAGTCGAAGAACTCCGCAACCAGTAAGGCCTGATTCTTTATTTCTGAATCTTTTCGATAAGACCAGGTAGCTCACTTAAATTATTTATGACATAATCTGCGCCGCAATGGAAAAATACCGTTGCGGCCTTTTTATTAGCCTCATCTTTTTCCTCCTGAGAAAGAGTGTTAAATTCTTCTTCAGAAAGGCCCATTACAGAGCTTCCTTCAGTAACTCCCACAGAAAGAATAACAGCTTCTATTTTTGCCATTTCTTTCTCCTAGTATATTAAAGGCATAGATGAATACCTATTATCTACTTCACCTATGCCTTATTTCTAATCAATTTTTTTATCTCGGCAGACCTACGCCCATATTCTTCTTTGTTCTTTCAACAACCTTTTCAGCTATGGCGTTGGCTCTATTAGCTCCGTCCTTGAGTATCTCGATAAGCTCGTCGGAGTATCTGATTTCTTCAAATCTCTGCTTTATAGGAGCAAGACCGTTAACCAGTATCTCTACTAAGTCCTTTTTGAAATCTCCGTAGCCTTTGCCTTCGTATTTCTTTTCGATATCCTCTATGGAAAGATCAGAAAATGCCGTATAAATGTTCATCAGATTGCTGATGCCCGGTTTGTTTTCCTGATCAAACTTTATTGTTCCGTCAGAATCCGTTGTGGCTCTCATTATCGCCTTCTTAATCTTTGCTTCGTCATCCAGAAGTGAAATTCTAGAAAGCTCATTTTCGGCACTCTTGCTCATTTTTTTAGTAGGGTCATCCAAAGCCATTATCTTTGCGCCTTCCTTAAGGTATCTGCCTTCAGGCAGCACAAAGGTTTCTCCATATTTGTTATTTACTCTGTTGCAAAGATCCCTTGTAAGCTCAATATGCTGTTTTTGGTCTATGCCTACAGGTACAATGTCAGTATCATAAAGAAGAATGTCTGCTGCCATAAGCACAGGATACATGAAGAGTCCTGTAGGAGCAGATTCCTTTCCTTTACCCTTATCTTTAAACTGGGTCATTCTGGAAAGCTCGCCCGTATATGAAGAGCATGTCAAAAGCCAAGAAAGCTCAGTGTGACCCGGTACTGTGGACTGAACAAAAACTATGCTCTTTTTAGGGTCTATACCTATTGCAAGGTACAATGCTGCCACATCCAGGATATGCTCTTTTAATTCTTCAGGATCCTGCTCCACCGTAATTGCATGTAAATCTACTATACAGTAGATACATTCATGGTCATCCTGAAGCTCAACGAACTGCTTTAAAGCACCCAGATAATTTCCTAAATGTATATTACCTGTCGGCTGTACTCCTGAAAATACTCTGCCCATTTTTTCTCCTTTCTATCCTGCCAGTTCTCTGGCAAATCGTTCAAGTATCTTTTTTTCCGCTCTTGATATGGTCATTTGGGATACTCCCAAATCCTTAGCTATTTCATTTTGAGACTTTTCCTCAACAAATCTCTTTTTGAAAATATATCTGTTTGTACCAGTCATTTCACTTAGGACTTTTTCGATTATCTCATAGTCTTCCACATCTCTGTAGCCCTTTTCGTCCTTAGCAGTAAACTTTTCAAACATAGCTGCAGCACCTTCCTCGCCTCCGTCATCAAAGGTCTGATTAAGAGAAAGTGCGCCGTATGCGGCACTGCTTTCTATGGCCCTAAGAATAGTGTCTTCGCTTTCTCCCATGGCCTCCGCTATTTCTGCTACCGTAGGTTTTCTGCCCAGCTTTGATGTCAAATCCTCCTTAACCGGTCCCATGGCAGAGGAAATTTCCTTCATGTGTCTTGGAACCTTGACGCTCCAGCCCTTATTTCTGAAATATTTTTTTATTTCTCCGAGAATAGTAGGTGTAGCAAAACTGCTAAATTCAAAGCCCTTTTCAGGGTCAAACCTTTCCACAGCGGAAATCAGGGCAAGGGAGCCCACCTGATATAAGTCATCGTATTCAACGCCCTTTCCCAGATATTTCTTTATGAGTATATCGACCATATACAGATATTTTTCAACAATTCTGTTTCTTGTCTCAATGTCTTTGTTTTTACTGTATGCTAGAAACAGTTCCTTATCGCGCATTCTTTTTCACCAAAGTTATCTTTTTACCGCCGTCGTCTGTATTCTCTATGCTTACGCTGTCCATGATGTTGTTGATTATCGATATTCCTAAATCTCCCTCATTAGGACAATCCAGGCATATTTCGCAATCCTTTTCAACTGTATGGCTTACGGAAGATAATATCTCTATTGTAAGACCGTCATCTTCCGTTCTTATGTCCATTTCGTATTCGCTGCACCAGCAATCGTATCCGTGACATGTAACAACCTTACATGCTTCAAATACAGCCATGCCTATTTCATCGACAGTATCCACATCAAAACCCACAAGGCTTGCCGTGGCCAGCGCTGCGCTTCTGCATACCTTTATGAACTCCGGTTTTCCCGGAACCTTTATCTTTACAAGATCGGTTTTATTCATCTTCTTTATCATCCTTTATCACTTTAGCCATGGATATAATATTGGCGTCTTCAGCAACCTTCATAATCTTTACACCCTGAGTTGCTCTTCCAAGCTGTGACACATCCTGGGCTGCAATTCTTATGATAATACCGTCGGAGTTTATCAGGAGCACTTCGTCGTCTTCTTCCACTGTAACGGCTCCTATCAGTTCACCTGTCTTATTGAATTTCTTTTTATCATAGGTGAGAATTCCCTTGCCGCCTCGTTCCTGAACCTTGTATTCCTTAACGGCTGTTCTCTTTCCGAATCCGTTTTCGGTAACCACAAGAAGTTCATCATCCTTGTGAACAAGGCACATGGAAACGACTTCGTCACCCCAATCAAGCTTGATTGCCCTTACGCCGCCGGCTGCTCTTCCCATAGGGCGAACATCCTTTTCGTTAAATCTGATGCTCTTGCCGTGCTTTGTAACTATTATAACATCATCGTCCCCTGATGTCTGCTTGATATCTATAAGCTCGTCATCATCCTTGAGATTGATAGCTATTATGCCGTTCTTTCTGTTTGTATCAAACTGTGAAAGAGCTGTCTTTTTAATTACACCGCTCTTTGTAACAGCCATAAGATACTTTTCTTCATCAAATTCCTTGATAGGAATCACGGCATTTATTCTTTCTCTCTGAAGGAGATTTAAGAAGTTAACTGCAGGAGTTCCCTTGGCAGTTCTTGTGGCTTCAGGAATTTCGTACGCCTTTATCTTGTGTGCCTTACCCAGATTTGTAAAGAACATCAGATAATCGTGGGTTGAAGTGATTATGAGATCCTTTACAAAGTCGTTTTCACGGGTTGTCAGACCGGCTATTCCTTTGCCGCCTCTCTTCTGAGTCTTATATGTGTCGGCAGGTATTCTCTTAAGATATCCTAGGTGAGTCAAGGTAACTGCTACGCTTTCTTCCTGAATCAGATCCTCTTCATCTATTTCATTTACTGCCGCCGCAATCTTAGTTCTTCTTTCATCGCCGTACTTTTCTTTGATTTCCTGCATTTCATCTCTTACTACTCCCATAAGAAGCTTTTCGTCAGCTAAGAGAGAATTGTAATATGCAATCTTTTCCATAAGTTCGGCGTATTCATTTTCGATTTTTTCTCTTTCCAGTCCCTGAAGTCTGGCAAGTCTCATATCCAAAATCGACTGAGCCTGTATATCTGTAAGCTCAAATCTATTCATGAGCTTTTCCTTGGCATCGTTGTATGAAGATCTTATTATCTTTATTATTTCATCGATGTTATCAAGGGCTATTCTCAAGCCTTCCAGTATGTGAGCTCTTGCCTCCGCCTTTTTCAAATCATACTGAGTTCTTCTTGTAAGTACATCCTTCTGATGCTTAAGATATTCGCTCAGTATATCGTAAAGGCTTAAAACCTTAGGCTGTCCGTCCACCAGGGCAATCATGATCATGCTGAATGTATCCTGCAGCTGAGTATGCTTATAGAGCCTGTTTAATGTAATCTGAGGATTTGCATCCTTTTTAAGCTCTATAACAATTCTCATGCCATGTCTGCTGGACTCATCTCTTATTGTGGAAATTCCTTCGATTTTCTTTTCCTTAACCAGCAAAGCCATCTTTTCAATGAGTCTTGCCTTGTTTACCTGATAAGGAATTTCGGTTACCACAATCTGCATCCTGCCTCTGGATGTTTCTTCTATTTCCGTTCTGGATCTTACGGTAATTTTGCCGTGGCCTGTCTTGTATGCCTCCCTTATACCGTTTTTACCCATTATCATAGCTCCGGTAGGGAAGTCAGGGCCCTTAACGATTTTTATTATATCGTCGATTGTGGCATCATCGTGATCTATCATGTAACATGCCGCATCAATGGTTTCTCCCAGATTATGAGGAGGAATGGAAGTTGCCATACCTACAGCTATACCGTTTGATCCATTTACAAGAAGGTTAGGTATTCTTGCAGGAAGTACGGAAGGCTCCTTTTCCTCTTCATCGAAGTTAGGTACAAAATCAACGGTTTCCTTTTCAATATCCCTTAGCATCTGCAGGGCATAAGGAGTCATTCTCGCTTCCGTATAACGCATGGCGGCAGCGCCGTCACCGTCTACGGAACCGAAGTTACCATGTCCATCCACCAACATATATCTTGTGGAGAAATCCTGAGCCATTTTAACCATGGCATCATAGATTGAGCTGTCTCCGTGTGGGTGATATTTACCCATTACATCACCGACTATACGGGCGGATTTTTTATGAGGCTTATCCGGTGTTACACCGAGCTGACTCATACCATAGAGAATTCTTCTATGTACCGGCTTAAGTCCGTCTCTTACATCAGGAAGAGCTCTGCTGACTATAACGCTCATGGCATAGTCGATATACGAGTTTTTCATTTCATCATGAATCTCGTGCTGTATCATTTTATTATCTTCATGCATCATCTTTGTCACAGTATCGCCCCTCCTTTCTAAATATCAAGATTTTTAACGTATTTAGCGTTATCTTCAATAAACTTTCTTCTTGGCGGTACCTTATCTCCCATGAGAGTTGTAAATATCTCATCGGCAGCGGTAACATCGTCAAGGGTTATCTGTATAAGAGTTCTGTTTTCATAATCCATGGTTGTTTCCCAAAGCTGATGGAAGTCCATTTCACCAAGACCCTTATATCTCTGTATTGTTAATTTACCCGGTTTGTCAGCCAGTTCTGCCAAAAGCTTTTCCTGTTCTCTGTCGGAATATGTGTAATAAACATCATTTCCTTTCTTAACCTGGAACAGCGGTGGCTGAGCCGCATAAACATAGCCTCCTTCTATAAGAGGTCTCATATATCTGTAGAAGAATGTCAGAAGCAGAGTTCTTATATGAGCTCCGTCCACATCGGCATCTGTCATGATGATAATCTTATGATATCTAAGCTTTTCAATATCAAAATCATCTCCGATATTGCATCCGAAAGCAGTTATCATATTTTTAATTTCATCACTGTTAAGGATTTTATCAAGTCTTGCCTTTTCAACATTGAGGATCTTACCTCTAAGAGGAAGCACAGCCTGTCTCTTTCTATCTCTGCCGTTTTTAGCAGAACCGCCGGCGGAGTCACCCTCTACCAGAAATATTTCAGAAAGTGCAGGATCCTTTTCCTGACAGTCAGCAAGTTTTCCCGGAAGTGAAAATCCTTCAAGAACGCTGTTCTTTCTTGTAATATCCCTTGCTTTTCTTGCTGCTTCTCTAGCTCTTGCCGCCTGAAGGGCCTTATTCATAATAATTTTTGCCTGTCCAGGATTTTCCTGCAGGAAAGCTGTAAAGAATTCGTTTGTATTGGATTCAACAAATCCCTTCATTTCACTGTTACCCAGCTTACCCTTAGTCTGTCCTTCAAACTGAGGATTTGTAAGTTTAACTGAAACTATTGCCGTAAGACCTTCCCTTACATCATCGCCGGAAAGTGGGGCATCATTATCCTTAAGAAATTTGTTTTTCTTTGCGTAATCATTAAATACTCTTGTAAGAGCTGATTTAAATCCTGAAAGATGATATCCTCCGTCAACTGTATTTATGTTATTGGCATAGGACATTATGAGTTCTGTATATCTATCCGTATACTGGAAGGCAACTTCCATTTCCATGTCGCCTTTTCCTGTTTTATCCTTACCCTTTGCTTCAAAATAAACTATATCAGGATGTATTCTTTATTTTTATTGATAAACTGAACAAATTCCTTAATTCCACCCTCATAATGGAATTCTTCCTTTTCTTCTTCGCCGTCCCTTTTATCCGTAAGAGTTATTCTTATTCCCTTATTAAGGAAAGCCATTTCCCTTAATCTGTGTTCAAGGGTATCAAAATTAAAGACAGTTTCTTCAAAAATGTCAGGATCCGGCCAGAATGTAGTTTTTGAACCTGTTTCCTTTGCCTGTCCTATTACATGCATTTTTTCAACTGTCTTACCTCTTTCAAAGGCGAGGGCATATATATTACCGTCTCTTTTTACCTCTACTTCCATTCTAGTGGAAAGGGCATTTACAACGGATGCACCTACACCGTGAAGACCACCGGATACCTTATATCCGCCACCGCCGAATTTACCTCCGGCATGAAGAACTGTATGGATAACTTCAACGGCAGGAATTTTTTCCTTAGGATGCATATCCACAGGCATTCCTCTTCCGTCGTCTTCAACGGTTATAGAATTATCTTCGTTTATTGTTACATGTATGTTCTTACAAAAGCCTGCAAGAGCTTCCATCCTCAGATATATAACCTGCCGGCATTTCAAAATTTTGAGCCGTTATAAGGGATGATATTCCCTCCGGCGTTAGGTAACTGCTTATCTGAGATGCTGATGCCTTTCCTGATGCCTCCTGAAGAGCTATCTGCGATAAAGACGACTGTAACTGCATGTTCGCCGAGTTTAGCAGCGCGCTGTTGCCTGCTATCTCAGCCATACCGTTGTTTAAGCTGTTTTCGGTTTTTTGCAGATTTTCATTAAGACTGCTTTCCGCCTTAGTCACTTCATCCAGTGTATTAAGCTTATTTACATCAATACCCATCTGGGAAAGAAATTCCGAAAAGGGTGCAAGCTGCTCTGTTATACCATCCATAGCCTTCTTTGCAGCGGCTATAGCCTGGACATTAGCCTTATATACGCTGTTTGCTTCACAGGCTGCATTTATTTCTTCTTCCGTTGCGCCCTCCGGCAGCTGTGATGCAATCTGAGTTTTTAAGGTTTCATTGGCACTTTCGAGGCCTTCCTTTGTCATGGCAAGGGTTTTAAGAGATTTTATTACATCCTTAACACTCTGACTGTTTTCAGCCAGCATATCTTGGCTGCTCTTTATGGTGCCCTTGGCAGCTTCAAGCTGTGCAATGCTGTCATTTGCCGCCGCAATCTGATTGTTTACACTCTTCTTGGCATCTGCAAAGCTGTCACTGACTGCATTTTGAATCTTTTCGTTAATCTCATCGATCTTCTTTTCATCAAGGCTTACATATACCGAATTTTCCACAAGCCCTGCAGTGGTTACCGATGCGACTCCTTCTGTGCCTTCCAGCTTTCTTAAAAGTTCTTCGGAAAGCAATGCCGATGTTTCTTCAGTACTGCTGCCCTTTACCGAAACAGCAGCAACCGTTGTAGGTATCATGGAAGGATTGAGCTTCATGATTACAGGAGTTTGCACAGTATCATCCCATCCGCTTTTGGAAAGGTCAATCTTATCACGAATATCCACCGAAACCGTATCCAGCTCCGCATCCTGTTCAAACTCAAGTAATATGATAGATGCATTATCCTGTGATATAGAAGATATATTCTTTAGGTTTTCCAAAGAAGCCATCTGCTGCTCAAGTGGCTGAGTTACAGTCTTTTCCACTTCCTGGGACGAAGCTCCAGGATATGTTGTAAACACAGCAACATATGGCAAATCTATCTTCGGAAAAAGATCCGGTGTCATCCTAGTAAATGAAACCACACCGAAAACTATTATCATGATAACCGCCACTAGCACGGTAAACGGTTTTTTAACGCTTTGTTTTGTCAGCATATTACCTCCTATAATGAATAAAACGGCTGAAATCAGCCGTTTTAATGGTGGAGCATAGGGGATTCGAACCCCTGACCCCCACACTGCCAGTGTGGCGCGCTCCCAGCTGCGCTAATACCCCATATCGGGAACAGTATATCATATCGCTTTCGTTTTTTAAATAATTAAAAATCATTTGGATTCTTTTTCTGTTTGTTTAATTGTTTTAAAACTTCTTCAATATTATCATTTGTTATAGCGCCAGGATAATCTTGATTTAATTTTAGCAATCTTCTGCTGTTTTCAGCTTCATTTTCCTTGTTTTGCTCATATAAACTATCCAAATCTTCAGATTTAATTATGAACTCAATATCCTGTTTAACAGACTCAGAAATAATGTCCCATCCATCATACAAATCGCAAACAGCTCTATTTATATTATCCCATGTGATGATATTACCTTTTGCTGCTTCATTCTTTAAAATACCAATAATATCTGAAAGGTCATGTTTATATTCTCTTCCAGCAACCAGTTTCATAGCAATTAAATATTCAGCTGAAACAGTTCTAACGGTTAATATATTTGAAAAAGTGCGATAATATTTTGAATATCTAACAATTCTTGGTGTATATGATGTTGTATTCTTAAAATCTTCATTAAGCCATTTTCTCGGTAAATCGTATTTATTGCCAACATTATTGATAGCATCTTTTATTGCCGAAGAGGCTTGTAATAGTCCATCAATATCATAAGTCATATCTCT
>OLZW01002367.1_pt1 | contig 12264 bp, 10 predicted proteins | sample 1674281 | NCBI WGS metagenome assembly OLZW01 (sample SAMEA103958157, study PRJEB25191) | human gut metagenome | biome: human-associated habitat [ENVO:00009003]; feature: intestine environment [ENVO:2100002]; material: feces | place: Germany | collected 2013/2015
CGAACGACTGAAAATCGTTAGGTCAGCGGATCGATGCCGCTCGGAGCCACCATGGCTTTAAACCTCGGAAATCTCCGAGGTTTTTTGTTTTTCATCACTTTTAAGTCATATAGGAACCAAAATTACGGCGGACTGACTGCAGAGAGGCCATGACTTTTTGAAGGGGCAGATTCTTCGGTCATGGCTCTCTCAATCTCATGTCTTGCTGAATTCGTGATGTGGGCGTGTCAATGCCCCGTACGGGTGTGTCATCTTATGCTTTACTATAGAAATGACTAAGAACCCCCGTTGAGGGGTGAATTTGTCTGTTGGCGGATTACACTGGAATACCATATGACAGGAACAATGGAGGGTTTGTGGGCAGAGCTATGCCATAACCCCGTTAAGGGAATACTCACTGGGGCGGCAGCATGGAAGTGCTTTTGGTCGGTAATACCGATTTCATTACCAAACAGTGGATTCAGCATGCCTTTCCCCAAGACCATGTGGTGATAGCGGAACGCGAAGGCACCGTAGACGGCAATGACCGTCTCAGAATCGTCAACATGTCTGACGCCAACGCCCTTGCCGAAACCATCACCACATACGAATTTGATCGCATCGTATTCTTTTCCGAAAATCTGACCCCACACAGCGACAGAGACGGCGATCTGGGAGCATTGCGAAGACTTCTGCATGCCATTCGCAACAGGCAAACGCAAATGCTGATGGTCAGCGGCCCCGAATCCGAATTCACTTATCCGGAAAACGCCGACGTACGCGATACCAGCAAAAGCCTGATGTCTCGAGCATCGGAAGAACTCTGCCTGTATTACGCGCGCACCTACCGTCTGGAGGCGAAAATCATTCGTTGCCCATACTTGTCCGTAGCCGGCTCAAGTCGGAAGGTGTCGTGCAATGCGGTTACGTGAAGAACGACGGTGAGCGGTTCATGTTGACGATTCTTACCGACAACAGATCCATGGACGAGACCATGTGGGTGTTCGAACGTAAGGACCTGCCGTAGCAGAAGGGCAGGTTGTTCAATGGATGTTTTACCCCCTATCTGGTTTTATTATGTGAGAATGGTTACATAATGTCGCGGTGTCGTTGATCGCATAACAGTCGAAAATGGGTTTATGATGGAGGCGTTGGCTTCGGCAAGGTATGACGAAGCCTATGAACGCACAGTAGCTTAAAGGAGAGCATACTATGGTCTATCGCATGATTTTCAACCAGACGGCGTATTTCGGTCGCGGAGCCATCAAGGAGATTCCGGGCGTTGCCAAGTCGCACGGCTTCACCAAGGCATTCATCGTCACCGATCCGGTGCTGCTGGAAACCGGTACCGTCAAGAAGGTCACCGATGTGCTCGATGAGGCAGGCATGTCGTATGAGGTCTTCGACAACGTCAAGCCGAACCCGCCGGTCGAATGCATTCAGGACGGTGTCGCCAAGTTCGCCGCATCCGGTGCCGATTTCCTGATCGGCTTGGGCGGCGGCTCCCCGCAAGACACCTGCAAGGGCATCGGCATCATCACCGCCAACCCGGAATTCTCCGACGTGCTTTCCCTGGAAGGCGTTGCCGACACCAAGAATCCGTCCGTGCCGATCTTCGGTGTGCCGACCACCGCTGGCACTGCTTCGGAAACCACCATCAACTATGTGGTCACTGACACCGCCAACAAGCGCAAGTTCGTGGCCGTCGACCCGCACGACATTCCGATCGTCGCTTTCGTAGACCCGGATCTGACCGACTCCATGCCGCGCGGCCTCAAGGTTGCCACCGGCCTTGACGCCCTGACCCACGCCATCGAAGGTTACATCACTCCGGGCGCATGGAGCCTGTCCGACTGCCTGTCCATGCAGACCATCCGCATGATCGCCAAGAACCTCGCCAAGAGCGCCGATGGAGACATTCCGGCCGGCGAACAGATGGCCTACGCCTCCTACATCACCGGCATGGCCTACTCCAACGTCGGCCTCGGTCTGGTGCACGGCATGGCCCACCCGCTGGGCGGCCGCCTCGGCGTGGCCCACGGCGTTGCCAACGGCATTCTGCTGGCTCCGGTCATGGAATACAACAAGGACTACACCGGTGAGAAGTACCGTGATATCGCCGACGCCTTTGGTATCGCGGACGCCTACACCGGCGATATCGAAACCGTGCGCGAAGAGGCCGTCCAGGCTGTGCATAAGCTCACCGTGGATCTGAAGAACCCGACCACCATCTCCGAAGTCGGCGCCACCGAAGCCGATCTGGAGCCGTTGGCCCATGATGCCTTCCACGATGTGTGCACGCCGGGCAACCCCCGTCAGGCCACGCAGGAGGACATTCTCGCCATCTACAAGAGCCTGATGTAATGCGGCAATTCCCACGAATCGGCAATCGTGCGTAGCGAACGACGAATCGTGGGAGAACATCGCTGAGAATATAAAAAATCGTGGTGTGAATCGTAATAAATTCACACCACGATTTTTGTATGCGATTACATATCATATATGTTGATGAATCGCACATGTTGAAATATTTCGATATCTCAATTCAATATGAATATATGCGGATTAATCGTTGGAATCCTCGTGCTTTTCGCTCCACTCCTCATCAGTAGGGGTGTCGTCATACCATTCACGTCCCTCCTGCTCGGCCAACTCCATCTGCTCGTTGATCCACGCCGCCTCCGCAGGATTGATATCGGCGGTGTCAAGCACCTTCTGCCACACCGGATACAGCAAATGCATTACCGGATACAGCGCGGTGAGCAGAATCTCCGGCTTATGTTTGCGTGAATGCTGTGGATGCGCGTCGAACGTGTTCTTGAAACGACGCATGTAATTATTGAACGACGTGAGCGACGTGTCCATACGACGGGCGCTGATGCCGGCGATCATGCGCGGGCAGTACACGGTTTTCAAATCCTTGCCCAGCAGATGCAGCGAAATATCGATATCCTCATGCATCACATCGGCCTTGTCGCGGCACACCTCGTCGCAAATTTCGCGCCAAGCTGAAGCGCGGACCGCCATATTCGAGCCAAACAGCAACGGCTGGCCACCATCGGCCTTGTAAATGCGCTTGCGTGTGGAATTATCCCCACGCAAACCAAAATGGCGGCTCGGCAGATCGTAATACATCACCGGACCAGTGGCACCCATGGCCTCCGGATCCTCAGTGAAAATGCCGGACACCACCTCGACCCAATCTGGGCGAATCATGCAATCAGCGTCGAAACGGCCCAAAATATCGCCGGTGGCGTGATTCAAACCATAATCGCGCGTCGGAATCAATCCCTGCTCCTCATCCTGATGCAACAAACGGACAGGGGCTTGAGGGTGGTCTTTCATAAACTGTTCCACCACGGCTACCGTCGAATCGGTGGAACGATTGTCGACAACGATCACTTCATGGGGCATCACGGTCTGCCTAGTGGCATTCAACAGGCAATCGTTGATACGCTCCTCTTCATTCCAAGCGGGGATGACAATTGAAACGTTCAGCATAACTACCACAATAGCTCAGCCTGTACACGACGCCTATCGCTACAATAGGGAGCCATGAGCGAAAGCGAACAGCGAATGAACAATACGCAGAGCGAAAACGATGCGAACACCAGCGAACAGCGCTGGGATCTCGGCACCCTGTTTCCAGCCAAAGGAGATTCCCGAAAACCGCCGGAATGGCTGGGGCGTGCGCTGCTATACATCGCCATAGCCATTGTGGTGTTTACTTTCTGCTGGCGCAGCTGGGGCAAAATCGAATACCTGGTGATCGACATCATCGTCTCGCTGTTCATCGCGCTCGCAGTGGAGCCGGTGGTGGTGCCGTTGGTCAAGCATGGCTGGAAACGTTCGTTCGCCTCGCTGTTCTCGCTGCTGATGCTGGCCGTGATTCTCGGCGTGCTCTTCACGCTGTTCGGCAACTTGTTCGTGCAGCAGGTGATCGCATTGGTGAACGGTCTGCCCGACTTGTATGAGCAGATGTGCCAGTTCGTCAGTCAATACGCGAATTTCCAACTTCCTGAGATCAATAATCTCGGCAATGAGATTCTGAAGAACATTCAAACGTCATGGGTCACCGATTTCGCGGGTACCGCGCTAAATACAGTGTCGGGATTGTTTTCGTTCCTGATCAACCTCATGACAATAATCATGACCACGTATTACATTTCAGCGGCTGGTCCGAAATTGCGTCGTGCCGCATGCCAGTGGATGGCTCCGGCGGCTCAGCGCCGATTCCTGTTCGTGTGGACGGTGAGCCAGAGCCAGATCTCGTCGTTCCTGTTCTCCCGCGCCATTCTCGCATTGCTGAACGCATTCTTCACCGGAATCTGTCTGATGCTGCTGCACGTGCCCTATTGGCTACCGTTGGCGCTGTTCTGCGGTATGGTTTCGCAGTTCATTCCTATGCTGGGCACGTATATCGGCGGCGCATTGCCGGTGCTGTTCGCGTGGGGCAGCTGCGGACTGTGGCAGGCCGTGGCGATACTGATGTTCATCTGCGTGTATCAGCAGATTGAGAATCTGATCTTCGCGCCGAAGATCTCCCAGCGCACCATGGATGTGAATGATGCCGTGGCGTTCCTCGCGGTGTTGGCGTTCACTTCGCTGTTCGGCGCGCTTGGCGCATTCCTCGCATTGCCGGTGGTCGCTTCCGTGCAGACGATCTTCCGCACCTATACAAAGCGGTACGAGCTGGTCGATTCTCCGCTGATGGACGATCCGGTGCCTGAAAAGAAGTCGAAGCTGGTGGAAGGCGCCGAAGTGATCAGCGAGCATCTGCACAATATGCCTCGCGCGGTGCAGGGATCCAGTGCGCATGTGCCGATTTCCGACGAAGTGCGGCAGTTACAGGAGCAGGCGTACAATATCAGCCGTTCCGAGGAATCGCTGGAATCGAACGAGACCGTCGCCATTCCGAAGCACGTGTTGGACAGAACAGAACACAAGCCATTGCAGGGTCTTGAGAGCGAAAACACATCGCAGGAATCCAATAAAGAATCGGAATCCGACAATGAACGGAAGAACGACGAATCGCGAGAAGCTGAAGGAAGCACGAAAAACGCGGATGGCAATCCAAGAAGTAGGTGGCGCTAATGGTACTGCTGAGCGTACTTGACATTCTGTTGGTCATTGTCGGCGGCTCAGGCATGGTCTATCAGGCGGTATGCATTCTTATCTCGCTGTTCACCAAGCCGATCAGATTCCCCCAAGCGCCGATGGACAAGCGGTATGCGGTGTTGATTTCCGCACGAAACGAAGCGAAAGTCATCGGCAACCTCATTACCTGCATCCAAACGCAGACGTATCCGAGCGAGCTGATCGACATTTGGCTTGTTGCCGACAATTGCACCGACAATACTGCCGAAGTGGCGCGCAACATGGGCTGTCACGTGATCGAGCGTTTCAACAAGGAGCTCGTGGGCAAGGGCTACGCGCTGACGTATCTGCTTGACCAGATGAACGAATCCGGCGCGTCCGACCCGTACGACGCGTTCTTCGTGTTCGATGCCGACAACAAGCTTGACAAGCATTACGTCGAAGAGATGAACAAGGCGTTCCAGTCGGGATTCAAGATTCTCACCAGCTACCGTAATTCCGTGAATTTGTCCGACAATTGGGTCTCTTCCGGTTCGGCATTGTGGTTCATTCGTGAATCTCGATTCCTGTCGGCATCGCGCATGTGGCTCGGCAACAGCTGCCATGTAGGGGGTACTGGCTTCATGTTCTCGCGGGAGATCATGCGTCGTAATAATGGTTGGAAATTCCATTTGCTGACTGAGGATTTGGAATTCACCATGGATTCCTTGCTACACGGCGATCGTATTGGCTATTGCGGCACGGCGATTCTGTATGATGAGCAGCCGGTCACGTTCGCGCAGAGCTGGCGTCAGCGTTTGCGTTGGAGCAAGGGCTTCCTGCAAGTGTTCCGTTATTACGGGCCGGCTTTGATCAAACGCGCCATCAGGGAACGCGATTTCTCCGCCGTTGATTTCACGCTGTTGTTGTGTCCGTTCACAGTGATCGGTATTGTGCGCGTTCTGCTGGGACTGTTGTTTGCGACCTGCGGATTCGTGACATGGCAGAGCCAGTTGAGCTCGTTGGCCGGTTGGACGTCCGGCATTGTGATGTCGGTGATCGGCATGATGGCGTTGGCCGCGTTGACGATCATTGTGGAACGCGATCAGATTGGCGCCACCAATAAGGAGCTGTTCGCGTATGTGCTGAGCTTCCCGATCTACATGTTCAGCTATGTGCCGATCTCGTTCCAGGCGATGTTCGCCAAGTCGGAATGGAAGCCAATCGAACATAAGGGATGACGTTCGTTCGTTCGCAGGCTTGCGTATTTCCTGCTTTTCGTTTTCATTTCGATTTTTCTTTCGATTTCCGCTTATGACTGGAGTGTTGTTGTTCCATGGATGATTCGGCTGAATACCGGCATGTGAAACGTCGTCGATACATTACGGTGGCGCTTTCCGTGGCGCTCACTACGGTATTGTGCGTTGGCTATGTCGTGGCCGACATTTTCGACAAGCTGCCGGGCGTTCTTACCCTGCAGGAGGTCGAACACATCACCGCCAAGACGCCGGGCAACGCCGTTCCTGCGGCAACGGTGGTCGGAGGGCTTGACGCTTCGAAGACCGTGGATGCAGCTGCGGCGAAGACGCTGATCAGCCAATTCGAAACGGCCGCCTCCGATTTCGGTGGCGAATATGCCATCGCCATCGCCGATGCGGCCGGCAATGTGATTGCCGAGCATGCTCTCGACAAGTCGTATACGCCGGCATCCACCATGAAAACGTTGACGGCATATGCGGCGGCGACCACGCTTGACATGGGCGAGACACTGGACACGCAAACCTATCTGGAACAGCGCGAGGACGGCACTTCGCGATTGGTGCTCAAAGGCAATGGTGACATGCTGCTCGGTGCCGGTGCATCCGATTCGTCGCATATCAACGGGCGTGCCGGATTGGGAACGCTTGCCGCGAGCACGGCCCAGGCGTTACGCCAGCGTGGCATCACTTCCGTGACGCTTGTCTACGATGATTCCCTGTTCGGTAATGACCGTTGGCCGAACGGCATCGCCGAACTCGATTCAGACCACGTGTACTACGCGCCGACCGCGTCCATGGCGGTGGACGGCGGGCGCAATTGGAACGGTGCCGGTCCCGCAGATCCCGATATGTTCAGCACATATCCAGCTTTGAGCACGCAGCCAGCCCGCGAGACCGCGCAGGTGTTCGCGCAACGCTTGGCTGAACAGGGCATTGCCGTGAACTCTTCCGTGGAGCAGGGAACGGTCCCCGAAGGCACCAGTTCCATCGCGGCCGTGCGTTCCGCATCGCTGAATGAGATCATGGCGTTCATGCTTCGGCATTCCGACAATTCCCTGGCTGAGGAATTCGGCAGACTGCTGGCTTTGCATCTCGGCGCCGACAATTCGCCGGCCGGGGCTGTGCGGTCAGTCGAACAGGTGCTGGTTCAGCAGGGAGTCTCCACCGAAGGTCTCATCATGCCCAACTGTTCGGGTCTGTCCGAGGAGTCCAAACTCACCGCGCGCACCCTGCTGGAAGTGCAGCAACGCAACCTGACGAGCGGTGCCGGAGCTGCCGCTGCCGAAGGACTATCGGTTGTGGGGTTCGTGGGCACTGCCGCGAATCGTTTGAACGATGCTGACGAGGCTGGTCTTATCCGTGTCAAAACCGGCAGTTTGGGAGACGTGACCTCCATGACCGGCAATGTGTCGCGTCACAACGGAGGCGCGCTGAGCTTTGCCGTGATCGTCAACAATCCCGACGACTTCGAGGCCGCGAAATCCGCTATCGACACATTTGTGGCAGCACTACCGAAGTTGTGACGCCATGGTGTATTCGTCACGTTTGCGCAGGGGAATCGGCGAGCTGCGCGCCGCGTTGGAATCGGCCGGTTTGGGATTGCAGGATGCCCGTTTCGCCCGTCATGGCGAGCACGCGCCCGATGTGGACGCTCCGCTGATTATGGTGTCCTGTTCCGGTGGGCGCGATTCGATGGCGTTGGCTGCGGTTGCTGCGAAAACATGCGCTTCATTGGGATTGCGATGCGGGACGATTATCATCGACCATCAGTTGCAGCAAGGCTCTGCCGGGGTCGCGCAAACAACCGCCGATCGTTGCGTTGCGTTGGGTCTTGACCCAGTGCGTGTTCGTGCGATTGACGTACCCGACTCCCGCGGCATCGGTGTTGAGGCAGCGGCACGTGAAGCACGCTACCATGCGATTGTTGACGCATGCTCCGACGCTTCGGCCGTGCTTCTGGCTCATACGAAAAACGATCAGGCGGAAACCGTAATCATCGGTTTGTTGCGTTCTGCGGGCCTCGATGCGGTTTGCGGTATGAACGGTTCCTTCATACGAGACGGGGTGCGTTTTCTACGCCCGTGGCTGAATGTGACCCGTGAAGAAACCACCGGCATCTGCGAGGATCTGCGGCTTGCCTGGTGGGACGATCCCACAAATGGGCCAGATGTGGGGAATTCGGATGGAAACGAGTCCCTTCCCGCGAACTATCCACTGCGATCCCGAATACGGCACGATCTCATGCCATATCTTGAATCATTTGCGGGAAGTGACGTTGTGTCGAAACTTGCGCTTGGAGCGAGGCTTGCCGAAGACGATCGCGCATATCTTGACAGTGTGGCGCAACGTGTGTGCGAGCAAGGCGTAACCGTGAACAACGGCGAGATAATCATCGACGTGCGTGCGTTGCAATCGCAAGACATTGCCATCAGAAGACGGGTGATTGTGCTCTCGCTTGCAGAAGCAGGCATTTCGTGCATGGCACGGCAGGTTGAGGGGATCGACAGGCTGATCTGCGACTGGCACGGCCAGAAAGGTGTGAATCTTCCCAGCGGATATTCAGCATATCGCCAGAAACACGTCATTCGCGTGTGCCAAGATGGTGGGCATGCGAATCGCTGACGTACAAGAAGATATTGATCACGAGCTGATCAGTAAAGAAGAGATTGCCGACACCATCAACCATGCTGCGGCTCAGGCCAGTGAGGACTACCGTGGCAAGAACCCGCTGCTGGTTTGCGTGCTCAAGGGTGCAGTGAACACGCTTGCGGCGTTCTCGCAGGCCATGAGCATCCACGCGGAGATGGATTTCATGAGCTTGTCGAGCTACGGTTCCGGCACTCAATCGAGCGGCAAGATCACCGTGCGGCAGGATCTGTCCACCGATGTTCGCGGTCGTCACGTGCTTATTGTGGAAGACATTATCGATTCGGGCGTCACGTTGGCGTGGCTCGTCGATGAGCTCAAGAGCCGCGGTGCCGCTTCCGTGGAGATTTTTGCGCTGTTGGAAAAGCCGGCGCGCCGTAAGGTGGATGTTCCTGTGAAATATAAGGGACGTGAGATTCCCGATGAATTTGTGGTCGGTTTCGGTTTGGATTATGACGAACGATACCGCAACCTCGATTCGATCGCGGTACTGAAGCCGGAAGTGTATGAAGGAGGTCGGGCATGAGTTTTCCTGGTCCGGGCCAGTCGCCGAATAACAACGGCGGCGGCAATAACCCGTTCACCAATCCATTTGGACGCAACAATAACGCCGGCAATGGCAATGATTCCAACGGTAATGGTGATAAGTCCAACGGCAACGGATCCAATGGCGGTCCGCGTCCGTTCTGGCAGTCCCCATGGCTGTGGGTTGTGGTTGTGGCATTGCTTGCCGTGACCATGTTCCAGATTTTCGCCGGAACCGGTTCCCAGACCATCGACACCAAGGATGGTCTGCAGATCCTCAACGGCAACAATGTTGAATACGCGCAGATCGTAGACAACACCCAGCAGGTCAAGCTCAAGCTTAAGAGCGACTACTCCGCTACAGACCCTGATACCGGGCGCATGAAGAACTACGGAAAAAACGTGCAGTTCTACTACACGTACGCGCAGTCCGCAACCGTGGTCAAGGCCGTGCAGAAGGCTGATCCGGTCAAGGGCTGGACGGCGACCATGCAGCAGAGCAGCATTTGGACGTATCTGCTGACCTCGCTGCTGCCGTTCCTTATTATCTTTGGTCTGTTCTGGTTCATGATGAGCCGTATGGGCGGTGCCGGCGGCATGTTCGGTATGGGCGGCAAGAAGAACAGCGGCAAGCTGCTCGAAGGCCAGACCCCGACCACCAAGTTCGCCGACGTGGCCGGCGAAGAGGCTGCCGTGCAGGAAGTCGAAGAAATCAAGGACTTCCTGAAGGATCCATCTCGTTACAAGGCTTTGGGTGCCCGTATTCCGCGTGGCGTGCTGTTGTATGGCCCTCCAGGTACCGGTAAGACGCTGCTGGCACGAGCCATCGCAGGCGAGGCCGGCGTGCCCTTCTATTCCATGGCAGGCTCCGACTTCGTGGAAATGTTCGTGGGCCTTGGCGCATCCCGTGTGCGCGACCTGTTCGATGAGGCCAAGAAGAACGCTCCGGCCATCATCTTCATCGATGAGATCGATGCCGTCGGTCGTAAGCGTGGCGGTTCCGGTATGAGCGGTGGCCACGACGAACGTGAGCAGACGCTGAACCAGCTGCTAGTTGAGATGGACGGTTTCAATAACGATACCAATCTGATCATCATCGCCGCGACCAACCGCCCCGACGTGCTTGATCCGGCACTGCTTCGTCCGGGCCGTTTCGACCGTCAGGTGGCCGTCGAAGCACCTGATTTGGAAGGCCGCGAGGCTATTTTGAAGGTGCATGCCAAGGGCAAGCCGTTCGTGCCTGACGTCGATCTGCATATGATTGCCGTGCGTACGCCGGGCTTCACCGGCGCCGATCTGGCCAATGTGTTGAACGAAGCTGCATTGTTGTGCGCCCGCGCCGGTGCGCAGCTGATCGACAATCGTGCCATCGATGAGGCCATCGACCGCGTGCAGGCGGGCCCGAAGCGCCGTTCCAAGGGCATGGCGCTCGACGAACTGCGCAACACCGCATACCACGAGGGTGGTCACGCGCTGGTGGCAGCCGCCATGAACGATACCGATCCGGTCACCAAGGTCACCATTCTGCCGCGTGGCCGTGCGCTTGGCTACACCGCGGTAATGCCTACCGAAGATCGTTATTCCATGTCGCGCAACCAGCTGCTCGACCAGATGGCGTACGCTATGGGCGGTCGTACCGCGGAAGAGGTCGTGTTCCACGATCCGACCACCGGTGCTTCCAACGACATCGAAAAGGCGACGAACATCGCACGTCAGATGGTGCTTGACTACGGTTTCTCCGACAAGCTGGGTGCCATCAAGTGGTCTGATGACGAGCAGAGCGACCTTGGATCGCTGAACCACAAGTATTCCGCACGCACCGCCGAAATCATCGACGAGGAAGTGCTCAAACTGGTGGAAACTGCGCATACCGAAGCGTGGAACGTCATCAACGAAAATCGTGAGATTCTTGACGAGCTTGTACGTCAGCTACTCGTCAAGGAAACACTCAACGAAAAGGAGCTCGCGGAAATCTTCGCTAATGTCAAGAAGGCACCGAAGCGTGAAGTGTGGCTGAGTGACAGCAAGCGCCCGGATTCCGACATTCCGCCGGTTCCGATTCCCGAATCCCTGAAGAAAAGCGCAGGATTGACCAACTGATGAGCGATACCGAAGAATTCGATACCCTCTTCGACGACAAGGCCCGTGCCGCCCATGCGGCCGGTCCTGTCGGCTATGACGAGGAAGGCGTGCGCCAAGCGGTACGCCTGTTTTTAAAGTCCATTGGCGAAGATCCGGACCGTGAAGGCCTGCTCGACACCCCAGACCGTATCGGGCGTGCCTGCAAGGAGCTGTTCGCAGGCCTTGGCCACGGCCCCGAGGAAGTACTGAAAACCAAGTTCAAAGTCGATACTGACGAAATGGTGCTGGTACGCGATATTGAACTCTTCTCGGTATGCGAGCACCACCTGCTGCCGTTCCATGGCGTGGCCCACGTCGGCTATATTCCGTCAAACGGCCAAGTGGCGGGCTTAAGCAAGCTTGCACGACTGGTGGAACTGTATGCCCGACGTCCGCAAGTGCAGGAACGCCTCACCCAACAGGTGGCTGACGCGCTAATGGAAGGCATCGAAGCACGTGGCGTGATCGTGGTCACCGAATGCGACCACATGTGCATGGCCATGCGCGGCGTGAAGAAAGCGCAATCGCGCACGGTCACGTCGGCGGTACGCGGCTGCATGCGAGACGCGACGACGCGAGCCGAAGCCATGAGCCTGATCCTATCGCAGCATTCGTGATCGATGCGGCCGCAGCAAGCCGAATCGTAAATAACAATAAC
>OLZW01002374.1_pt1 | contig 12242 bp, 10 predicted proteins | sample 1674281 | NCBI WGS metagenome assembly OLZW01 (sample SAMEA103958157, study PRJEB25191) | human gut metagenome | biome: human-associated habitat [ENVO:00009003]; feature: intestine environment [ENVO:2100002]; material: feces | place: Germany | collected 2013/2015
TGGTTCGTGATGTTCTGATCCCAGAACTTCTGAGAGTTCACTTCGCTGCCATCGCTGCCCGTCCAGAACTCACACTGAGGAAGGGAGTTGGAGCCCGTCGGAACATTCGCCGTAAAGACCGGCCTATCGCCCGCCTTGAAGGTGGTCGTGGCACCGTTGATCTCGATAACGTCGATGGCCCGCCATTCGTCGATCGGCTGCTCGCACAGCATATTGTCAGCGTTTGGCGCGAAGACGCCGTTGACGGTCTTGATGTGGTGCGCCCAATGACCGTTGACGTTCATATTGCAGTCATCGGCCACGGTATTGTCGCCCTTGAGCCTCAGCTCAACGGAGTACATGTAGAACTTTCCCTCTTCGAAGTGGTCAATCTTCTTCATGCCCGGCGTGTACTTCGCGGGGTCGGAATACCAGAAGGCAACGGGTACCGACTCCCCGGATTCCATATCGAGCTCCATCTCTTCCCAGCACTCATAGGCGATCTCGTACTTGTCGGCGTCAGCAGCGGGGATCGTCGCGGTCGCGCGCGGCGCCTCGCCGGGCGCGTAGTCGGTCTTCACGTCGTTGACGTCCAGGTTATGGAGGGCTTCGTTTTCCGATGCAACGAGCGTAATTTCGCTCTTGATGACGTAGCGGAGGTAATAATCGTACCTGGTTTCGTTGAGGATAGTCGAGCTGCCTTCATAGTCAGTTCCGGTATACTCCAGTGCCGTGCCAATATAGAGAGCCTCATTGCGCGTGAGTCGATACGAGCCGCCTGCCGCGCCACCTGTAAAGGTCAGCGTCAGCCTCATGTAATCGCCAACAGGCTCAAAGCGGGCCGTCACATCGGACATAGATGTGTCCTGGACTTCAGCCAGGGTGCCCGAAGCAGCATCGGCCCGGTAGTACTTGGTTTCGACAAGTTCGCAGAGCGGCTCATCCGGCATGCCGCCCTCAACATCGGGAAAATCATAGGTATACGACTGGCCCTTTTCGAGTGTGACATTGCTCGGAAGCGCGCAGTCCGTGTAGCGGGAAACCACGGTCGTATTGACCCTAACGTCGCTGCCGCCAACAACATCAGTCACACCGCGGGGCATGATGGCGTCATTCGCCGGCGTGGCGGCGTTGTCGCTGGGAGTATTTTGTTCAGCGGGTGCCGCATCGTTGGATTCATCGGTGGCGCCAGTCGGGGCCGTCTGCTGAGGCTCAGCGGTGGCTTGCGCCGCCGGAGCAGCATCGGTTGCAGGCGCGGTCGTTGCGGCCGCATCCTCCGCAACCGTCGGCGTCACCGGAGCCGCGGCAACCTCATCCGTCCCAGCGGCGGGATCGGCGCATTCCGTCGCCAGCGCCACGCTCGGCAGCAGCAACTGACCGACCATAAGCGCACACGCGCCGGCGCAAGCGATTTTGGCACCCACACAACGCCAAGTACCGTGAACCAGCGAGCAGGTGCGCTCACGCTGAGTTTGCTTATCGAAGTGACTTCCGTTCATAACGGCCTCCTTGGTCGTAGGGACATACCGCCACAAAGGTGCCTGTCCCCTTTGTGGCGGTCCTGTACCACCAAGATGTGCCAAATGACTCCATATGCCTAGGTTCGTAGATGCGAACCTAGGCCTCTACCTGCGGTTTAATTCAATATGATTTCGTTGTCGTCACACGCGTCCCAGGGACGCTACAATCGAGGACACGACTATTCCGTCCACCCAAAGGACTGTCCTTGAATCTGAGCAAGCCTAAAATCAACGCGCTTCTGGCACTCGCACTGTTTACCTTCGCCTTCCTTGCCGCCGAGTTTCGCTTCGACGTCAACGTCGGGCTGCTCGCCGGTGCCGAACGCGTTGTGCTCGCGCAAGGTTTTATCCTGGGTGCCAGCGTTATCGGCTTTATCGGATACGCGCCGTTATTGGCTCTTGCCCAACGCAAAGGTCAGGCCCAGACAGCCGCCAACGCCGCCGTTCCCATCGCTATCGTTGGCTTGACCCAGATTCAGGTCCCCACGGGTCCGCTTGCACTCGAGATTCTGGGGTGCGTGGTATTCTTTGGACTCGGTATGCTGGGTGCCGCTGCGCATCGCGCCTTTGCGTTGGCATTCCAAGACGATCCCAAGCTCGCCACGGGCGCGGGAGCGGCATATGCCGCGGGCATCCTCCTGCAGTTTGCCCTTAACCTGCTCGATTGCGGCGGCATCGTTGAGCTCATCATTCTTGGCGCGGCGACGATCGTCATCTCCTCCCTCAGCGCCGCGCCCCAAGTGGCAGATGAGAACCCCAGCTCCACCATCAACCCTTTTACTGAGCCCTCACACGTCCTCGCCAAGCAGGCGTGTTGGAGCATCGCGCTCGTCATAATCTTGGCCTGTCTGTTCTCGACGCTCGACAACGTCGTCACGTTCTCCAACGCCCACGGCACCATCGCCGTGCAGACTTGGCCACGCCTCTTTTTGGCAGCGAGCGGCCTGGTCGCCGGCATCGTCTTTGACCTTGCCGAGCGTCGCTACATGGGCCTTGTCATGCTCGGCGTCACGGTACTCTCCACCATCTCAATCTTGGCCGTGGAAGCTGGCGCCGATCCCAACCTGGGCCTCATCGTCTTTTATCTGAGCTCGGGCTTTTTTGTCACGTTCTTTACCGCCACCTTTACACAGCTGGCACCGCACATGCATGCGCCCGCCCTCTGGGCCGGCATGGGCCGCGCCGCCAACAATGTATGTGCATTCACCACATCGGGCATCTCGCTGGCACTGGTCACCTCGGGCAATGTCGCCCTCATCATGATCGGCGCGCTCGTGCTGCTTGTGGCGGCGAGCGTGGCATTTGTAGCTGCGGGGCTGTTCCGTCTACCCCAAACCGAGCAGGAGCGCGAGCGCGAGCAGCTGGCAGAAGAAGTGCTCGCCGCGCCCACCGTCGAGGAGCAGCGCCAGGCCTTCATCGCCAACCACGCCCTCACCCCGCGCGAAGTCGACGTGCTCATAGCCGTGACCCAGGATGAACGCCCGCTCAAGCAGGTCGCCGAGGAGCTCGGTATCTCGATGCGCATGGTGCAGCGCCACCTGAGCTCTATCTACCAAAAGACCGACACGCAGACGCGCGCCGGTCTCGCCAAAGCCTTCCCCTCTGCCTAAAACAAAAACCACCACAAAGGTGCTGTCCCCTTTGTGGTGGTTTTGATCGGCTAGCCTTCGAGCTGCGCCACTTTGTAGCGGTAGGCAGCGGCAATGACGTCTTTACAGCCTTCGCGTCCCAACTTGGCGCGGTTGACGACGATGTCCTTACCGCTCGTCATCTTCCACTTGCCGGCACTGTAGCGCTTATAGAACGCCTCGCGCGCCTTCTGCTGCTGCTTGACCAGCTTGGCGCCCTTCTTTTTGTTAAGGCCACGCTTCTTGCGCACGATCTCGACGCGGTCCTCAAAGGGAGCGGTCACCAACACGGCAATGTGGTTGGGGTTGTTGCGAAGCAGGTAATCGGACAGGCGGCCTTCGATAATGCAGCTCTCGGTCTCACCCAGATCCAAAATCACCTGGCTCATCTTTTGGAACAATTTATCCGAGTACGAACGCGCATCGTAGCGGTCGGGCAGAAACGCCATGTTCTCCACGGCCAGACGCTCGTCGTAGGCGGCCATCTTGTCGAGCGACTCGCCCGCGCGCAGCGACGCACGCACCAGCAGCTCGTTATCGTACAGCGGAATCCCCAACTCGTCGGCAAGCATGCGACCAATCTCGTGGCCCTCGGCGCCAAAGTCGCGCGCGATGGTAATGACCACAGGACTCTTCTTGTTCTCCAGATCGCTCATCGCGATTCCTTTCTAACAAATGAGAAATAGGCGATTCCTGATTCTCATTTTGTCACTTACGACCGTCCTGGTTTCCCAAGTGCGGCAGATTGCCCCGAAAGAGGAGCGCCGCGTACTAAATGTACGCAAGCGACGATTGAGGGGCAAGATGCCGTGCTTGGGGAAGCAGGACTACGCTGCCACAATACGACGTTGATACGCTCGGACCAGCAACGAGATACCAAAGTTGAGCACAAAGTACATCGCAAACACCAGGCCGTAGAGCATAAGCACCTGCGACAGGTCGATCGCGTGGGCCATCACCACGTTTGCCGTGTACATGAGCTCGGCCACGTTAATGCCCGAAAGATACGAGCTGTCCTTGATGACGGTCGTGCACTGGCTAAACAGCGCCGGAATGATCGTCTTAAACGTCTGCGGCAGAATGATGTAGCGCATGGTGGCAAAGAAGCCGAAGCCCTGGCTCTGCGCTGCCTCAAACTGGCCGCGCGGAATCGAGTTGAGGCCGCCGCGCACAATCTCGGCCATAACAGCGCTGGTAAACAGCGTAAAGGCGATGGTCGAAATCACAATGTCCAAACCCTGCACCGTGAAGTAGATAAACAGGATCCACAGCAGGTTCGGCGTGCAACGGAACAGCTCGATATAGGCGCTCACCAAAATACGGAACGGGCGGGGCGCATAGCTTTTAACGAGCGCCAGCACCGTGCCAAAGATGAGCGAGAAAAAGATCGACAGCGCCGAGATCTCGATTGTCTTAACAAAGCCGCCCCAAATGTAGAGCAGGTTGGTCGCGTTGAAGATTTCCATGCGCTAGGCCTCCTCTACGTTGTCGAGCCCCAGCTCGGCCAGGCTCACGCCGCGCGGACGCTCCTTGGAGCGGCGCTCGAGCCACTGCACCAGCATGGCGAGCGGAAAGCAGATGATGAAGTACATAAGGCAGCAGACGATGTATCCCTGCAGGTAACCGTACAGACTCACAAAGTTGTCGGAACGGTACATAAGGTCGCCGCCGGCCACAAGCGCCAGCACCGACGTGTTCTTGACCAGGTTGAGCGCCTGGTTACACAGCGGCGGCAGAATGATCTTGAACGTCTGGGGCAGCACGATGTACCAGTACGCCTGCGCACGGGTGAAGCCCTGGCTCTGGGCCGCCTCCATCTGACCGCGCGGAACCGCCTCGATACCGGTGCGGATGACCTCCGAAATGTAGGCCGCGTGATACAGGCCCACGCCCAAGAAGCCCAGCACGAACGGCGCGATGCGCACCGGCTGGTCGGCACCGGTTATGGCCTGCAAAAACTGTGGACCGGCCATGTACATAAAGAGCACCTGCACGGGCAACGGGGTGTTCTGGTAAAACTCCACGTACACGCGGCTTATGGCGCGCAGCACACGCGAGCGAGTGGTAGAGAACACGCCCAGCAGCGTGCCCAGCACCAGCGACAGCAGCAGACCGGCAACGACCACCTGCAGCGTCACGCCAAAGCCCTCCCAGAAGGGCCCCATGTTTTGAAATGTCGTCGACCAACGGTCGGCGTCAAATAATCCTTCGAGCATTTGATTCCTTCCTTGGACGATGCGCCTATACAAGACCCCAGGTCTTGACCTCTTGGTCGAGCCAGCCGTCGGCCAGGCGATCGCAAATCACCTGATCGACCACGGCCGAAAGGTCGCAGCCCTTCTTGGTCGCCACGCCGTAGCCCTGCTCGCCAAACTTGACCTCGGGCTGCAGCAGCTCAACGGTCTCGTTCATGTAACCGGCCAGCGTGGAGCGGTCCATGGCAAAGACGTCGATATTGCCGGCGTCGAGTGAACTCTTGATGATGGGGTAGCCGCTAAAGGCCCTAAACTCGGGCTCGCAGCTAAAGCCGTTGTCCTTGATCATCTGCTCGATGAGGCCCTGTGTGGTGGCACCCTGGCTCACACCAATGACCTTGCCATCCAGATCTTCAATCGAGGTAAAGCCCGAACGCTTCTTGACCATAAGTCCCACGTAGTCGGTACGGTACGGCGTCGAGAAATCCCAGCTCTTCTTGCGCTCGTCGGTGATGGTGTAGGTCGCCGCGACCACGTCAAGCTGGCCGTTATCGATCAGCGGGCCGCGCGTCTTGGGCGTTACGTCGGTAAACTCGACAAGCTCCTGGGCGCGGGCCTCCTTGTAGCTCACGCCAAAGACGGCAGCGGCGATCTGGTAGCACAAATCGACTTCCATGCCCTCAAAGCGGCCCTTGGCGGTGTCGTAATAGCCATAGCCGGGAACGTCCTTCTTAACGCCGGCATTCAGATGTCCACGTGACTTGATGGCCGCAAGCTTGGACCCCTTGTCGGAGCCCTCGCCGCTGGTGGAGTTGCCGCAACCGGTAAGCGCGGTCCCCGTCAGCGCAAGCATGCCGGCGCCAGCCAGCTGCAAAAAGTGACGGCGCGACACGGCCGCCCTCGTCATATCCGTCATGTCCATCACCGCGCCTAGTGCAGAATCTTGGACAGGAACTCGCGGCAGCGCGGGTTCTCGGGGTTATCGAAGAAGTGCTCGGGCGTGCCCTCCTCCAGAATGCGGCCGTCCTCCATAAAGATGACGCGGTCGGCCACCTGGCGCGCAAAGCCCATCTCGTGCGTCACCACGATCATGGTCATACCGTCACGTGCAAGATCGCGCATGACGCCAAGAACGTCGCGGACAAGCTCGGGGTCAAGCGCTGACGTAGCCTCGTCAAAGAGCATCACGTGTGGATTCATCGACAGGGCGCGGGCGATCGCCACGCGCTGCTGCTGACCGCCCGAGAGCTGGCTCGGCATAAAGTCGATGCGCTCGGCCAGGCCGACCTTGGTCAGCTCCTCGATGGCAATCTTCTCGGCCTCTTCCTTGCTGCGCTTGAGCACCTTTTGCTGCGCAAGCATGACGTTCTTTTTGACCGACAGGTGCGGGAACAGGTTGAACTGCTGAAACACCATGCCCAGGTGCGTGCGCACTTTGTTGAGGTCGACACCCTTGGCGCACACGTCCACGCCCTCAACGATGATCGAGCCGCTCGTGGGATGCTCCAGACGATTGATGCAGCGAAGCATCGTCGACTTGCCCGAGCCCGAGGGGCCCAAGACCACAACGACCTCACCCTTGTGCACATCTAGATCGATATCGCGCAGGACCACGTTATCGCCAAAGGCCTTCTGGAGGTTCTTGATACTGACGACGACCTCGTTCGAGTTATTGGTTTCGCTCATGATAGGACCTCCTTACAGACCGGCGATGTGATCGGCAGGCGTCGCGACAACCTGTCCGGCGCTCTTGGCGGGACGCTTCTTCTTGGTCTCGGTCGTGCCCAAAAGCCTCGCCTCAAGACCGCTCACCAAGCGAGCGAGCGGCAGGGTGATGACCAGATAGAACAGGGCGGCAACCACATACGGCGTGATGGAGCCCGTCGTGGCCACGATGGTACGGGCGTTCATGACGATCTCGACCACACCCACGGCGGCAAGCAGCGACGTATCCTTGTAAAGCAAGATAAACTCGCTGGTCAGCGTAGGCAAAACATTGCGGAATGTCTGCGGAATCATAACGTAGAGCAGCGTCTGGAAGGCATTCATGCCCAGAGAGCGAGCAGCCTCGTTTTGGCCCTTGGGGATCGATTGAATACCGGCACGGAAGATCTCGCACAGGTACGCAGACGAGTTCATGGCCATGACGATAACGCCCAAGACATAGTCGTCCACCTTGACGCCGGCCAACGGCAGACCGAAGAACGCGATATAGATCTGCAGGAACGCCGGCGTACCGCGGATGATATTCACATAGATGCCGGCAAGGCAACGCAGGATGCGCGACTTGGAGATGCGCATGAGCGACAGGGCAAAACCGAAGGGAATTGCCAGCGGAAAGGCCACAAGCACGATCGAAAGCGACATAAGGAAGCCCTTAAAGACGATCGGCAGGCTCTGGACCAAAATGACCGGGTTCAGGAACAGGCGAAGGAACATGTTGGAATTCCATGCCTCGACCCACGGCTGTTCCTTAAGGTCGGCCAGGAAGTTATCGAAGGCCGTCACGCCCTTGATCTCCACCGACGGAATCTTGGAGATCTTCTTGGTCGAGCCATCGGCCAAAGTGTAGGTGCCGCTAAAGGCCTCATCGCCGCCCTCGACGGGGAAGGTCACGCCGTAAACCTCGACACGGAAAAAGCCGCCGGCAGGCGCCGTCTCGCCAAAGTCGATCTTGAGCGTCTGACCATCAGCCGTGCACGTGGGTTTCATGGGCGTACGATCCATGAGGTCCTCGCCCGAGAGCATCGTCAATCGCGTGTCATCGGTACCAAATGTCGTGCCGTCGACAAACGTCAGCGAAAGACCGCTCAGCTCCTCATCGGCATCGGCCTGGACCTCCCAGGTAATGCGCGTCTCGGTGCCGCCGACCACAGCGCTGCCCGAACCGGTGTTGGGTCGGGCGGTAATCTTTGCGGTCTCAAGCGCCTGGGCGGTCGTGGGCGCATATGCCCCCGCGCACACCAGCGCGAGCGCCACGGCCATGACGCAGACTAGCTTTTGGAGCAAGGCGGGCAGTGGAAAACGCTGCTCCGCGGCCCCTTTGTTCAGTCGAGACAAGGTGGCTCCTATCGTAGAAGTTGCCGGCAAAACGAGACGGAAACGCTCTCCGTCAAGAGAAGCGCAAAGGCCCTCTCCGCAAAACGGAAAGGGCCCGCGCGCAATCAAGTAGTTATTTTACTTGATGTTGTACTTAGCCATGAGGGCGTCGACGGTACCGTCGTCGGTCAGGTCCTTGATGGCCTGGTTGATGTCGTCCTTGAGCTTGGTGTTGCCCTGGTTGATGGCGATGGCGTACTCCTCGCCGGTGCTGATCTGCTTGATGGTCTGGCAGGTGTTGAACTGCTCGGCGGTCAGCTGGCTGGCAACGGAGCGGTTGGTGACTACGGCGTCGCCCTTATCGGACTGCAGAGCGCTAAAGCACTCGGTGGCGTCCTTGTAGGGGACGATCTTGGCCTTGGGGAAGTTCTCCTGGGCAAAGGCCTCGGCGGTCGAGCCAGACTGGACGATGATGGTAGCATCGGCGTTGTTGAGCTTCTCGCTGTAGTTGTCGGCCGTGATGTCGGTGTTATCGACCTTGGTCACAATAGCCTGATCGTCCATGTAGTAGGAATCAGAGAAAGTGACTTCCTTCTCACGCTCGGGCGTGTCGGTGATAGCCGCGATGGAAACGTCATACTTGGCGCCCGAAGCGACACCCGGAACCAGCGTGTCAAAGTCATTGTTGACATACTCGACATCCAGGCCCAGCTTGTCGCCGATAGCCTTGATGAGCTCAAGGTCAAAGCCCTGATAATCGCCGTTGTCATCCTTGTACTCAAACGGAGCGTACTCGGCAGAGGTGCCGACGGTCAGCGTACCGTCCTTGACGAGCGCGTACTCCTTGGAGCCGTCGACCTTCTCGACCTTAGCGTCGTCAGAGCTGCTGGAACCGGCATCAGAACCAGAGGTGGCGTTGGACGAGCCGCAGCCCGTCAGTGCGAGGGCGAGCGCCATGGCACCCGTGGCGGCAAATGCGCCAAGCTTCTTGAGCTTCATAATCAGTCTCCTTCCGGTGACCCCGTTTGATTCAGAGGTCTGCAAAAACTGTTGGCTATTATGCACCCGGAATTACGAATCTGCAATGAGAAAACTGATTGAAACAAACCCATAACGTGAATGGAATACTCTACTTTGTGACAGTCATTACTGCTGCAATGACCTTAATAATCTAATTTCAGCTGCATAACCTGCAAGTTCGTTCGGTGTCTCCAAAATGAATGGAAGCGCACGCAAGCGGCTATTCAATACAATATTCTGCATAACCTGCATACCGCCACCAAATTCCTCGCTGCCAAGGTATCCCTTGCCGATGCACTCGTGACGATCTTTATGGGCGCCACAAGGGTTCTTCGAATCGTTGATGTGTACGGCATGCAAGCGATCGATACCCACCACGCGGTCGAACTCGTCGAGTACGCCGTCCAGATCATGGATGATGTCGTAGCCGGCATCGCTCACATGGCAGGTGTCCAAACAAACGCCCAGCTTATCGGACAGCTCTGGGCACTTGGCGGCAACGCCCTCGATAATGCACGCCAGTTCTTCAAAGCTACGGCCCACCTCGGTGCCCTTGCCGGCCATGGTCTCGAGCAATACCGTCGTCTGCTGTCCCTCAAACATCACCTGGCACAGCGTGTCGACAATCATCTGAATGCCGACGTCTGCCCCCTGTCCTACATGCGCACCGGGATGAAAATTGTAGTAGTTGCCGGGCAGCGCTTCCATGCGCTGCAGATCCTCGGCCATGGCCTCCAGGGCAAACTCGCGCGCCCGCTCCTTAGCGGAGCAGGGGTTATAGGTATACGGGGCATGAGCCACGAGCGGGCCAAAGTCGTTTTGCTCCATAAGCTCGCGCAGGGCCGCCACGTCATCCATGTCAAGGTCTTTTGCCTTGCCACCGCGCGGGTTGCGCGTAAAGAACGCAAAGGTATTGGCGCCAATGGACAACGCCGTCTCCCCCATCGCCCGATAGCCCTTCGTCGTCGAAAGATGGCACCCGATCGTCAGCATCTCCAACTCCCCCTCATCAGTTGCGGTGAAATACGGTCTATTGGTGCCTTATTTTGGCGCAAACAGACCGTATTCCACCGCAAGTTATAAAAGGGGCATCAGAGATGTGGGCCGCCAGGCACCACGGGCGCCGGCGTCATGATCCCCTACGCGTCAGCGCCAAGTCCTAGAGGGCTAGACGGATTGCATCGATGATGTGCGCGCAGCGCTGCGTGGCGGCTAGGGACATGATGGGGCTTTCGAGTTTCCCCGCCTGAATGAGCTGCGTCGCATGCTGGATTTCGCCGTAGAAATCATCGACCTCAAACGGGGCATTTATTTCGAGCGTTCGCCCGTCGGAGTACTTCACATGGGCGAGCTCGGGGCGATGGAGACGCTCGATTTCCAACGAACCCCGCTCACAGGCAATCGTTAAGCGGCTTTCATATGTTGCTTTGCCGTCGCACACCATATGAATGGGTATACCGCCGACGCTCATATGGATCTCGTCGGCCCAATCGACGCGACCGCCCGATACGTCACGCCAGCGAACTTCACGGGACGAAACCTCGCACGCGCCCGCGAGCAAATCCTCAAACCAACCAACCGCATAGCAGCCCATGTCATATAGACAACCACCCTGCAACGGATCGAGCAGATAACTCGAAGGGGACTCACCATAATCGAGTTTTTGCACGCTTTCGATCGAAACGATACGGCCGAGCTCGCCCAACGCAAGCAAGCCCTTCACGCGAGTATGCATCGGACAAAACCGATTTTTCATCGCCTCCATAAATGGCACGCCGCACTCACGGGAAACTGAGGCGATCACATGGGCCTCTTCTTCATTCAAAACGGCCGGCTTTTCGCACAGTACGGCCTTTCCCGCGCGCAGTGCCCGACAGACCCAATGCGCATGCATGCCATGCGGAAGAGCCAAGTAGATTGCGTCGACATCGGGGTCGGCAATCAGCGCATCATAAGCCACATCGCCGCTATCGTCAGCCGTGGCATAACTGTGCGCGGCATCAATCGAAAACGCCCTGCAAAACTCCTCAACATGCGAAGGAGTGCGGCCGGCAGCAGCCACAAGCCGTGCCCCGTCCACCTCCTTGAGCGACGATGCAAATCGATGCGAAATGTGTCCAGCGCCCAAAACGCCCCAACAAACCTCACGCAAATCATCACATGAATCCCGATGACCCACGACAGCCCCCTTCAGTTGCGGTGAAATAGTTCCTGTTTGGCCCCTATTCTGCCGCAAACAGGAACTATTCCACCGCAAGTTATAAAAGGGGCATCAGGAGCGCGTTTTGCAAAAGGCCTTAAGCGCGGCCGTTACGGGGCCAGGCTGGAAACGTCGGCGCACATCATCGAGACGCTCGGGAATATCGATGTGCTGCGGGCAGTGACGTGCGCATTTACCGCACTTGACGCAATTGCTCGCCAGCTTGGCCTCGCTTGTGCGCACCGCACTCGCCGTAAAGTATTGCGACAGCCCCGTAAACCAGCTGTGCGCATAGCTTGCGTTGTAGGCGGCAAAACATCCAGGGATATTGATGCCTTTAGGACACGGCATGCAATAGCCGCATCCCGTGCAGGGCACGCGATTCGATTTTTCAAACTCATCCAGCACGTGCGCGATCGTGTCGAGCTGGTTGGCAGTCATCGAATTCGGCAACGCGAGGTCTGCCAGTGACGAGTTCTCATCCACCTGCGCGGTATCGGTCATACCCGAAAGCAGCATCGTCACCTGAGGATGGTTCCACACCCACGAAAGCCCCCAGGCGGCCGGAGTGCGCAAATGCGGGTCACGGGCACTATCGAGCACAGCGCGGGCCCGTGGCGGCAGCTTGCCCGCTAAACGCCCGCCCAGCAGCGGCTCCATC
>OLZW01002378.1_pt1 | contig 12230 bp, 7 predicted proteins | sample 1674281 | NCBI WGS metagenome assembly OLZW01 (sample SAMEA103958157, study PRJEB25191) | human gut metagenome | biome: human-associated habitat [ENVO:00009003]; feature: intestine environment [ENVO:2100002]; material: feces | place: Germany | collected 2013/2015
CCTTTTCAAATTTTAAGATTTCAGTTATTATAAATCAAATAACAAAAAAGATTTAGGGTATTGTCGTATATAGTCACCTTTTGGAGAATTGCCAAGGTTTGGGTTTGTTGCTCAGTGATTTGACACAATGCCCTATAGCGAAATTGGAAATAGATGGAGAGCTTTTTATAGACAATTTTGAAATTGTCTATGAAGGATTTAATTAGAATTTGGTGAAGATGATTTGATGAAAAGTCAGCCGGAAATTATCCGGCTGACTTTGTTTTTGAGGAAAGGATCGATATTTTGTCTTTGAAAAATTTGATTTTTACCGAAAAATACTTATCTTTCGAGAAGTAACCTTTAAATTTTCGTCTTATGAAAAAGTGTGTGGTTCTGATGTCGGTAGCCTTTTGTATAAGTTTGGGAGCTGTTCGGGCACAAACAAATTTGGTCGGGGAACATATAGAAGGTGGTTGGTATTATTCTCTTTATGATGATTACGGAGAAAAGACAGCTATCCTCACGCATGTACTGGAGGCTCTTGATGTGCGGGATTTACAAATACCAGAAGAAGTGTTTGATCTTGGTTCTTATTCTTATTATAAAGTAACAGGTATAGGTGATGGCGTGTTTAAAGAATGTTCTTCATTGCGGAAGGTAACCTTACCGCCGAGTGTCCGTTCTATTGGAGAGAGTGCTTTTGAAAGATGTGATTCTTTGGAGTCGATCAATCTCGAAAACGTTTCTAAAATAGGTCCTTATGCATTTTATGGCTGCTTATTATTGAGCCATATAACATTGGGGCCTCTTTATGAAATCAGTGATAGAGTTTTCTCTCAATGTGGTATAAGATCGGTAACGATACCCGAAAGTGTAGAGAAAATAGGGGAATATGCTTTTGATGGATGTGATAAATTGTTGTCGGTAACGATACCCGACAATGTGGAGTCGATCGGTGCCTACGCTTTTGATGGAGATGGCCTGTGTAAGTTGGTCATCGGTCACGGGGTGAAAAAAATAGGAAATGAAGCTTTTGGAAGTGTGATATATGAGGTGCGTTCGTTGGCCGAAGAACCCCCATTTTATGATAGGTCGAGTATGGACGGCGACCTTTTTTGGAGTGGAACTTATAAATATGGTATTTTATATGTGCCGGAAGGGAAAGTCGATGCGTATCGAAATGCACCCGGTTGGGATAGATTTGTGGATATTCGAGACTCGGAGGTACCCGATTCTGTGCCCAATCCGATAAAATCGATAACCTTTGACCGGGATACCATTATACTTATACGTGATAAATGGAATAATGGATTGGTATTTTGGGAGATAACTCCCGAGAATGCCTCTTATCCCCGACTTGCTTTTGATGTGGAAGATCCGGGTGCTGGTATGGATTTTTCCATAAGTGTTGGTAGTCGTGAAATTAGAGCCAATGCTTGGAATTATGCTTTTGATAAGGAGCGACCTTTTCGCTCCGATACGGCGACAATTACGGCAAGAACGACCGATGGTACCGGTTTGTCGGCTACATGTACAGTGATATATATTATGGAGCAGGCTACCACATTTTCTTTACAGCAAGATTCTATTGTGATAGAAAGCGGTGATGCTTTCCACGGTACATGTGTGCTTTTGCCTCAATATGCATCGTATGTTTATAATATTGAATGGAAGTCCAGTGACGAGTCGGTGGCACGTGTTATGTCGCGTCATTGGTCGAATAGAAATTATGGAATAAGAGGGGGTAATCCAGGAACAGTAACAATTACTGCACGGACAACCGATGGTAGTAATTTGTGCGATTCATGTGTCGTAACGGTGCTTCCTTCATCGACAAATATTGGGCAGGTAGAAGACCCGCGTATGAGTGTATATGCCTCCGAGGGATCGATCGTGGTCTCCGGGGCGGAGTCGGGCCGGAGTGTTGCGGTGTATAATACGGCGGGGATCGTCGTTCGGGAAACGGTTGTTCCTGCCGATGGACGTGTAGAAATAGCGCTCCCTGCCGGAGCGATGTATATAGTGAATGTGGGCGGTACAACCCGCAAAGTGGTACTGTAATGCAGCGTATTTATCTTATATATAACGACGAAAGGCCGCTCTTTACGAGCGGCCTTTCGTTATAAAAAATAATCCGATTTTATCCCAAATAGGTTTTGAGCAATTTGCTGCGAGAGCTTTGACGCAGGCGTCGAATGGCTTTTTCCTTGATTTGACGCACGCGTTCGCGGGTCAATCCAAATTTGTCGCCGATTTCTTCCAACGTCATTTCCTGACACCCGATGCCGAAAAACATCTTGATGATGTCGCTTTCGCGTTCGGTGAGGGTGGCCAGCGCACGGTCTATTTCTTTGGCGAGCGACTCGTTTATCAACGAGCGGTCGGCAATGGGGGAGTCGTCATTGACCAAGACGTCGAGCAGACTGTTGTCTTCGCCTTCGACAAAAGGCGCATCAACCGAAATGTGCCGACCCGATACTTTCATCGTGTCGGAGATTTTGTCGACGGGAATGTCCAGCTCTTTGGCCAGTTCTTCGGGCGAGGGGCGGCGTTCGTTCTCTTGTTCGAATTTTGAGAATGCTTTGCTGATTTTGTTGAGCGAACCGACTTGGTTCAAAGGCAAGCGAACGATACGCGACTGCTCGGCCAATGCTTGAAGAATGGACTGACGAATCCACCACACAGCGTAAGAAATAAATTTGAATCCGCGGGTTTCATCGAATTTTTCGGCGGCTTTTATCAGTCCCAAATTACCTTCATTGATAAGGTCGGGCAGGCTGAGCCCTTGATTTTGGTACTGTTTGGCAACCGAGACGACAAAACGCAGATTGGCCCGTGTGAGCTTTTCCAAAGCGACACGGTCGCCTTTTTTGATGCGCTGGGCGAGTTCTACCTCTTCTTCTACCGAAATCAAGTCCTCGCGACCTATTTCCTGTAGATATTTGTCAAGAGACGCGCTCTCCCTGTTGGTGATTGATTTTGTGATTTTTAATTGTCTCATTCCGCAGAATAAATTTGGGGACGCAAATATAATATATTTTTGCCATATAATGTTCCCCGTTGATGTAATTTTTAAGAAAAGAGGGTTTATATAAGTAACTGCCGGAGTGCTATTTTATTGTACACTCCGGACAGTTGTTGCTGTTTTTCTCAATCGACGAGCGGGACAGCGTAGTACGAGGCACGTCCGTTTTGATAGAGCCCTTTGATAAACATGACTTTATCGCGGGCATCTCCTCTCATGAGGGACTGGAATACCGATTCGACATCTTTTACGTTCATGATTTTTGTCCCGTTGATGTCGAGAATGACAAATCCGTCGTGTATGCCGGCTTTCTTGAATTGTCCTTCTTTTACCTTGACTACTTCTACACCGCCGCGTATGCGGAGTTTGGCTTTTACGGAGTCTCCGGCTTCTTTGAGGGTTGCTCCCAGCATGTCGATATTGGTGGCTTTGGTAACGTCGGTATTGCCATAGCTGTTTTTCAATACCGCATCGGATTGTTTCTTGTCTTTTCCGCGGAAAAATTCGATTTTCACTTTATCGCCGGGACGATAACGGGCAATCTGTTCTTGCAAGATGGCTACGGTAGGTGTGGCTACGCCGTTTATGGCGACAATTACATCACCCGGTTTGAGATCGGCTTCCATAGCTGCACTGCGTTCGCTCACTTCGGCAACATATACGCCCTTACGTAGATCTATTTTCTTTTCTTTGGCAAGATGGTCGTTCATTTCCATGATAGAGACACCCAGCATGGCCCGTTGTACGGTACCGTACTGTTTCAGGTCGGTAATGACCTTGCTCACGATACTGGTGGGTATGGCAAAGGAGTAACCGGCGTAGTTCCCTGTTTCGGAATAAATGGCGGTGTTGATGCCCACCAGTTCGCCCGAAGTGTTTACCAACGCTCCGCCGCTGTTACCGGGATTGACTGCGGCGTCGGTTTGGATAAACGATTCTATACCCAGTCGGCTGTTGGGTGAGAGCATACCCAGATTACGCGACTTTGCACTGACGATGCCTGCCGTAACGGTAGAGTTGAGCTGGAACGGGTTACCTACGGCGAGAACCCATTCTCCCACCTGCAATTTGTCGGAGTCGCCGAATTTTACGATGGGGAGTTTCTCGGCATCGATTTTCAGTAAAGCGATGTCGGTCGACGCATCACTGCCTATGAGGGTCGCCTCGAACGAGCGTTTGTCATTGAGTGTAACCTCTATCTTGTCGGCTTGGTCGATTACGTGGTTATTGGTAACAATGTATCCGTCTTCCGAAATGATTACACCCGATCCCATTCCTATGCGGGGTTGCGGTGCGTAATCGCGACGTCCTTGTCCGAAGAAATATCTGAAAAATTCTTCCTCCATACTGCTCGACGAGCGTTGTTGTACCGTGGTCGACTTGATGCTCACGACGGCATTTACTGTATTGGCTGCGGCTTGGGTGAAGTCGTTTTCCACAGCAGGGCGTGAGACTACCGGTGTAAATGCCGTGGGTGTTGCGTATGTACTGTTAGGTGTCGTCGTATCGGTGAGCGATGAAATGTTGTCGTTCTTTTCTTGCATGGCAGAAAATAATGCGATGCTTATGCCCGAACTTATACCGGCGACCAGTAAAAAAGAGAGTAGGGTTTTCTTGAAAGATGTCATGTCGATATAGATTAATTGTTAATAATAAATTTGATTTTAAGATTTGTACTCGTTAAATTTAATACAATATACGTGCCGATGTTTCCCTTTATTATACGGCTTAGCTATTTTTAATAGAGACCTTTATATGCTTAACAGCCCTTAACCGAATTGTCTGTTGTAAATGACAGAAATGTCATTCTGAATGTAGTGTGAGCGAAGTGAAGAATCTCATACCAAGCAGTACATTTTGCATGAGATCTCTCAGCTTCGTTCGAGATGACATTGATGTAATTCTGAGGGATATAACTCAGAAGAATCTCTTATTCAGTGATGCAGCCTTCACGGAGCAATGTTATTCTGAAAGGCTTTGCCGAGAAGAATCTCCCTCCAAGCGAGAGTACAATCGCCACCGTTACGAGTAGGAAGGAGGAGATTCCTTGTCGGGCCACCGGCCTTGCTTGAAATGACAAAGGGCTGCCGCCCTTGAAAACGCATGTCATTCTGACGACCGTAAGGGAGGAAGAATCTCCTGTTAAACGTATATTTCTCATGAGATTCCTCATATCTATTTGGAATGACAATATTTGTAAAAAAGTTATGAAATTCCTCGCTGGTACATCGGAATGACAAGAAACTATCGTTCTTGAAAATATATGTCATTCTGAACGTAGCACGAGCCGAGTGAAGAATCTCATATCCAAAGAAAACATCTTATTTGAGATTCCTTACATACACTCGAAACGCCAAAGAGCCGAAGTAAAAAACAGGTTTCGGACTCTACTTTCGACTATATCACAAAAAGGAGAACTTCAAGAAGGGATAACCGTCCGGCCAAAAGGAAACAAAGCCACCCGCATGAGCTTGAAATGCTGGATACCGAACGGAATGCCCACAATCGTAATACAGAAAAGTAATCCCCAGCCAAGATGACTCAATGCAATCCAAATGCCTCCGATAAAAAACCAAATCACATTCATGATGATTTCGAGGCAACTACGGCTACCTTCCTCGACAACAGTCGTTTGACTGAAAGGCAAAAGGGCTACCAATCCTATCTTGAAACCCTGTAACCCGAAAGGTATACCGATGATGGTACAGCATAATAAAAAACCAGATACCAAATATTCCAAAGCTATGAAGAAGCCTCCGAAAACCAGCCAAATAATATTACCTAGTACGCTCATACCACATCTTATTTAAATGCTTATCTACTCTTCAATTTTTATATCTTTCATGAAAGAATTGAAATCCAAATCTTTTACCAGCATCGTATCGCCTTTGAGATACGAGGCCTCCCGAGTATCGAGCATAGCCCGCCACTGCTTATGATAAAGACGGCGGTCGATCTTGAAATTTTCCGACCCGTTACGGTCGAGACGCCTCAAAAGCATGCCCACACTCAACCTCGACACATCGATTGCCGGCATATACGCCCACACACGTTCGTCGGAGGTAGGTGTACCTCGTATGATTTTGGCCTCCAACAACTGTTGCAAGACCTGTCCCGTAAGGCGTACTGGTATGCGATAAGACGACGCTATCTGATGTCGGGTGAGCGGAGCCTCTCCCCGTACAAAACGCTGTACGATGACCGAAACAACCACCAGCACGACAAAATCTTTATATCTACGGCTGATATTTTTTATGTCTTTATCGAAATTGAATTTTTCGACGTTTTGGGAAGAATACGAAAGAACCGCCCCGAAAAGGCAAATGAGCCACGAAATCCACATCCATAACAGAAACAAAAGCAGGAAAGCAAAACTGCCGTATATGGCATTGTAACGAGAAACCCATACCTGACCGCTGATATAGACAAACTGCAACAACTGGAACGACAAGCCGCATATTACCCCCGATACCAGAGCATTCCAAAACTTGACCCTCGTATTGGGAACCAAAATATATAAAGCCGTAAAAACGATACAAGTCAAAATATAAGGACTTATCGCCAATACAAAACGCAACACAGGACTCAAAAAAGCCAACATCGGTTTGGTATCGATACCCGATGTAACGAAAATCGACAATCCGCCGGCAACGATCATCAAAATGGGCAACAACACCATAATAGCGATATAATCGACAATTTTACGATATATCGATCGCTGTTTTGACACCTGCCATATATCGTTGAATGTCGTCTCGACGCTATTCAGCAGACTCACGACCGACCACATGAGGAAAAGGATACCCACTCCCACAAAAATGCCGTCTTTGGTTTGCGCTAAATAAGAATCGACAAAAGTCATGGCCTGCTCCAAAGCCTCTCGCTGAGCGGGGAAGTAGTCGAATAATTGACTTTGTACGATGGTCTGGAAACCAAATCCTTTTGCTACGGCAAAGACCAATGCCAGCGCCGGAACAATGGCCAGCAACGTATTGAACGTGAGTGCGGCGGCGCGTGCCTGCAAATCATCGGCGATAAAACGTTGTATCGAGAGATAAATGGTCTTCATCAGATTGATGAGCCGATGGCGGCTACCGGAAACTTCATTTCCCGTAATACGCCACATATCATATATGATAAACCGATATGTCCGACGAAAAATAATGCGCCATTTTTTTTGTTTTGTCGCTGCCATGCCGGAAGTTTTATTAAAAAAACAGCAGGACGATAAGCCGGGTTCTGTACTTTCCCGAGAGAAAGCGTCTGTCATTTATCTGGCCTTTATGTTGCCATAAAGATCAAGCGGTTTACCCCCCGGCATCGGACGAGCAGCCCTGATAGCGCCGGTGTACATAACCTTGCAACCCATAAGACGTACGGCTCTCTGTGTCGCCACAAAGACCGGTGAGCTCTTACCTCACCTTTTCACCCTTGCTGCCGAAGCAGCGGTTATTTTCTGTTACGCTACTCTGCCTTTACAGACAGCTTCCCGTTAAGAAATATGGTGCCCTGTGTTGCCCGGACTTTCCTCTCGCGTTTCCACGAGCGACAGACTGTCCTGCTGTTAAAATACAAAGATACGGTATTTCGGTTGTTCTACCAACGTCTCTTCATAAAATCGATTGTAAAAATACGATAAACTCGCAGGATTTTCCAAGCGAACCTCGTTCCATACATTTGAGATGACATTTTGTCATTCCGTGTGAGGTGGGTAAGCCGGTGAAGAAATTCCCAAAGTTTTCTTATCGGCTTTGTCCGAATGTGAGGAATCCCCGCCTCTCTATCGGCAGAGATTCTTCGTTTTACTTCGTTCCATGCAAAATGTACTGCTTGGTATGAGATTCTTCACTACGCTTTCGCTTCGTTTAGAATGACAATCATATGTCCTTCCGGGCAGATGCAAACATGCGAGGAATCTTTTGTTAAAGGACTGTTTTTTTCTTTTGTAATCGTGTCATCACAAAGGGGCGGCAGAAGACTTCGAAAAGGTGTTCAATAGAGAGTCTATTTTTCTTCTCTTATAGTCATGATTACTTATTAAGTGTATGCGGGGAAATTTTATTTGCGATAAAATTCTTTCGTTTTTTGTATTTCAAGATAATAAGGGAACTGCTGATAGAAAATTTTCGTTTCGTATATGAGTGGCAAATGTATTGATAGAAAAAGGTGAGTAGCTGACAAGTTCTTGTCAGCTACTCACTTCTTTCGGGAAATTAGCAGTAATTATTCCTATATATGATTTTTACGGTTTTTCCACAATTTACTCATATCTTCGAGTGTCTTGCCTTTGGTCTCGGGGACGAGTTTCCATACGAAGATGGCGGCTATGACACAGATGATGCCGTAAAGGGCGTAAGCAAACATGTGTCCGAATTTGTCGCCCATATCGCCTACGCTCATGTTATACATGGGAACGAAAGTCGACGATACGATGAAGTTGAATATCCATTGGAATGCAACGGCAATGGCAACGGCGGCTCCACGTATGGTGTTGGGGAAGATTTCGGCGATAAGCACCCAGCATATTGGTCCCCAAGAGAACATAAATGATGCCGAATACACCATAATGCTAATAACAGAAATGATAGGAGGTAATGATACGATGTTACAGAGAGCAACACTAAATGCTCCTATTCCCATACCTATGGAACCGGTGATAAGCAGAGGTTTACGACCGAATTTTTCGACGGTGAATACGGCAACGAGAGTAAATGAGATATTGACGATACCCATAATGACAGTTTGTATCATGGGGTTGCCCATACCCATGCTTTCGAAAATACGAGGCGCAAAATAAAGTACCGCGTTGATACCTACGGCTTGTTGGAACACGCTGAGCATGATGCCGATGAAGATGACCATCCAGCCGTAAGTAAACAGTTTTTCGGTTTTTTCGTGAGCAGTGGCTTTGATGTCGGCCAGAATGATTTTGGCTTGAGCTATTCCGTTGATACGGCTCAGAACCGAGAGCGCTTTTTCGTCACGACCGGTCATTGCCAGATAACGGGGCGTTTCGGGAACGAGCAGTACGAGCAATGAGAAAAGTGCGGCGGGGAATGCTTCGCTACCGAACATCAGGCGCCAACCTGTTTCGGTAACCCAAATCGATTCTCCGGGGTTTAAGATTTGATTTACTCCATCTATGGCTTTCACGACGGGATTGATGTTGTCGCCCAAGATAAGGAAGTTGACAAAGTAAACGACAAGTTGTCCGAAGATGATGGCAAATTGGTTCCACGATACAAGAGTTCCCCTAATGTTACTGGGGGCGATTTCTGCTATATACATGGGGCATATAGCCGAGGCAAGACCTACACCTATACCGCCTAATACCCGGTAGAAATTGAATGCGATGAGCAGGTCGAGACTGGGTTTGCCGTATTCGAAGAAAAGAAATTCCGGATAATAAGACCCAAGAGCCGATAAGAGGTAACAGATACCGGCTATGAAAAGTGTTTTTTTACGTCCCAGATTCGATGCCAGTAGTCCCGAAATGGCGCTACCGATAATACAACCGATCAATGCGCTGGAAGATGTTATACCGTGTATGGCATCGGAGTAAACGAAGTCTTTTGCTCCCATAAAGAAGGCTTGAAGACCTTTTTCTGCTCCTGAGATGACGGCCGTGTCGTATCCGAATAACAATCCTCCGATGACAGCCACCATCACGATAGAAATAAGATAGGCTTTATCGCCCTTTTCTGCGTAGTTCATGATATTGTTTTATTGATTTAGAAGTTGACATTTGGTATGATAAAATGTTTAGCGACAAATTTCGGCGGGTGGCTCGATTTTGTCGCTAAACACTGATTTATCGTGCAGCCATGTAAGGGTTAGCAATACATGTTGAGGATAGCCTCGTACAACTCTTGTTTGCCGCTGGTTTGTTTGGGTTCGCCTTTGGTTTTGGCATATGCAACGACATCTTCGAGTTTAAGTTTGCCATCTTCGAATTCTTTACCCTTGCCCGAGTCGAACGAGGCGTAGCGGTCGGCCAACATTTTTTTGTAGGGCGACTCGTTGAGTAGGTTGGCTGCGCTTTCGAGGGCACGAGCCATAACGTCCATGCCGGCGATGTGGGCAATGAAAATATCTTCGAGGTCGGTCGAGTTACGACGGGTTTTAGCGTCAAAGTTCATACCTCCGTTACCGAGACCGCCATTGCGGATAATCTGCATCATGGCTTGCGTGAGTTCGTAGTTGTCGATGGGGAATTGGTCGGTATCCCATCCGTTCTGATAATCACCCCGGTTGGCATCGATCGATCCCAGCATACCGTTATCTACGGCTACGGCCAGTTCGTGTTCGAAAGTATGACCGGCGAGAGTAGCGTGATTTACCTCAATGTTTACTTTGAAATCTTTGTCGAGGTTGTGTGCTTTCAAGAAGCCGATAACCGTTTCGGTATCCACGTCATATTGATGTTTGGTCGGTTCCATAGGTTTCGGTTCGATGAGGAAAGTACCTTTGAAACCTTTTGCACGGGCATAGTCGCGAGCGATGGTGAGCATCATGGCCAAATGCTCTTTCTCCCGTTTTTGATCGGTATTGAGCAGAGACATATAACCTTCGCGGCCGCCCCAGAATACATAATTCGATCCGCCCAGTTCGATGGTAGCATCGATGGCGTTTTTGATTTGTACGGCAGCGCGAGCTACGACATCAAAGTCGGGATTGGTAGCCGCACCGTTCATATAGCGGGCGTGGCCGAATACATTGGCAGTACCCCACAATAATTTGATACCGGTCTCGGCTTGTTTTTGTTTGGCGTAAGCCACGATTTCTTTCATGTTGGCTTCATATTCTTCGATGCTGTTACCTTCTTCAATAAGGTCTACATCATGGAAACAATAGAATTCGATGCCTATCTTTTGCATGATTTCAAAACCGGCGTCCATTTTGTTTTTGGCACGTTCCAGCGCTGTTGCACCTTCGTTCCACGGGAACTTTTTTGTTCCGCCGCCGAATTGGTCGCCACCTTCGGCGCAGAGGGTGTGCCACCATGCCATAGAGAAGCGCAGCCAATCTTTCATTTTCTTTCCGTTGATGACTTTTTCGGGATCGTAATAACGGAATGCCAGAGGATTTTTACTTTCTTTACCTTCGAATTTGATTTTTCCTATTTGAGGAAAATACTCTTTTGTTGCCATAATCGTGTTATTTGTTTTGATATTGAGATTATTTTATAAGGGTTTCTAATATGCCTTTCCAGCGGGCGTATGCCTCTTGGTAAGCTGCTATATTTTTGGTGTCGGGTTCTATGATCTGAATTTTTTTCAGGGAAGAGAACGCCTCTTCAGTCGATTTGTAGATTCCGGCTCCTATACCGGCTCCTTTGGCGGCACCTACCGATCCGTCGGTATCGTATAGTTCTATTGTTGCCTCGGTTACTCCCGCCAATGTGTCGCGGAAAATCGGACTCAGGAACATGTTGGCATGTCCGGCCTTTATCGTGCGTATGTCGATGCCTATGCCTTGCATGATTTCCATACCGTATTTAAAGGAGAATACAATACCCTCTTGGGCTGCGCGCATGAGATGATAACGGTCGTGCCGGTTGTAGTTGATGCCGTGGATCGACGCGCCGATTTCTTTATTTTGCAGGATACGTTCGGCACCGTTGCCGAATGGCACGATACTCACTCCGTCGCAACCGATGTCTACTTGCGATGCCAGCAGGTTCATGCTCGAATAAGAAGTATCTTCGGGAGCGATGTTGCGTTTTATCCATGAATTGAGAATGCCCGTTCCGTTGATGCAAAGCAACACGCCCAGCCGGGTCTGTCCCTTTTTATGGTTTACATGCGCAAAAGTATTGACGCGCGATAGGGGATCGTAATTGACCGACCCGTTGATACCGTATACGACACCCGATGTTCCGGCTGTCGATGCAATTTCTCCCGGATTGAATACATTGAGCGACAGAGCGTTGTTGGGTTGGTCTCCGGCTCGGTAGGTAACAGGAGTACCGGCTGTGAGTCCCAACAATTGTGCGGCATGGGAACTGACGGCTCCCTGCACGCCGAATGTAGGAACGATTTTGGCGATAATGCTTTCATCGAACCCGTAATGTGCCAATAATTCTTTCGATACGCAAGCGTTCTTGAAGTCCCAAAATATACCTTCTGATAGCCCCGATACGGTAGTGCATACCTCATTTGTCAGCCGCATGGCGATATAGTCGCCCGGCAGCATTATCTTATGAATCTTTTCGTAAACGGAA
>OLZW01002383.1_pt1 | contig 12202 bp, 10 predicted proteins | sample 1674281 | NCBI WGS metagenome assembly OLZW01 (sample SAMEA103958157, study PRJEB25191) | human gut metagenome | biome: human-associated habitat [ENVO:00009003]; feature: intestine environment [ENVO:2100002]; material: feces | place: Germany | collected 2013/2015
CTTCGCTAAAGCGCAGGTCACTGGGGTTGCAGCCCAAACGTTGTGCTGCCGCAGCGCGCATGGCCTCGCTGGGAGCAACCGCGGACTCGACCGCGCCGCGGGCCGCGCGCCCGACCGCGCACTGCTGGCTTTGCGCCGCCTCAGCCTGCATGGCCCCATCCAAAACGGCAGCCCGCTCCTCGGGTTGATTGTTGGGCAATTTCGTGTTCATCACTGCATCCTTCCTTGCTCGTTTTCCTAGGTTATCGCACATTCACGTGATAGCGAATGGCAGGGTTTTCCTGCACGTAGTCGCGCAGCAGGCTGACCTCGCCACATTGGCTGTCAAGCACGTACACGTGGCCCGTCTCGCTGGTGGCCAGGTTCACCCAGTGGCCGGTTTCGCCGTCGGGCGGCCACTCCATGGCGCACATGCCGTGCCAGCCCGGACCTTGCGAACGCGCGAACTGTTCCAGCTGGTTAGGCGCGCAATCCGCAAAACGCATGTCGCACGCCTCCTCCATCCCGCCAATGGTGCCGATGTTGCGCCAATCGGCCTGCGCCTGCGGGTCGATGCCCGACAGCCGCTCCCACGTGGCGAAAGCGCAACCGCCGCAATTACGCGCGTACGCGTTGTCCACGTTGGGGTCGAAGTTCGGGTTCACGCCATCGATGAGGCTTTCGTATTCGGAAACTTCTTTGCCGACGACCAGCTGCTCGCGCGCCTCGACAAGCTCGTCGTACGTCATGACGTCGAGCGCTTCGTCGATCGTGTGGATCAGCGCCTCGCGGTCGCGGTTGAGCGTGCCGCCGAGGGGGAGGTAGTTCGACGCGTGGTTCGAGCGGAAGATGCTGCCGTCGGAGTCGATGTGCTCCAAAAAGAGGCGTGTTTCACGCATCAGCTCGGGCGGCTCCATCATCTTGAACTCGCCGCTCGCGATCCAGTCGTGCAGCGGCGTGCCCGAGTAGACGCGAAGCGTCAAAAACGCGATATAGTCGGGCTTCATGCGGGAAACGGCCTTCGCCGTGTCGATGGCGTGGGCCTGCCAGTCGCCGTTCGCGCCCGCCATGCCGTTGATGGCCGTGACGGAGGTGGCGATGCCCGCCTGCTTGCAGCGGATGGCGTTTAAGACGATCTCCTCGGCAGTAACGCCCTTGCAGAACTTTTTGAGAAGCTCCTCGTTGCCGCTCTCAAGGCCGATATACACGATGCCGAGGCCGTGCTCGCGCAGCGTACGCAGCTCGTCGTCCGTCTTGCGCATGATGGCCTTGGTCGTTGCGTAAGCCGCAACGCGCTTGCAGGTAGGGAAATGGTCGCAGATATAGTCGAGAACGGTCAGAAGATAGTCCATCGGCAGGATCAGCGCGTCGCCGTCGGCTAAAAAGATCTTCTCGATATAGCGCCCGTAGGCGCGCGCCTCGTCGAGGTCGGAGAGCACCTGCTCAATGGGGTTGATGGAGAACTTTTTGTCCTTGTACATCGTGCAGAACGCACATTTGTTGTGGCTGCACCCGAGCGTGCACTGCACGATGAGGCTGCGCGCCTCGCTGGGGGGACGGTAAACGGCTCCCGAATAATGCATCAGGGTTCCTCCTTACAAAATCAGCCGAGCTTGGCCTGGCACTTGTCCATGAAGCGATCCACGGTGATGACGGCGCGCTGGTGCGTGCCCTCGCCGATGAGGCCGGCGGTGTCGGTCGCGGTGGCCTTGAAGTCGACCATCTTGCCGTTTGCGGAAATATCCGTGACCTCGACGGTAACGGTGATCTCCATGCCAACGGGCGAGGGGGAGACATGGGAGACCTCGACCTTGGTGCCGACGGTGCTCTTACCCTCGGGCAGCTCCTGCTGGAGATAGGTGAAGGCGGCGTTTTCGACCATGGCGACGAGATACGGCGTGCCAAACACCGGCAGACCGCCGCTGCCGAGCGCGGCAGCGGTCATTTCTTCCGTGACAACTTTCTTGACGGTAAAAGTATCTCCGATTTTCATCTTAAAAAACTCCTTTACGATATTATTTGGCAGCTTTGACCTTGATCCAGAGCTTGCTCAGCTCGCGCATGAGCACCTGGTTGTCATGGAACATCTCGTCCTTGTCGTAGCCGCTGCGGGGAAGGTAGGCGGCATTGTCCGCGTAGAGATCCTCAGACGAGGTCATCTCTTCAAACACTTCCGCGTTGGGAGAAGTATAACCCACCGTTTCGGTGTTGTCAAACGCGGCTTCATAGGTGAGCATGTAGTTGATGAACTCGTGGGCGAGTTTGGGATTTTCGGCATTTTGGGGAATGACCATGGCATCGCACCAGATGTTCGTGCCCTGGGAGGGCATATAGAAGCTCATGTCTTCGTTTTCATCAAGCACCACGGCCGCGTCGCCGGAGTAGACAACGGCGATGTCCTTGTAGCCGTTCATCATGCCGTCGATGACCTCGTCGGTCACGTAGACGGGGGACATGGTGTTGTTCATCTGCAGGAGCCACTCATAGGCATCGTTGATCTCGTTGGGGTCCTCGGTGTTCATCGAGTAGCCCAGCGCCTTGAACGCCATCATGAACGAGTCGCGCTCGGAATCGTAGATGTAGATGTGACCGGCGTAGTCGGTGTTGCGCAGGACCTCCCAGCCCTCGCTCTCGATGACGGCAGGGTCGACGTTCTCGTGGTTGTAGACGAGACCGACGCTGCCCCAGAAGTAGGGGATGGAGTACGTGTTGTCCGGGTCGTAGCTCATACCGAGCACGGCATCAGACATGTTCTCCATGTTGGGGATCATGCTCTTGTCAAGCGGCTGGAGGAAGTCCTCGTTCATCAGGCGTTCGATCATGTAGTCGGACGGAATGATGACATCGTAGCGGTCGCCGGCCATGAGCTTGGTGTACATCATCTCGTTGGAGTCGAAGTTCTCGACGATGACGCGCACGCCGTACTGCTTTTCAAAGTCGGAGATGACGTTCTCGCCGAGGTACTCGCCGGGGAGATAGAGCTTCAAAACGTTGCTGCCGTACTTCTCGACAGCCGCGGCGCTCTTGTGCTGCTGGGAAAGTCTCGCGCCCACGGTGCCGCCGACAACGGCCAGCGCCAGCACGGCGGCAACAGCCGCCATGGCCTTGCGGCTCACGGCGCGGGAGGACTTGCCGTCCTTTTCGCGCTTTTCGCGCACGATCGGCACGATGTTCACGACGCCGAGCACCAGCGTAATGAGAAGAATCACAATGGTAGAAAGGGCGTTGATGGACGGGTTCACGCGCTTGGACATCGTGTAGACCAAAATCGAAATGTTGTTGACGCCGTTGCCCGTTGTGAAGTACGAGATGACGAAGTCGTCAAAGCTCATCGTGAACGCAATGAGCGCGCCGGAGACGATACCCGGCTTGATCTGCGGCACAATGACTTTCGTGAGCGCCTGGAACGGCGTTGCGCCAAGGTCCATCGCTGCGTCGATCAGGTTAGGGTCGAGCGAGCGGAGCTTCGGCGTAACGGAGAGCATCACGTAGGGGATACAGAACATGATATGCGCGATGAGCAGCGTGCCGAAGCCTTTTTTGACCGTGAGGACGCTGAAAAACATCAGAAGTGAGATGGCCGTGACGATATCGGGGTTCATCACGGGCAGGTCGTTGATGCGCTCGACCATCTTCTGCACAACCTTGCGGGATTTAGAAAGGCCGATGGCCGTGATCGTGCCGACGACTGTCGCGACGACCGTCGCGATGACGGCGATGATGACCGTGTAGAGCACAGCCTCCATCATTGTCGAATCGGCGAACATCTTTTCATACCAGCGGAGCGAGAAGCCGCCGAACTTCGTCAGCGAGCGGGAATCGTTGAACGAAAAGATAATGATATAGAGGATGGGGAGGTAGAAGAAGAGCATCGTGAGCGTCAGGATGATCTTCGAGCCGACAGAGGTTTTCTTTTTCATGCGCTTCTCACTCCTTTCCCTGCGAGGCGACCTGAACGTCCGCCTTGCGCGTCAGCCACATCGAGATCATGATGATGACCGCCATGATGAGCGAGATGGCCGAGCCGAAGTTCCAGTCGCCAGTGGTGAGGAACTGCGTTTCAATGATGTTGCCGACGAGGACGTACTGTCCGCCGCCGAGAAGCTTCGGAATGAAGAAGCTCGACACCGCGGGCAGGAACACGAGCGTGATGCCGGAGATCACGCCGGGAAGCGAGAGCGGCAGCGTCACGCGCAGGAATGCCTGCACAGGCGTTGCACCGAGGTCGTTGGCGGCTTCCAAAAGGCTCTTGTCCATCTTGGCAAGGGACGTGTGGATCTGCAGGATCATAAAGGGAATGAAGTTATAGACCATGCCGAGGATGACGGCAAAGCTCGTGTGGATCATCGACACGGGGCCGATGCCGAACCACGAAAGGATCGTGTTGAAGATGCCCTCGTCCTGCAAAATGCCCATCCAAGCATAGGTGCGCACCAGCATGTTGACCCAGGTCGGCATGGTGATGAGCAGAATTAAGATCGTGTTGCTGCGGCCGCCGCGCTGCGCGATGACGTAGGCGATGGGGTAGCCGAGCGCAACGCAGATGAGCGTTGTGATGAGCGCGATATAGAGCGAGCGCAGCAACACATCCATAAAGACCTTGTCCGTGACGAAGCGGGCAAAGTTCTCAAAGGTGAACTGGAATGTCAGCACCGAGTTGCCGGAGGTCGTGAAGGCATAGAGCACGATCAGAAGCATCGGCACCACGATGATCGCGATGATCCACGCGATATACGGGTAAGTCATGGAACGAAAGCGCTTCACCACTGGCCCTCCTTCTTCATCACGTGGATGTCCTCGGGACGGAAGACAAGGCCGACCTGCTCGCCCTCTTCAAAGGCGTGGGTGGTGGAGACCTTGTACTCATAGCCCTCGGTGGAGAAGGTCACATCGTAAACGCCCGGGGTGATGGTCTCGGGGTCGAAGTCGTACTTGACGTCCGTGATCTCGACCTGCTCGCCGTCTTCGAGGGACCACGCCGACGCGCTGGCCCAGGTCTCAAGGTCGGTGTCGAGCGCGATGCTCTCCTGAATGTCCTCGACCTTTTTGAAGAAGTTCATCGCGTAAATTTCTTCCTGATAGACCTTGCTCTCGACGCGGTTCTGCGCTACGACGAGCACCTTGACGGTGATAGACGTATCGTTCGCGGTGGCAAAGGTCACGGTGTAGTTGCCGGTCTCGGGCTTGATGTCGTATTCGACGGTCTTGATGGAGATGGGCTCCTCGGTCTCGGCGTCCCACGCCTCGGCAGAGGCGAGGGCGACGACCTTGGCGTCGTCGAGCTCTTCGACGTCCTCCACGTCCAGAAGGAAGGCGTTCGCACTGATCTTCTCGCCCTTTTCCTCGTTGTAGACAGGGCGGTCCTGCGAGACCTGCATCTTCACGGTGATGGACGTACCGACGCGCGTTTCGACCACGGTTTCATAGTGCATGCCCTTGAAAAGCTGAGACTTGACCGTGCCCTTGAGCATACCCTCGGCACGCGGAACAATGTCGAGGTGCTCGGGGCGGATGACGACGTCGACCTTTTCGTTCTTATTGTAGCCGCGGGCACGGCAGGCGTACTTCTTGTCCTCGAACATGACGAGGTCGTCCTCAAGCATGACGCCGTCGATGATGTTCGTCTCGCCGATGAACTTGGCGACGAATTCGTTGACGGGGGTGCGGTAGATTTCGGTCGGCGTACCGATCTGCTGAATTTCACCCGCATTCATGACGACGATCTTGTCGGACATCGTCAGCGCCTCTTCCTGATCGTGCGTGACGAAGATGAACGTGATGCCGACCTCCTGCTGGATGTATTTGAGCTCCTGCTGCATCTCCTTGCGGAGCTTTAAGTCGAGTGCGCCGAGCGGCTCGTCGAGCAGCAGCACGCTTGGCTCGTTAACGAGCGCGCGGGCGATGGCGATGCGCTGCTGCTGGCCGCCGGAGAGCTCGGTCACGTTGCGGTGGGCATAGTCCTCAAGGCTAACAAGGCGCAGCATACGCATGACTTTCTGCTCGATGACGTCCTTCGGCTCCTTTTTGAGCGTCAAGCCAAAGGCGATGTTGTCGTACACGTCCATGTGGGGGAAGAGGGCATACTTCTGGAAGACGGTGTTGATCTCGCGCTTGTAGGGCGGGACGCTGACGATGTCCTCACCGTCGAAGAGCACCTTGCCCTCGCTCGGCTGCAAAAAGCCGCCGAGGATGCGCAGCAGTGTCGTCTTGCCGCAGCCAGAGGGGCCGAGCAGCGTGACGAACTCATTTTCGTAAATGTCAAGAGAGACGCCCTTGAGAACGACCTGTCCGTCCTCAAAGCTCTTGACGATGTTCTTGAATTGAATGATCTTTTTCTTTTCTTCGGCCATTTCCGATATCCTCACAATTTTATAGAATAGTAGTTAAAAAAGCGGGGGCGTGCAGACCCAGAGGATGCGCGCGGTGGTCTTGCGTTCATTTTTGAGGTAGTGGAACGTTCTGCCGTGGAGATAGAACGTTTCGCCGCGGCACACGACGCTGCGTTCGCCGTCGCACTCTAAAATGACGCTGCCGTCAAGCACGTAGCCGAACTCCTCGCCGTTGTGCGGCTCGATCTCGAACGATTCGCCGCCGGCGGGAAGTTCCAATAAAATGGGCTCCATCTGGTTTTTCTGCGTGTTGGGAACGATCCAGTTGACGGTGCAGTTCTCGCGCTCGTCGACGAAAAAGTCTTCGGAGCGGAAGACAAACTGGTCGTTTTTATCCTCCTGAAAGAATTCCGAGAGGTTGGTGCCGAGAGCCTCGAGGATATCGCTGAGCGAGTCGATCGAGGGGGAGGTGAGGTCGCGCTCTAACTGGGACAAAAACCCCTTTGTAAGCTCGCTTCGGCTGGCAAGCTCCTCCAGAGTCAGTCCCTGTCGCGTTCGCAGCTGCTTGATCTTATTGCCAATGTCCATACACACGCCTCCTCGTTCGATATACTAAACTTTTGGTCAGTTTTTGCTAAACCGAAACTATTATACACAGCGCGTGCAAAATTGCAAGAGTATATTTAACAAAAAGTTCAATATTTTGAACTTTTGAAAAATAAAACAGCGAAGAGCCGATTGCAGCTCTCCGCTTGTGGGATTTAACTAAAATACTTCTTTTGAAACGGGACCTCATCCACCTGAAACTCGCGTCCGCGCAGATATTCGAGGATGCCCGCGTCGCTGGGAAAGTCGAAGCGCAGGCGGTAGGAGTAGAGCGCCTGCTGCGTTTCGCCATATTTGCGGTTCACGCTGCCGACGCCGTACTTGCCGTCGCCGAGCAGGGGATGGCCGAGGTCGGCCATGCTCGCGCGAATCTGATGCGTGCGGCCCGTGAGCAGCTCGACCTCCAGAAGCGACAGCTCGCCGCGCGTCTGGAGCGTTTGGTATAAGGTGATCGCGCTGCGGCCGTCCGGCACGGGGCGGTGGTAAACGCGGACGGTGTTGCTCTTCTCGTCCTTGCGCAGAAAGCACTCGATGCGGCCCTTCGGCGGCTCGACGCGGCCGAGGGCGATACATAAATAGTATTTGGCGATCTCGCGGTCGCGAATCTTGTCGTTCAGGATGCGCAGCGCTTCAGCGTTTTTCGCCGCGATGACGATGCCGCCAGTGTTGCGGTCGATGCGGTTGCAGAGGGCGGGGGTGAAGGCGTTCTCCTCGCGTGGCCGCCACTCGCGCTTTTGATAGAGGTAGGCGAGCATGTGGTTGACGAGCGTATTGACTTTCTCGTGCTCGTCGGCGTGGGCAAGCATTCCCGCGGGCTTGTCGAGCAGCATGATGTTCTCGTCCTCGTGGACGATCTTGAGCCGCGGCGTCGTGATCGTGAGGTAGACGTTTTCCTCGCTCGGCGACTCGAAAAACTCATCGTTGATGTAGCACTGTAAAATATCGCCCGCGACGAGCTTCTGGTCGCGCTGGGCGCGCGCGCCGTTGACCTTGATGCGCTTTAGGCGGATGTACTTCTGCGCGAGCGACGCGGGGAGCAGGGGGATGGCCTTGCCGAGAAAGCGGTCAAGCCGCTGATTTTCGTCATTTTTTCCGATGTGAAACTCCCGCATGGGCGGCACCTCCGCTTGCGCAGCGCGCGATTTTCTGCTATTGTACGATAGCAGGCAAAAAAAGTAAAGAAATCCTGTCAAAATTTTTGCCGCAACCGTGAAAAAAGTATTTGACAATCGAGAAAACGTCCTCTATAATATCACTCGTGTCATTGCGAGGTGTAGCATGGTTTTAGATGTAAAACGTATCATTAACACCCCCGGAGGCAGAATTCCCTTTGACTTTACAGAGGACTTTTCTGATGTGGACTTCGGCGGCGTGTGTCCTGCGGTTCGGCCGGTCTCAGTGGTAGGGCAGGCAGAGAACATTGCGGGGATGCTGCGGTTGCAGTTTGACCTGACTACAACGCTTTCCGCCGTGTGCGATCGCTGCGGAGCGCCGTTTGATCTTCCGTACAAGGTCCCGTTCGAGTGTCTGCTCGCTGAGGAGCTGGAGGAAGACGACAACGACGATATCCTGCTGCTGGACAACGGAACCGTTGATCTCAGCGAGCTGGCGCGGGAGACGTTCATCCTCAATATGCCAAGCAAGACCCTTTGCCGCGAGGATTGCAGGGGCTTGTGTTCCGGCTGCGGCGTCAACCTCAACTATGAGAAGTGCCGCTGCAAAAAGGAAGTCGACCCCAGGTTAGCAGCCCTCGCAAAGCTTTTGGAACAATAAATTCGCTGTTCATTCAGCTTAACTTTAAGGAGGTGTCAACATGGCAGTCCCCAAGGGGAAAGTATCCCGTCAGAGACGTGATAAGAGACGTTCTTCTCACTGGAAGCTCACCGCTCCCGCGCTTGTCGCGTGCCCGAAGTGCGGCGCTCTGCACCAGCCTCACAGAATGTGCCCGGAATGCGGTACCTACAACGGCCGTCAGGTCAAGGTCATCGAGTCCAAGGTCGCAGCCGAATAATTGATTCGGAACGAAAATCGTTAAGAAAAGCTGAGTGGAACTCCACTCAGCTTTTTCTTATGCCGCAAGAGAAGGTTAGCCTTGCGTAACCTCGAAAATTCGGTTATACTGTATTTGTAATATTTTGCTTTGCGATAAAGAGCGGTGCGATCGCGCGCCGCTTTGGAATAAAGGAGGCAGAGAGATGAAACCTTTGGTTGCGATCGTTGGACGGCCGAATGTCGGCAAGTCCATGCTGTTTAATAAGCTCATCGGCCAGCGGCTCTCCATCGTCGAGGATACGCCGGGCGTCACGCGCGACCGCATCTACGGCGAGAGCGAGTGGTGCGGCCGCAAATTCCGTCTGGTGGACACCGGCGGTATCGAACCGCGCACGGACGATCAGATCTTGTCGTTCATGCGCGAGCAGGCGGAGATCGCCATTCAGCACGCGGACGTCATCATTTTCCTGACGGATGTGAAGACCGGCCTGACGGCTTCCGATCAGGAGGTCGCGAATATGCTGCTGCGATCCCGCAAGCCCATCGTGCTGGCGGTCAACAAGATGGACTCGACCGGACGGGTCGACCCTGATTTTTATGAGTTCTACAATTTAGGCCTCGGCGATCCCATCGCCGTTTCCGCCGTGCACGGCCACGGCACGGGCGACCTGCTCGACGCGTGCTTACAGTATTTCCCGCCCGAGGATGACGAGGAAGAGGATGAGGACGTCATCAAGGTCGCCATCATTGGAAAACCCAACGTCGGCAAGTCATCGCTGACGAACCGCATTCTCGGCACCGAGCGCATGATCGTCAGCAATGTTGCGGGCACGACGCGCGACGCCATCGACTCGTACTTTGAAAACGAGCAGGGCAAGTATGTCTTCATCGACACCGCCGGCATGCGCAAAAAGTCGAAGGTCGACGACGTGATCGAGCGCTACAGCGTGCTGCGCGCCACGATGGCCATCGACCGTGCGGACGTGTGCCTCATCATGATCGACGCGCAGGAGGGCGTGACCGAGCAGGATACGAAGGTCGCGGGCCTCGCGCACGAGGCAGGCAAGGCCTGCATCATCGTCGTGAACAAGTGGGATCTTGTCGAAAAGGACGGCAAGACCATGGACAAAATGAGCGACGACATCCGCCGCGACCTCTCCTACATGACCTATGCGCCGATCCTCTTCATCTCGGCGGCGACGGGTCAGCGCGTGCCGCGCCTTTTTGAGATGATCAACTACGTGCACAACCAGTCCTGCATGCGCATCTCGACCGGCATGCTCAACAACATTCTGGCCGACGCGCAGACGCGCGTGCAGCCGCCGACGGACCGTGGCCGCAGACTGAAGATCTATTACATGACGCAGGTTGGCGTCTGCCCGCCGCACTTTGTCGTGTTCTGCAACGAGCGCAAGCTCTTCCATTTCTCCTACCAGCGCTACCTTGAAAACTGCATCCGCAACGTCTTCGGACTGGAGGGTACGCCGGTCATCATGTCGATTCGCGAGAAGGGAGACAAGGAAGAGTGATGGAGAGCATTTATCCTGAAGTGATCACTACGTTCGCAGCAGTAGTGCTGTATGGCGTACCGGTCGCTGTTGCGGTGCTGTCGTATCTTCTCGGCTGCATCAACGGAGCGATCGCCACGTCGCATCTTTTCTACCATGACGACGTGCGCCGCCACGGCAGCGGCAACGCGGGGCTGACGAATTTTTACCGCAATTACGGCGCGAAGTGCGCGCCCATGGTCATCGCGTTCGACATGCTCAAGGCTGTCGGCGCGGTGCTGCTGGGCAATTATTTCCTGGGCTATCTTCTCGGCTGGGGCGCCGCAGGCAAGTATTTCGGCGCACTGTTCTGCGTCATCGGCCATATGTTTCCGGTGTTTTACGGCTTCAAGGGCGGCAAGGGCATTTTGTGCAGCGGCACGCTGCTGCTGCTTCTCGACTGGCGCATCGCGCTCGTCGGCTGGGGCGCGTTCGTCGTGCTGTGGCTCACGACGCGCTATGTGTCGCTCGGCTCGGTCGCCGCGGCGGTCAGCCTGCCGTTTACCACGTATTTCGTATTCCATAACACGGCCTGCACAGTGCTCGGCACGTGCATTTCGCTTCTTGTGCTGTGGGCACACCGCAGCAACATCAAAAGACTCTTAAGCGGTACGGAGAGCAAGTTCCATTTCCATGTGAACGCGCCCAAGCCGGGGGAGGACGAATGAATATTGTAGTGCTTGGCTCGGGCGGCTGGGGCACCGCCGCCGCGATGCTGTTATCGGACAACGGCCATACCGTCGCGCTCTGGTCGCACGACCCGAAAAAGGCGGAATTGCTGGATAAGACAAGGGAAAATCCTTTACTCAAAGGCGTGCGCATTCCCGAGCGCATCGCCGTCACGAGCGACTTAGCGGTGCTCCAAAATGCGGAGATGGCCGTCTTCGCGTCGCCGTCGTTTGCACTGCGCTCCGTTGCGCATGAGGCTGCGCCGCACCTGAAAAAAGGCACGCTGCTCGTCTCGCTTACGAAGGGCATTGAGCGCGGAACGCACCTGCGCATGAGCGAGATCATCGCACAGGAATGCGGCGAGGGCTATCGTATCGCAGTGCTCTCCGGCCCCTCGCACGCCGAGGAGGTCGCGCGCCGTCTGCCGACGGGCTGTGTGGCGGCGTCCGCCGATCAGGCGAGCGCCGAGGCCGTGCAGCGCGCGTTCATGAACGAGGTCTTCCGCGTCTACACGCACGACGACGTCGTCGGCGTGGAGCTTGCAGGCGCGCTCAAGAACGTCGCGGCGCTGTGCTGCGGCATCAGCGACGGCTGCGGCATGGGCGACAACACCCGTGCGCTGCTCATCACCCGCGCGCTGAGTGAGATCTCGCGCCTGGCCGAGTGCATGGGCGGGCGCAAGGAGACGCTCGCCGGTCTTGCCGGCATGGGCGATCTCATCGTCACGTGTACGTCGATGCACTCACGCAACCATCGCGCGGGCATCCTGATCGGTCAGGGCAAGAGCGCGCAGGAGGCCATGGACGAGGTCGGCGCGGTCGTCGAGGGCTATTATGCCGCGCGCAGCGCGCACGAGCTCGCGCAGCGCTATGGCGTAGAGATGCCGATCTCGACGGCAGTGTACGAGGTCCTCTACGAGGGCAAGAGCGCCGCGCCGCTCATCGGCGTTCTGATGAGCCGCACGCCGAAGAAGGAAAGCGATTGCAGCTGGTTATGATTATTTCAAAAAAGCGGCCCAAGGGCCGCTTTTTTGAGTAAGATTGCAGCCCGCGGCAGCGCACGCGCCGTAGGCGCGCACGT
>OLZW01002392.1_pt1 | contig 12160 bp, 10 predicted proteins | sample 1674281 | NCBI WGS metagenome assembly OLZW01 (sample SAMEA103958157, study PRJEB25191) | human gut metagenome | biome: human-associated habitat [ENVO:00009003]; feature: intestine environment [ENVO:2100002]; material: feces | place: Germany | collected 2013/2015
ATATTGACAAATAGGTGAAATTAGTGTAATCTTAAATCAACAAAAAGAGATACGAAAGGAACAAAAATAAAACACAGGAGGTACAGTCCAATGGGGATTACATAATTTAAGTCAAAGTACTATAAGGATGATTGAACGGAATATTTAAATCTGTAGGGCGAGCCGAAGAGCAGTAATCGCACAGATATATTAGCAAATAAATAATATCGTTGAAAAAGTTCTTGTAGATTAAAAGTGAAAGATAGAATCTCTCATAAGAGTTTACATAGATAATGTAACCAAAAGGAGTGATTTTATGAAGAAGGGTAGAGGTCCATAGCTAAGCTAAAAGAATAAGAATCCTGTCATAAACAGAATCAGATTTATAGCAAAGCAATATGGAAATGCCAAAATAAATTCATATAGCGAAAGCGGAACTTGGAGGTTATACAGTGAAGCTTACGGAACCAATGCTTTAGGAGCCACTTGATGTAAAATGTAGATCAGGTGGCTCCTATTTTTGACATTTGCGAATGCATGTGAGGTTTAATAGTTAGATAGAATGATAACTGTAAGGACTTTAAGGCAGGACTATAATTTGATGAAAGCAGGAACGCGGTTTTCAAATACTGTATAGTACATAAACCCGGCATCCTTGAGGATATTTGAAACCTTGTCAAAATCGTACGCGACATGCTCCGGCTTGTGGGCATCGGCTCCGACTGTGATTATTTCACCGCCAAGCTCGTGATAGCGCTTTAGCACATCTTCGGTCGGATTTGGGTGGCCAAGCCCGTATTTAAAGCCGGCGGTATTGAGCTCGATGCCTTTTCCCTGGGAGATAATTTCCTTTAATATAGCATCAATTATGTCGGCATACTTTTCATATGAATAGTATTTATTTTTGTCAGGACCGTATCTGACCACGTAGTCGATGTGACCGTACACATCAAAATCCGCGCCGGAGTGCAGATTGTCGAGTATGGATTCAAAGTATTCGGTGTAGGCTTCGTGCTCTGTCTTGCCTTTATAAAATGCAGGGTAGTATGGGTCAATGCCGTTTACTACATGGCTTGAGCCGATCACGAGGTCAAACGGATATTTTTTGGTGACTTCATTATTTTTGTATGTAATATGAGGCTGTAAACCGATTTCAATGCCCCAGTGGATATTTACCGGGCAGCCCTTTTCTTTAAGAACAATTGCAAGTCTTTTAATGCGCTTTTCATATGCTGCTATATCAAGGTCGAAAAGCCCGGGCTCCTCTTTATAGTCATAGTCCAGATGGTCTGTAAAGCAGATGCCGTCCAGCCCTTTGTTGATTGCTGATTTTATCATCAATACCGGGTCGGCATCGCTGTCACCCGAAAACATGCAGTGCATGTGCTGATCCCACATATAAATACCTCCGTAAAACTGATGTATTGTTGTTAAAAAACTTTATAAGTTACATGATTTATAATTGTCTGCTGCTGGCTGCCGGAAAGTGCGAATTACAGCAATTAATTAAGTGTAGCCGAGATTATAATAAAGTGCAATATCTAAAAAGAAAAATTGTGAAGAATGATAAAAAATGTGTGTAAATGAAAATATTTAGTGAAAATTTTAACAAACGCAAATAAAGTACTTGAACCTTTGAGAATTATTCGCTATAATAAAAGCATCTTAGGGCATGTCCCTAAAAATACTTTTTACAATTCTAGGAGGAATTAAAATGGCAGTAAGAGTAGCAATCAACGGATTTGGTCGTATCGGACGTCTTGCTTTCAGACAGATGTTTGGAGCTGAGGGATACGAGGTAGTAGCTATCAACGACTTAACAAGCCCAAAAATGTTAGCACACTTATTAAAGTATGATTCATCACAGGGTAAATACGAGCATGCAGATGAGGTTTCTGCAAGCGATGATTCTATCACAGTTTGTGGTAAGGAAATCAAAATTTACGCATTCCCAGATGCAAACAATTGCCCATGGGGAGAGTTAAAGGTTGACGTTGTACTTGAGTGCTCTGGATTCTATACATCAAAAGAGAAGGCTCAGGCTCATATCAATGCCGGAGCTCGTAAGGTAGTTATCTCTGCACCAGCAGGAAACGACCTTCCTACAATCGTTTACAATACAAACCACGAGACATTAAAGGCTTCTGACACAATCATTTCTGCAGCTTCTTGTACAACAAACTGCTTAGCTCCAATGGCAGATGCTCTTAACAAGTTTGCTCCAATCCAGTCTGGTATCATGGTAACAATCCATGCTTACACTGGTGATCAGATGACTCTTGATGGACCACAGCGTAAGGGTGATTTAAGAAGATCCCGTGCAGCTGCAGTTAATATCGTTCCAAACAGCACAGGTGCTGCAAAGGCTATCGGTCTTGTAATCCCAGAGCTGAACGGAAAGTTAATCGGATCTGCACAGCGTGTACCAACCCCTACAGGATCTACTACAATTCTTACAGCAGTTGTTAAGAAGGCTGGCGTTACTAAGGAAGACATCAACGCAGCTATGAAGGCAGCAGCTAATGAGTCCTTCGGATACAATGAGGACGAGATCGTATCTTCTGATATCGTTGGTATGAGATTCGGTTCTTTATTCGATGCTACTCAGACAATGGTTAACCCAATCGGTGATGATCTGTATGAGGTTCAGGTTGTTTCTTGGTATGATAACGAGAACAGCTACACATCTCAGATGGTTCGTACAATCAAGTACTTCTCTGAGTTAGCATAATCTATCTTAGTTTATGTGAAAGGGTCCGGCCTGTAGGGCCGGACCTTTTTTCATTATGACAAATAAGAAGAAAAGGAAAGGGTTCCGCTGTTTTATGCAGCTGCGGAGTATGAAACAACCGGCTGGAAAGTCATTTCCTTTTCTTCGGGTTTAAAATTGCCAAAAAGGCAGAACGGAGAATAAAAACATGGCATTAAATAAGAAAACAGTTGATGATATCAACGCAAAGGGCAAGAGAGTCCTTGTAAGATGTGACTTCAATGTACCACTGAAAGCTGGCGAAATCACAGATGATACCCGTATCAAAGCTGCTCTTCCTACAATTAAGAAGTTATTAAACGATGGTGGAAAGGTAATCCTTTGCTCCCATCTTGGAAAAGTAAAGAACGGACCAAACGAAGGAGAGTCCCTTGCACCGGTTGCCAAGAGACTTGAGGAGCTTCTCGGACAGAAAGTAAACTTCGTATCTGATTACAACGTAACAGGCGAGGCAGCTACAAAGGCTGTTGAGGAAATGAAAGAGGGAGAAGTTGTATTACTTCAGAATACCCGTTTTCGTGGCGCTGAGGAGACAAAGAACGGTGAGCAGTTCTCTAAGGAACTTGCTGATCTTGCAGACATCTATGTATGTGATGCATTCGGTTCCTCCCACAGAGCACACGCTTCTGTAGCCGGTGTTACAAAGTTCATCACTGCAAAGGGTGGACAGAATGTTGTTGGTTACCTGATGGAGAAGGAGATCGCCTTCTTAGGAAATGCTGTTGAGAATCCGGTACGTCCATTCGTAGCAATCCTCGGTGGTGCTAAGGTAGCAGACAAACTCAACGTTATCAACAACCTGCTTGAGAAGTGTGATACTCTTATCATCGGTGGTGGTATGGCTTACACATTCATCAAGGCTCAGGGATATGAGATCGGACTTTCTCTCTGCGATGATGAGAAGCTTGATTACTGTAAGGAAATGATGGCTAAGGCTGAGAAGATGGGCAAGAAGATCCTTCTTCCTGTAGATGCTGTTACCATCAAGGATTTCCCGGATCCAATCGACGGACCTGTAGAGACAGAAGTATGTGATATCACAGCTATGCCGGCAGACCGTGAGGGATGCGATATCGGACCTAAGTCCGCAGAGATGTTTGCAGATGCTGTTAAGACAGCTAAGACTGTAGTATGGAACGGACCGATGGGTGTATTCGAGAACCCGACACTTGCAGCTGGTACTCTTGCAGTAGCTAAGGCTCTTGCAGAGACCGATGCAACAACAATCATCGGTGGTGGAGATTCCGCTGCTGCTGTAAACCAGATGGGTTATGCTGATAAGATGAGCCATATTTCTACCGGTGGTGGAGCTTCCCTTGAATTCTTAGAGGGTAAGGAACTGCCAGGCGTAGTAGCAGCAGACGATAAATAAAAGACAGTTAAATTATTTACAGATTAGGAGAAATAAAAATCATGGCAAGAAAGAAAATCGTAGCCGGCAACTGGAAAATGAACATGACTCCAAGCCAGGCTGTAAAGTTAGTAGAAGAGTTAAAGCCATTAGTAGTATCTGATAGCGTAGATGTTGTTTACTGTGTACCTGCAATCGATATCGTACCGGTTGTAGAGGCTGTGAAAGGAACCAACGTACAGGTTGGTGCCGAGAACATGTACTTCGAAGAGAAGGGTGCATACACAGGTGAGATCTCCGCAGAGATGCTGGTAGACGCTGGTGTTAAGTACGTTGTAATCGGACATTCCGAGAGACGTGACTACTTCAAAGAGGATGATGTTCTCTTAAATAAGAAGGTTAAGAAGGCAATCGAGGCAGGACTTACTCCAATCCTTTGCTGTGGAGAGACTTTAGAGCAGAGAGAGATGGGTGTAACACTTGACTGGATCAGACTTCAGATCAAATCTGATCTTGCAGGCGTTGCAGCAGCAGACGTTGCAAACATGGTAATCGCTTATGAGCCAATCTGGGCAATCGGAACAGGCAAGACTGCTACATCCGATCAGGCACAGGAAGTCTGTGGCGCAATCCGTGCATGTGTAGCTGAAATCTATGATCAGGCTACTGCTGATTCTGTTCGTATCCAGTACGGCGGATCTGTAAATGCAGGAAATGCAGCAGAGCTGTTCGCAAAGCCGGACATCGATGGTGGTCTGGTTGGCGGAGCATCCCTGAAAGCTGATTTCGGTAAGATTGTAAACTACTAGAATCTGATTTTGTATGGTTATAGGGCTATTCATCTGAATTTCAGGTGAATAGCCTTTGAAATTTTACACATGAAGAAAAAATGTCTGGAATGTGTCGTTCTCTTGTTGTTTATTTTTGCTTTGACACATGGCATCATCCAAAATACACAGCCGCTGAAAGAGACTAAGGAAGTACAAACTGAATATGAGGAAAAAACCTCCCAGGTCACGGAGAAATCACAGGAAACCGAGCCGGAAGTACAGGATCTGGAAAACCAGATTTTAAGGACTGCCTCCGGAAAGTTTTTTCAGAAATATCCGGTGGATGAAGCCTTTATGGGATGGATTGAAACGAAGTATGGGAGCGGTGTGCTGCAGAGTCTGTATACACAGCTGGAAAACGGAAATCAGGACTCGGATCTGTGGTATCGGTTTACCGGAAACAGTATGCATGTTCTGTGGCTTATGTATTGCAGGCAGCAACAGTATATGTCGTATTCGTATGAGGATGTGATCTGGAAAGAAGCATCCGATCCGGCATGCATCCGTCTGGATTTTGTCGGGGATATCTGTCTGGATGAGAATTGGTGTACGGGGAAGACGGCAAAGAATCACATGGCGGATTATTTTTCCGATGAAGTAAAAAAGGAACTGATTTCGGCAGATTTTACGATGGCAAACAATGAGTTTGCTTATACAACACGGGGACAGCGGCAGGTTGGCAAAGCATACTGTTTTCGGGCAGATCCCAAAGATGCCGGATTCCTGCGCACACTGGGAATAGATATGGTCTCTGTGGCAAATAATCATGTGTTTGATTATGGTGAGCAGGGATTTTTAGATACGCTGGATGCATTGCATGCAGCGGGAATTCCGTACAGTGGTGGTGGCAGAAATCTGACAGAGGCAAGCGCTGTGCGTTATGTGGTCACAGGTGGACGAAAGATTGCGATTGTATCTGCAACGGAAATCGAAAGGTTTTATCATTTTACACAGAAAGCCCAGAAGGAGAAACCGGGAGTATTAAAGACCCAGCAGGAAGAGGTATGGAAGAAAGAACTGAAGCGTGCGAAGAAGAACAGTGATTATGTGATCGCGTATGTTCACTGGGGAACAGAAGGAAAGATCCATTATGGGCAGGATCAGACAGAGATTGCAGACCTTTGTGTAAAAGCTGGTGCAGACGCCGTGATTGGTGGACATCCGCACCGTCTGCAGGGCGTTGAGTTTATAAAAAATGTGCCGGTGGCATACAGCGTGGGAAATTTCTGGTTTTCTACCGGAAAACTTTACACAACGATTGCACAGATTCAGATTGATGATTCCGGCAGTCTGAAATTGCGGATGATTCCGTGCATACAGGATTCGCTTACGACTTCGATTCTGACAGAAAAAAAACAGATCAAAGCATTTTATCATTATCTGGCAGACATCTCCGATAATGTGGGAATTGATGAGGACGGATTCTTTTATCCGTATAAAAATGTCGAAAAACCGGGAGTTTCTCCTTATGCCTATACGTCCGGAAGGCGTTATGGACAGTATTTTGATGATGTGGATCTGGATTTAAAATCGATAGATATCGTGGGAAATTTGCAGTGAACACTTGCAATCCCGTTCAAATTATGTAATATAATAAGTGTTTGTGTAACAATAATGAAGTACAATAGTATAGGATTGTTACAATGGAAAGAGAGGATGAATTATGAGCAAAAAACCTGTTGTTTTAATGGTTCTTGACGGTTATGGTCTGAATGACCGTACAGAGGGAAATGCCATTGCGCTGGCAAATACCCCGGTGATGGATAAATTAATGAAGGAATGTCCTTTTGTAAAAGGACAGGCTTCCGGCCTGGCAGTAGGACTTCCGGACGGACAGATGGGTAACTCTGAGGTTGGACATATGAATATCGGTGCCGGCCGCATTATTTACCAGGATCTGACCAGAATTACCAAGGCAATCGAAGACGGTGACTTTTTCGAGAATAAGGCACTGCTTGCAGCCATGGATAATTGTAAGAAAAATGATTCGGACCTGCATCTGTGGGGACTTCTTTCCGATGGTGGTGTGCACAGTCATATTACACATCTTTACGGACTGCTTGAGATGGCAAAGAAGCAGGGACTGAGCAAGGTATATGTTCATGCATTCTTAGACGGACGTGATACACCTCCTGCATCCGGAAAAGAATTTATCGAAGAACTGGAAAAGAAGATGAAAGAGATCGGTGTTGGAAAGATTGCTTCTTTATCCGGACGTTACTATGCAATGGATCGTGATAATAACTGGGATCGTGTACAGAAAGCCTATGATTCCCTGACAAAGGGGGAGGGCGTACAGGCAGAAGATGCGGTTAAGGCAATGGAAGATTCCTATGCAAAGGATGTAACAGACGAGTTCGTACTTCCTACCGTAATTACAGAGAATGGAAAACCGGTCTCTGTTGTAAAAGAGAATGATTCCGTGATCTTCTTTAACTTCCGTCCGGACCGTGCCCGTGAAATGACACGTGCATTCTGTGATGACAAGTTTACCGGATTTGACCGTCCGTTCATTAAGACAACATTTGTCTGCTTTAAGGACTATGATGAGACGATCCCGAACAAGCTGATCGCATTTGAAAAAGAGCATATTGTAAATACATTCGGTGAGTACCTGGCAAAGTGCGGAAAGACACAGCTTCGTCTGGCCGAGACAGAGAAGTATGCACATGTTACATTCTTCTTTAATGGCGGAGTGGAAGAGCCAAACGTTGATGAGGCACGTCTGCTGGTAAATTCCCCGAAGGATGTTGCAACATATGATCTGAAGCCGGAAATGAGTGCTCCGGAGGTTGGTATGGATCTTGTTGAGGCTATTAAGTCAGACAAGTATGATGTGATCGTTATCAACTTTGCAAACCCGGATATGGTCGGACACACCGGTGTGATTCCGGCAGCCATCAAGGCAGTCGAGCGTGTGGACGGACTGGTAGGAGATGCAGTCCAGGCGGTGAAGGATATGGATGGTGTTCTGTTTATCTGTGCAGATCACGGAAATGCAGAGAAAATGATTGACTACGAAACAGGTGAGCCACATACTGCCCATACAACCAATCCGGTACCGTTTATTCTCGTAAATGCGGATCCGAAGTATACACTGCGTGAGGGCGGATGCCTGGCAGATATTGCCCCGACCCTGCTTCAGATTATGGGATTAGAGCAGCCGAAAGAGATGACCGGAAAGAGTTTGTTAATCGAAAAATAAAAGAATAAGGAGAGCGAAAATGAAGGAATTTAAACCATTCAAAGAAGGAAAAGTAAGAGAAGTCTATGATAACGGAGACAGCCTGATCATTGTAGCTACTGACCGTATTTCCGCATTTGACAACATTTTAAAGAACAGGATTACGGACAAGGGCGCAATTCTGACCCAGATGTCAAAGTTCTGGTTTGATTTTACAAAGGATGTTGTTCCGAATCATATGATTTCTGTAGATGTCAGGGATATGCCGGAATTTTTCCAACAGGAGCGTTTTGACGGAAACAGCATGATGTGCAAGAAGCTTGAGATGCTCCCAATCGAGTGTATCGTTCGTGGCTATATCACAGGAAGCGGCTGGGCAAGCTACAAAGAAAACGGCACGGTGTGCGGCATTAAGCTTCCAGAAGGACTGGTAGAGTCTGATAAGCTTCCGGAGCCGATTTATACACCGAGTACCAAGGCAGATCTGGGCGATCATGATGAGAATATTTCCTTCGAGCAGTCGGTAGATGTGTTGGAGAAAATTTATCCTGGAAAAGGACTTGATTACGCAACACAGATCAAGGATTGCACCATCGCTCTCTACAAGAAATGTGCAGAGTATGCACTTTCCAAAGGAATTATCATTGCAGATACCAAATTTGAGTTCGGTCTGGACGAGAACGGTAAAGTCGTTCTCGGTGATGAGATGCTTACGCCGGACAGCTCCAGATTCTGGCCACTGGAAGGGTACAAGCCGGGACAGGGACAGCCTTCTTTCGACAAGCAGTATGTCAGAGACTGGCTCAAGGCAAATCCGGACAATGATTTCCTTCTTCCGGAAGAAGTTGTTACAAAGACCGTTGATAAGTACAAAGAAGCATATGAGCTTCTGACAGGTAAGCCTTTTACAAGATAGATATAGGAGATCACAATGATTCAGAATAACAGTTATGATGCGGATACACTTCATGAGGAGTGTGGCGTCTTCGGAATGTATGATTTTGACGGTGCAGATGTAGCATCGACAATATATTATGGACTGTTTGCCCTGCAGCACCGTGGCCAGGAGAGCTGCGGTATTGCAGTCAGCGATACCAGCGGTCCTAAGGGCAAGGTTCTTTCCTACAAGGGAATGGGACTTGTAAATGAAGTGTTCGCACCGGAAAATCTTGAGCAGATGAAGGGGGACATCGGAGTCGGACATGTACGTTACTCAACGGCCGGTTCTTCTACCCGCGAAAATGCCCAGCCACTCGTGTTAAATTATGTCAAAGGTACATTGGCACTTGCCCACAACGGCAATCTGATCAATGCACCACAGCTTCGCAAGGAGCTGGAATATACGGGAGCAATTTTCCAGACCACCATTGATTCTGAGGTGATTGCCTACTATATCGCAAGGGAGCGGTTGAATTCCAAGTCAGCAGAAGAAGCTGTGCGCCGTGCGTGCCAGCGTCTTAAGGGAGCTTACGCACTGGTTGTGGCAAGTCCGCGTAAATTGATCGGGGCGCGTGACCCATATGGCTTTAAGCCGCTTTGTATCGGAAAGCGTGACAATTCTTATATTATCACATCGGAAACCTGTGCACTTGACACCATTGGTGCAACATTTGTGCGTGATGTGCTGCCGGGAGAAGTTGTGACCATTTCTCCGGAAAAAGGTATTGAGTCCGATATGACCATGGCACTTCCGAAAGAAAAGGAAGCACGCTGTATTTTTGAGTACATCTATTTTGCAAGACCGGACAGTCATATTGACGGGGTGAGTGTATATGCAAGCCGGATCAAGGCCGGAAAGTTTCTGGCACAGGATTCGCCGGTAGAGGCAGATCTGGTGACAGGTGTGCCGGAGTCCGGAAATGCTGCAGCACTTGGCTATTCTCTGGCATCCGGGATTCCGTATGGTACAGCCTTTGTCAAGAACAGCTATGTGGGACGTACGTTTATCAAGCCAAAGCAGAGCAGCAGGGAATCCAGCGTACAGGTGAAGCTGAATGTGCTGCGTGAGGCAGTGGCAGGGAAACGTGTCATTATGATCGATGATTCGATTGTAAGAGGTACGACATCGGATCGTATTGTGCGCATGTTAAGGGATGCAGGAGCAACCGAGGTGCATGTACGCATCAGTTCTCCGCCATTTTTATGGCCTTGTTATTTCGGAACCGATATTCCGGCGCGTGAGCAGTTGATTGCCTACAACCGTACGATTGAAGAGATCCGCCAGATTATCGGAGCAGATTCCCTTGGTTATCTCGGAATCGACCGTCTGAAAGAAATGGCGGAAGGACTTCCGATCTGTACCGGCTGTTTTACGGGCAAATACCCGATGGAACCGCCGAAACAGGACATTCGCGGAGAGTATTATGACAAAGAGATTGATCTTGAGCGCAAGATGAGCCGATAAGTTGTTACCAATGTATTCAAATAAAAGGAGAAGAACATGAGCACAGACAGATATACAAGCCCTCTTTCCGAGCGTTATGCCAGCAAGGAAATGCAGTACATTTTTTCCCAGGATATGAAGTTTTCCACATGGAGAAAACTCTGGATCGCACTGGCTGAGACAGAGATGGAACTCGGACTTTCCGAGAATGGAAAGCCGGTCATCACACAGGATATGATTGATGAGATGAAAGAACATGTCAATGATATTAATTATGATGTAGCAGTTGCACGTGAAAAACTGGTGCGTCATGATGTCATGAGTCATGTGTATGCTTATGGACAGCAGTGCCCGAAGGCAGCCGGTATCATTCATCTGGGGGCTACTTCCTGCTATGTCGGAGATAATACAGACATCATCATTATGAATGAGGCATTAAAGCTCGTACATAAAAAACTGGTCAGCGTGATTGCGGAGCTGTCCAATTTTGCAGAAAAATATAAGGATCAGCCGACCCTTGCATTTACGCATTTCCAGCCGGCACAGCCGACAACAGTCGGAAAGCGTGCAACACTCTGGACACAGGAGTTTCTGATGGATCTGGAGGATCTGGAGTATGTACAGAGTACGTTAAAACTGCTCGGATCGAAAGGAACGACCGGTACACAGGCAAGTTTCTTAGAGCTTTTTGACGGGGATCAGGAGACGATCGATAAGATTGATCCGATGATCGCAGAGAAAATGGGATTTAAGTCCTGCTATCCGGTTTCCGGACAGACCTATTCCCGTAAAGTGGATACCCGTGTTTTAAATGTTTTAGCAGGGATTGCTGCCAGTGCGCATAAGATGTCTAACGATATCCGTCTTCTGCAGCATTTAAAAGAAGTAGAGGAGCCATTTGAAAAGAACCAGATCGGATCTTCTGCGATGGCATACAAGCGCAACCCGATGCGGAGTGAGCGTATCGCTTCCCTGTCCCGCTATGTGATGGTAGATGCATTAAATCCGGCCATTACTTCTGCAACACAGTGGTTTGAACGTACACTTGATGATTCTGCAAACAAGCGTCTGTCGGTTCCGGAAGGATTCCTTGCAATCGATGGTATCCTGGATCTGTGCTTAAATGTTGTAGATGGCCTGGTGGTATATCCGAAGGTAATTTACAAGCACTTTATGGCAGAGATTCCATTCATGGCAACCGAAAATATTATGATGGATGCCGTAAAAGAGGGTGGAAACCGTCAGGAACTGCACGAGAAAATCCGTCAGCTGTCCATGCAGGCAGGAAAGACCGTCAAGGAAGAGGGTAAGGATAACAATCTGGTAGATCTGATTGCAGCAGATCCGGCTTTTGGTCTGACAAAAGAACAGATCGAGGCAAACTTAAAACCAGAGCTGTATGTGGGCCGTGCACCGCGTCAGGTGGAAGTATTCCTGCGTGATGTGGTTCGTCCAGTGCTGGATGCACACAAAGAGGAACTCGGCGTTACTGCAGAAATTAACGTATAAAAAACAACAGGAAACAACGGATCAGCAGACTGGCTGATCCGAAAAAAGAAAATAATATGTAAAAAAATCGAGGAGCAAATCCATGCTCCTCGATTTTTACTAGTGTGCCGAGCATGGCACTAATCTTACTGGTGAAAGTCCAGTCACGGGTATT
>OLZW01002394.1_pt1 | contig 12154 bp, 10 predicted proteins | sample 1674281 | NCBI WGS metagenome assembly OLZW01 (sample SAMEA103958157, study PRJEB25191) | human gut metagenome | biome: human-associated habitat [ENVO:00009003]; feature: intestine environment [ENVO:2100002]; material: feces | place: Germany | collected 2013/2015
AGAAGGTCATGAAGATGTTGAGACTCATCGGTCTTGAAGGTTTTGAAAATAAAAATGTAAATCTGCTTTCCGGAGGACAGCAGCAGAGGGTAGCTATCGCAAGGGCGCTGGTAAACGAGCCTAAAGTGCTGCTTTTGGATGAACCTTTAGCTGCTTTGGATTTAAAACTCAGAAAAGAGATGCAGTATGAGCTCAAAAGAATTCAGCAAGAGGTAGGTATCACATTTATATATGTTACCCACGATCAGGAAGAGGCCCTGACTATGTCAGATAAGATTGTCGTTATGAACAAGGGTGAAATATATCAAGTGGGAACACCTCAGGAAATATACAACGAGCCGGAAAACAGATATGTTGCTGATTTTATTGGAGAAAGCAATATAGTATCCGGAATAATGCTTGAGGACTATAAGGTCAGATTTGATGATATTACCTTTGACTGCGTTGATTTCGGATTTCGTGAAAACGAAAAAATTGATGTGGTTATACGACCGGAAGATATAGATATAGTAAAGCCAGAAGAAGGTAAAATGACCGGGACTGTAGAGGACGTGTTCTTTAAGGGTGTTTATTATGATGTGACCGTTGAGACGATACCAGGAACAAATGTGACTGTAAATATGCATGTTATAACGGAGCATGATGTTACCAGTGAAGACGGAAGTGAAAAGATATCCGCAAATGACTTTTATGTGGACTTAGAGGATATGGCAGGACTAGATGAAAGAGAAATTATTGCAAGGGCCGATGCCCAGGCATGGGATCCTGCAACCGATGAATATATTTCAATTTCCAAAATCGAGTATGAGCTGGAAGAAAAAATAGGAGCATATCCTGTTAGATTTTCAACTTCCGCAGGTACAAGCATAGAACGAAAAATTTATGTCATTGATCAGCCTTATGTTTCAAATGAAAAGGCCAATGAAGCGGTCAGTGCATTTAACTTCTACAAAACTCCGGAGGAAATTTCAGAATCAGCAGCCCTCGACAATGACCTTAAGATGTGGGCAGGCGCTCAGGGCTGGAAGCTGAGCAACGAAGAAGAAGCTGTAGAAATTTATGTGGATTACAGCTTTGATGCCGATGAAATCACTCCAGGCATATATCCGGTAACATTTATGACTGCCGGACGTGAATTTAAAATTAACACTACAGATTACGTCGAAGAAGGAGCAGAAGTTGGTCTGACCTTCTATCCGGAAGACATCCATGTGATGAAGAAAATGGTTTATTAGGATTATGAAGAAATTTTCGCAGTTGACAATTCCATATATAGTCTGGATCGTCTTGATGATTGTACTGCCTATGCTGCTTATTGCATTTTATTCGGTAACGGATAGCGGCAACGGAATCGTGGATGTAAGCTTTACCTTTGATAACTATAAAAGGTTTTTTACAGATCCAGATTTTCTTATAGTTTTATGGCGTTCTGTTAAAATTGCCATAAAGACTACGATTATATGCGTGATTTTAGGATATCCAATTGCATATTTTATTGCCGGCAGCAAGCCGAGGACTCAGGGTGTTTTGATACTCCTGGTAACTTTGCCTATGTGGATAAACATGCTGGTGAGAACATATGCATGGATAGGTATTCTTTCTGAAGGCGGTATAGCACAAAAGCTGTTACAGCTTATCGGTCTAGGTAATGGAGATTTGCTGTATACAGAGGGAGCCGTTATGCTGGGTATGGTATATAACTTTATACCGTTTATGATATTGCAGATAAATTCGGCTTTAAGTAAGATGGATAAATCTCTTATAGAGGCGGGAGCTGATCTTGGAGCGAGCAAATTCCAGATATTTAAAAGGATTGTACTGCCTCTTTCCATGCCGGGAGTAATAAGCGGAATAACACTGGTATTTTTACCTGCGGTAAGCTCATTCTTTATACCTAAGCTTTTAGGAGGCGGACAATACTTCCTGATAGGTAATGTAATCGAAAACCAGTTCATAACCGTTGGAGAATGGTCCTTCGGCAGTGCTGTTTCAATGATTATAGCCGTAATAATGATGATAAGCATTTGGGCTGTAAGAAGCATCGAAAACAGGAACAGCGGTGTTAAGAGGAACAGAAAGGCGAGGGTGAGCGATGAAGAAAGATAGACGAATTTTCGGTAAAGTGCTCATCGTCCTTACGATATTGTTCTTTTACCTGCCGATTGTATATATGGTGGTGTTTTCCTTTAACTCGTCAAAATCGCTGACGAGCTTTGAAGGCTTCAGCATGCAGTGGTATGTTAAAATGCTGGAAAGCCACGATATGATGACTTCACTTTATACAACGATAATCGTTGCGATATTGGCGACGGTGATTTCCACCTTCGTGGGAACGATAACGGCCATTGGACTGTCAAAATCCAGAAAGGCCGTAAGAAATTTAGTTTCACAGATTAACGATTTTCCTATAATGAATCCGGAAATCGTTACAGCCATAGGCCTGATGCTGCTGTTTATAACCTTTAGTATAAACAAAGGCTTTATGACTTTGCTTTTGGCACATATAGCATTTTGTATTCCATATGTAATACTGAGCGTTATGCCTAAGATAAGAACCCTTGACCCTAATCTTGCAGATGCGGCCATGGACTTAGGTGCAACACCTTGGCAGGCAATCAGAAAGGTGATCATGCCGCAAATTGCACCGGGAATATTTGCAGGGGCTATAATAGCCTTCACCATGTCCTTTGATGATTTTATCATCTCTTATTTTGTAACGGGGGACGGAGTAAAGAACCTCAGTATAATGGTATATACCATGAGCAAGAGGGTGAATCCGAGCATAAACGCCATATCGACACTGGTGGTTGTCCTTATAACCATAGTACTGATACTGGTAAATGTGATTCCTGCCATACGAAAAAAGATGGTGAAGGAAGAAAAGACAGCAAGCCATAAGGCAGCAAAGGTTACAGCGGGAATTCTCGTGGTGGCTGTACTTATCGGTTTCTTTGGTATAAGACATGTAGTTACTCCAACAGGTGAATACGAGGGACAGACTCTTCATGTATATAACTGGGGCGAATATACCGGTGAAAACATCATAGGAGACTTTGAAGAAGCCACAGGGGCAAAGGTGGTTTTGGATATTTTTGATTCAAACGAGCAGATGTATATCAAGGTTGCAAACGGTGAAAGCTACGATGTGCTAGTGCCTAGCGACTATATGATACAAAGATTGATTGAGGAAGACAGGCTTCAGCCTCTGGATCATGATAAGCTGGACTGCTTTGAAAAACTGTCTGAAGGCGTATTAGATCTTTCCTACGACCCGGGCAACAAATACTCAGTACCGTATTTCTGGGGTACAGTGGGTATTGTATACGACAAGACAAAGGTCGATATTGAGGACTTGGAAAGGGAAGGATTTAATATATTTAAAGACCCTAAGTACAGAGGAGAGACTTATCTTTACGATTCGGAAAGGGATTCCTTTATGATGGCTCTGAAGGATTTAGGCTATTCCATGAATACTGACAGTGAAGCGGAGCTTAACGAAGCCTATGAATGGCTGGTAGAGTGTGTAGAAAACACTGATCCTGAAATCGTAACAGATGAGATAATAGATAACATGGCTCAGGGTAGGAAAGCTCTCGGACTCATATATTCCGGTGATGCTAGCTATGTAATGGCAGAAAATCCAGATATGGGATATTATATGCCGGAAAGCGGAACAAATCTGTGGTCCGATGCCATGGTAATTCCGAAAAATGCCCAGAATGTCGATCTGGCTCATGAATTTATCAACTTTGTATCCGCCTATGAAGGGGCTATGGATAATTCCTCATATGTGGGATACACTTCCCCGAACGAGGAGGTCATGAATGAGCTTAAGGGCCCTGGTGGAGATTATGAAGGTATAAATGCCTATGTTCCTAGAACAGACAATGAAAACGATGAGATATTTACCTACAATGAAGATACTAGAGTAATAATCTCAAATCTTTGGAGCAAGGTAAAGCTGGCGGCATCGAACAACTGAGATGTTTGACTGAATATGTATTAAGGAGGCTATCGTAATGATGCCTCCTTATCTGTTTATAATCCAAGTTTATTTCTTAATCCCTCTTGAAGAATCTTAGAAAGACTAAGATGTTCCCTCTCAGCAGCTTTAGCGAGCCAAGCAGGTATAGACAGGGTCTTTTTTACAGAATGATTGTTTCTGATGTATCGGTTAATATCAACAGCTACATAAGAAGCAATTTCTTTTGTGCTTATATCTTTAATTGAAGAGGGGACCGGAATATTCTCACCGTTTTCTATAAGGGTGGCAAGATATAGGCCAAGAGCTTCTTGAGCAAGCTGCATAGTTTTTTCTAAAGTGCTTCCATAAGTTTGACATCCCTCAAGATCAGGGAATTCCACCCAGTACCCGTCTTCTTCATGAAATATTGCAGGATATACTTTTAACATTTATATACCTTCTTTCTATGGATTATTTTAAACCTGTGCGTTTTAAAATACTATGTAGTAGTCCTTTGGGAATATCCGTATTGTGGACAGGTATGACTTCAGTTTGATTACCTTTTCTCATAACGTAATGACTTCCTTTAACACGCACGATTTCCCAACCGTCTTGCTTAAGTATACGTACTAATTCTCTTCCTTTCATTTCACAACCTCATAATATTACGTAATTTACGTAATGTCAATCCGCTTAAGCAGCATTTAATCAGTGAGTAAAATAAAAATATCATAATTGGAAAATAATGTAAATAAATATTTTCAGATTTTTCTTGACAATTCCTCAAACTGGTGGTAAGGTACTGTAAACCGATGAAGAAGAGCAAGTACTTTTCGATACTTGTCCCACAGAGAGCTGCGGTAGGTGAGAGCGCGGCGGATAAAGGCGGAGAGGAATGGGCTTCCGAGGGCGAGCTGAAGGGCGCAAAAGCGTAGGTAGGCGAGACGGAGAGAGTACTTCGTAATCAAACGAAGCATATGATGGTATGCTCATAAGTGGGCGCGAGGACGCGTCAAGCCGGGTGGCACCGCAGGAGTTGTGTATATTTACTCCTGTCCCTGCAGTTATTTGTTGGGGACAGGAGTTTTTTTATGACCTATCCCGATTTATCGTAGAGAAATCGCGGAAGGTCAAACACAGAAATTGCGTGGCTTCAGATGCAGAGTAATTTTTCAGTTAGCCGCAGTGCAATTTTTCAGTGATGACCTAAACCAATTTACCGAAGGTAAATTGCTGTCCCATATAGGAAGCCGGTACATTGACCGGAGAAAGGCAGGATAAAACTATGACTGAAAAGAAAATACCTTACAAAATCTATATTGAAGAACACGAAATGCCTAAAGAATGGTACAATGTCCGCGCTGATATGAAAAATAAGCCGGCACCGCTGCTCAATCCAGCAACACATAAACCGATGACAACTGAAGAATTGGGTGAGGTATTTTGTGACGAGCTAGTGAAGCAGGAAATGGATAATGACAACAGATATATTCCTATTCCAAAGAAGATAAGGGATTTTTATCTGATGTACAGACCGGCACCTTTAGTGAGAGCTTACTGTCTTGAAGAAAAGCTGCAGACACCGGCTAAGATCTATTATAAGTTTGAAGGCAATAACACAAGTGGCAGCCATAAACTTAATTCAGCCATTGCCCAGGCCTTTTATGCAAAGGAGCAGGGACTTAAAGGTGTTACCACTGAGACAGGAGCAGGTCAGTGGGGAACTGCACTTGCTATGGCATGCGCATATTTGGAAATGGATTGCAAGGTGTATATGGTTAAATGCTCATACGAACAGAAGCCATTTAGAAGGGAAGTTATGAGAACCTATGGAGCTGATGTTACTCCTTCACCATCTATGACTACGGAAGTAGGTAAGCAGATTCTTGCAGAGCATCCAGGTACAACGGGAAGCCTTGGCTGTGCAATCTCTGAGGCTGTAGAGGTTTCATCAAAGGACCCGGGATACAGATATGTTTTAGGAAGCGTTTTAAACCAAGTAATGCTTCATCAGTCTGTAATCGGTATTGAAACTAAGATAGCCATGGACAAATACGGCATTAAGCCTGATATAATCATAGGCTGTGCCGGAGGTGGCTCAAATCTAGGAGGCCTTATCGCTCCGTTTATGGGTGAGATGCTTCGTGGTGAAGAAGAATATAAGTTTATTGCAGTTGAACCGGCTTCATGTCCAACTCTTACAAGGGGTGAATTTGCTTACGATTACTGTGATACAGGAAAGGTATGTCCGTTGGCCAAGATGTACACCTTGGGAAGCGGATTTATTCCGTCGGCAAGCCATTCGGGAGGTCTTAGATATCACGGCATGAGTCCGGCGCTTTCCCAGCTGTATCATGATGGATATATGGAAGCAAGAGCCGTTGAACAGACAGAGGTGTTTAAAGCAGCAACGGAATTTGCCAAGGTGGAGGGAATACTTCCTGCGCCGGAAAGCAGCCATGCCATAAAAGTCGCCATAGATGAGGCTATGAAATGTAAGGAAACCGGAGAGGAAAAGACTATACTCTTTGGACTTACAGGAACAGGTTACTTTGATATGGTGGCTTACGGTAAATTTAATGATGGCGAAATGCAAGATTATATACCTACAGATGATGAACTTCAGATAGGCTTTAATGGATTGCCGGATATGAGTGATATAGATGAATAATCATTAGACAAGATAAGAAAATACAATCAAGCAAGTTGTGAAGTGACACTTTTGTTAGCACTCTATCAAAAAGAGTGCTAAAAAAGTGTTGCTTTTTGATTTAATTGGGGTACAATTAAATCGTGGAGGTGAAATGACATGAATATAGAAAGATACACAAGCAAGACCCAGGAAGCTCTGCTGGATGCACAAAACATTGCCATAGGGCTTGGAAATTCCCAGGTGGATAGTGAACATGTTCATATGGCACTGCTTCAGCAGAAGGATGGTCTGATTCCAAAGCTTTTGACATATATGGAAGTTAATGTTGAAGCGATAAAAGGTGACCTGCAGCGCGAACTTGACAAGCTGCCTAAGGTAACCGGTGGGGATCAGAACATATATGCTTCCAGAAAATTTAACGAGCTATTTATGAAAGCCGAAAAAATTTGCAGCGATTTTAAAGATGAATATGTCAGCGTTGAACATGTTTATCTGGCTCTTATGGAGGAAAGAGGTACTGTCAATGCAAATCTCTTTAAACAGTACGGAATAAATAAAAATGATTTTTTAAAGGCCCTTGAAAATGTAAGAGGAAATCAGAAGGTAACAAGCCAAAATCCTGAAGACAATTATGAGGCTCTGGAAAAGTATGGCCGTGACCTTGTGCAGATGGCAAAGGAAGGCAAGCTCGATCCGGTAATTGGAAGGGATGAAGAAATCAGACATACTATACAGATACTTTCCAGAAGGACAAAGAACAATCCTGTCCTTATAGGTGAGCCGGGCGTAGGTAAAACAGCTGTTGTTGAAGGCTTGGCCCAGAGAATCCTTAAAGGAGATGTGCCGGAGGGCTTAAAGGATAAGACGATATATGCTCTTGATATGGGTTCTCTTATAGCAGGAGCAAAATACCGTGGAGAATTTGAAGAAAGACTGAAAGCTGTTTTAAATGAAATTGAAAAGAGCGAAGGAAGGATAATCCTGTTTATCGATGAAATCCATAACATCGTGGGAGCAGGTAAAACAGAAGGCTCCATGGATGCCGGTAACCTGCTCAAGCCTAAACTTGCCAGAGGTGAGCTTCACTGCATAGGAGCAACTACTTTGGATGAGTACAGAAAGTACATCGAAAAAGATGCAGCTCTGGAAAGAAGATTCCAGAAGGTGCTGGTGGATCAGCCTACTGTTGAGGATACAATTTCTATACTTAGGGGACTGAAGGAAAGGTTTGAAATTCATCACGGCGTAAGAATAACCGATAATGCACTGATTGCCTGTGCTACACTTTCAGACAGATATATAAGCGACAGATTTTTACCGGATAAAGCCATCGACCTGATGGATGAAGCCGCTTCTAAGATAAGAACTGAAATAGACTCAATGCCTGAAGAGCTTGACCAGATATCCAGAAAGATAATGCAGCTGGAAATTGAAAAGCAGGCCCTCGGTAAGGAAGATGACAATGCTTCAAAAAAGAGAATGGCGGCCCTTGAAGAGGAACTGGCTCAGCTGAAAAGCGAAAGCGACAGCATGAGGGCTCAGTGGGAAAATGAAAAGAAGGTCATCACCAGAGTCAAGGAGATAAAACAGGAAATAGAAAATGTAAGGCAGGAGATTGAGGACGCAGAAAGAAACTACGACCTTGAAAAATTGGCTCAGTTGAAATACGGAACTCTTCCTGAAAAGGAAAAGGAACTTGAGGAAGCAAAGGCAAAGGCCGATGCTGCCGAGGAAAACAGAATTCTTAAAGAAGAGGTAACCGAAGAGGAAATCGCAGAGGTTGTATCCTCATGGACAGGTATACCTGTATCAAAGCTTGTTGAAAGCGAAAGAGAAAAGCTGTTGCATCTGCCGGAAATACTCCATAAGAGAGTAATCGGTCAAGAAGAAGGTATAGAGGCAGTAAGTGAGGCTATACTCAGAGCAAGGGCGGGGCTTAAAGACGAAAATAGACCGATAGGTTCATTTATATTCCTTGGTCCTACAGGCGTCGGAAAGACTGAACTGGCAAAGGCTCTTTCGGAAGCGTTGTTCGATTCCGAAAAGAACATGGTAAGAATCGATATGTCCGAATACATGGAAAAACACAGCGTTTCCAGACTTGTGGGAGCGCCTCCGGGATATGTGGGCTACGATGAAGGAGGACAGCTGACAGAAGCCGTAAGACGAAGACCGTACAGCGTAGTGCTCTTTGATGAAATAGAAAAAGCCCATCCTGATGTGTTTAACATACTGCTGCAGCTTCTTGATGATGGTAGACTGACCGATAATCAGGGAAGAACCGTAGACTTTAAGAATACAATCATCATAATGACATCCAATATCGGCAGCGCATATCTGACAGAAAATATTCAGGAAGACGGCAGCATAGCTCCTGAGATAAAACAGCAGGTAGAAGATGAAATGAAAAAGCATTTCAGACCTGAATTTATAAACAGGATAGATGATATAGTTGTATTTTCACCGCTGACAGAAGGCGAAATCATACGCATTATAAAGCTGTCTTTAAAGGATATCGAAGCAAGACTGGAGGAAAGAAACATCAGGCTGACTCTGACAGACAAAGGTATAAAACAGATTGCAGATGATTCATATTCGCCGAACTACGGTGCAAGACCTGTAAAAAGATATCTGCAAAAACATGTCGAAACAAATATAGCTTCAATGATTATAGAAGGCACACTGACCGGAGATCAGGAAGTGATAGTGGACAGTGATGGAAAAGACCTGATATTCAGTGTTGAAGATACAGAATAATATTGACTTTATAAGCCCGTGAAAGAAAAGTTCCGGGCTTATTTTAATGCTTTTATGCTATAATAATCCGAGAGAGGTTATTATTATGAAAAAAGCAATAGAAAAATATTTTCTGTATTTTATCATGTATGCCATGATAGGATGGATATATGAAGTATTTCTTGAAGTGGTTGTATACAGATGGGGCTTTTCAAACAGAGGAGTGCTGTTTGGTCCATGGCTTCCTGTATACGGCATCGGAGCACTGATTTTTGTTATTTCACTGCGAAAACTTAAGGAAAGAAAAATATATGCAGGAAAGATAAACATCACTCCTGTACTGGTTTTTTTAGGCATTGTGATTATAGCCACTGTTATTGAACTTATAGCAAGCTATATTATGGAGTTTACCAGAGGTGGATGGATGTGGGACTATGATAGGTTCGCCTTTAATTTTCAGGGAAGGATTGCATTGAATCCAAGTATAAGATTTGGAATAGGCGGCATGATATTCATGTATATTCTGCAGCCTCTGTTTGAAAAGATGACGGGAAGGCTCTCGGACAAAGCACTTAATATCACAGCAGGTGTGACAGGTGTACTTTTTCTGGCTGATGTGCTGCATGCGTTTTTATAGAGGAGCGGAATGATGGACATGATATCCCCGGGAATGTATATTTTTGTGATATTCATAGCAGGTATAGCCGGATTTATAGATGCGGTAGCCGGAGGAGGCGGGGTCATCACTATGCCTGCATATATGTTTGCCGGAATACCTCCGCATAATGCATATGCCATCAACAAACTGGCTGCGGTAACAGGCTCTGTAACAGCCGCAGTTAAATATATACGCGGAGGAGCAGTTGATATAAAGGTATCTGTTATTGCTGCTGCAGGAAGTGCTGTCGGCGGTCTGATATCAGCAGGCATTGTTATGCTTTTATCTGATAAGGTGCTTGAAATACTCGTTTTTATAGCGATTCCTCTTGTAGCCGTTGCGATGATATTTCACAAAAACAATCCTGATGGTGAGCATGCGCTTAGGAAACTGACATCGGGCAAAGTCATGATGGCTTCAGGAATAGGACTGGCTATAGGAGCTTATGACGGACTTATAGGATCAGGGGTAGGAACTTTTGCGATTATCGCATTTGCTTCACTGATGCATTATGATTATATTACTGCGGGCGGCAATTCCAAAGTGATAAATGTAGCAAGCAATGCAGCTGCCCTTGCGACTTTTATTTTAAACGGGCTGATGATTTTTTCAATCGCAGTGCCGTGTGCAATTGCTGCTTTGTGCGGAAGCTGGATAGGAAGTAAAATGGCATTGAAAAACGGTGCAAAAATCATAAGGCCTATGATGTTTGCAGTGGTAGCGATGATGATGATTAAGATGATATATGACATGATAGCGGGGTGACCTATGGATCTTATTATTGCTTTTGGAGTATTTATGGTGCTGATGATAGTTTGCATCGCCATGAACCTTTCAGTGGTGATAGCTCTCATCGGCGGTTTTATTTGTTTTTTTGCTGTTGCTGTGGCAAGAAAGTACAAGCCTCGTCATGTATTTAAAATGTCCCTCGAAGGAGTTAAAACATCTTGGGTTGTGTTGAAACTTCTCTTTCTCATAGGATGTCTTACTGCATTGTGGCGTGCTAGCGGTACGATAGCATTCTTTGTTTATTACGGCATGGACATAATAACGCCGCAAGCCTTTATAATTATAGCTTTTTTACTTACTGCACTTATGTCATATTTTTTAGGTAGCAGCTTCGGTGTAACAAGTACTGCGGGAGTTATGCTTATGATATTGGCAAGATCAGGGGGCGTAAATGAGTTTATAACTGCGGGAGCTATACTTTCCGGGGCTTACTTTGGAGACAGATCTTCTCCGGTATCATCTTCGGCCTTTCTGACTGCGACCATGTCAGGAGTCAGTCCCGAAGAAAATAAAAAATGGCTGCTTAAGACGGGCGTTTTCCCGCTGGGGGTTACTGGAATAATATTTACTGTTCTTTCCTTTAAAAATCCTATCAGCGGTGTTTCGCAGAGCGTAATGGAATCCCTTTCCGGGACATATGATATATCCCTGTGGGCGGCGGTGCCAGCCATTGTGCTTTTAGTTTTGCCGTGGATGAAGGTCAGTGTCAGTAATACGATACTTATAAGTGCAATTACTTCCTTTGTGGTGGCTGTTATCTTTCAAAATCAAAGTCCGGCTGCTCTGGTCACCTATATGGTAACAGGATATGAGCTGGATTCGGCGGCTTTGGGAGATATTATGGCAGGAGGCGGTGTCATTTCCATGGTGGAGGTTATGATAGTTGTTATTCTGTCCAGCTCCTATGCGGGAATCTTTGAAGAAACGGGAATGCTAAATAGCCTTAAGGATAAGATGGACAAGGCGGCAACTAAGATTGGGCTGTTCGGTTTGCAGTTGGTGTTTTCGGTGCTTTCCGTTATGATTTTCTGCAATCAGACCATAGCAACTATACTTTCAGTGCAGCTGCTAGGGGATACATATAAGAGAAAGGGAGCCAGCAATGAGGAATTGGCAATGGACATCGGAAATTCGCTTATAACCATCTGCGGTCTTGTGCCGTGGTCCGTGGCATGTGCAGTACCTCTTTCCATGCTGGATATAGGTAACGGTGCAATACCGTGGTGCATATTCCTTTACATGAATCCGATATGCTATATATTTACGAAAAGATTATTTTTTAAGAAAAGATAAAGAAAATGAGGCGACCCCCAAAAGTTAGACTTTTTAGCGTAGCAGTTATTTAAGCTGCTAC
>OLZW01002395.1_pt1 | contig 12150 bp, 9 predicted proteins | sample 1674281 | NCBI WGS metagenome assembly OLZW01 (sample SAMEA103958157, study PRJEB25191) | human gut metagenome | biome: human-associated habitat [ENVO:00009003]; feature: intestine environment [ENVO:2100002]; material: feces | place: Germany | collected 2013/2015
GAGGAATGTCAAACATGGGTAGATTTATCAACCTCGGTATCGCGATTGTCAACACCAGCTACATTATCCGTGTGGAGATGGAATCCGATGGCAGAGCGGAAATCTATATGTCCGATGGTACGATGTTTCGCTGCGATCACTTCGATGCCTCCCAACTATATGGCACAAATGAAAAGAAAGAGGGTGCGACCTCGTTGCATTTTAAGAGGAACTCCGATATGACCAATCACACTCCATGTCTACTTGATGAAGCAGCAACCTTCATGAAAGTACAATACCTCTCTTACCTGCGGTTCCTGACCACTGACGGTCGATCCCGTTTAGCCGCATTTCTTGAGACTTTTGATGCCGCAGAATACACACTTTTTCAGTGGAATGATGCCATTGAATACTTGAAAGCTGGAGTGAAACAGCAGACCGCGCATGTGGCTCGTGCACAACTCCTACACGCCCTTAGAACCACCTGATGGCTCTACATCAATATTGTATAGGTGGACATGTTCAACCAAACACCCAGAACTGGCATTTCCATCATGTGCGCCCACTATTTCTATTCGGACGAAGGAGGATCAAATATGCCCTGGATTATCAGCAATGGAAAAAGCTATGTGGAGATTATCGGCAACAATCAGATGATCACCACTGCCTACATCGATCGCGCGCATACATTCAACAACAAGAAGACGGCAGAGAAATACTGCTCTTTGCTGCCAAAGGCGATGAAAAACCTGAAGTATAAGGTCATCTTCATCTCAAATCCCAATCCCGAAAATCCTGATCTGCAACTGGAGCTACTGACGCCTGAATTCTACCTGACACGGCTGAAGAATTTCAGCGATTTCATTCACACCATCCAATGCCAGAGAGAAACACTGGTGACCGGCCAGCGGAAGGCGGAGCTGGAGATTGAAGACATCGAGCACGCAGCGGAGTTCTATAACCTGGATGCCTCACATGGATACCAGCTATATAAACTTCTGCACGATGCCCGTGTGCGCCGGCGCAAGTGCAAGAATGCAATCGCTTGGATCGATTATATTCTGGAGCAGGCCCCGGATCGATTCATAGAAAATGACCCATCTCCCAGAATTGCGGGAACGCGATCCCGTGACTACGCACCTCGCGCACTTCCTGCACTATTTGAATGGGAAAACGAGGGGCAGACCCCTACGGCAAACCTTTGTCCATAATTGAGCTTTTCAGGCGATTAAACCAGCAGTTCAATGACAACTGCTACAGAGACAGATATCATAGGATCAACGAAAAGAGACAAGGAGTGAATACAATGAACCTCAAAGAAGCGTTCCGCTTTCAGAATAAGCTGCAGTCCATGATGACCGATGCACAGAGCATCCTCGGCAACAACGGCAATATCACCAAGGTGCAGAATACCTATCTCCGCCACAAGGTCATGGCAGAGGCAGAGGATGAGGTCACTATGGAGGCCCCCTCCACCGAGTATAGCGAGAATATCACCGAGATGGCAGAGTTTCTGCTGTTCCTCCTGGACGAGCGGGAAAAGTTGAGCGCCGCAATCCATCAGGCGAAGGTATCCCTTCCGCTTGGGGCCGGCCTGGATGGCGAAGTGAGCCTCAATGGGAAGCGCCAGGAGATTGCCACTCTGCTCCGTCACATGGCCGGCCTGCGCAATGGCGAGGTTTTGATCTCTAACGGGGGAGTTGGCTATCGGTTCAACAACGAGGGAAATCAGGTCTCCTACCGCTGCGATGTCAAGCGTGTGACCACCATCAATTTCGATCGCAATAAGATCCGGAAGATGTGCGCTGATCTGAGCAAGAAGTCCGATGAGACCTCTGCCGCTCTGGATGCCGCTCTGGTCAACACCCCGGTGGAGTACAAAGCTCCGTTCGATGTGAACGAGACTTTCGCAGAGGCTTTTGAAGCGCATATGTCCGCACTGAGCTGATCAAGCCCTTGCGGCTTTGCACCGACTATCATGGATGCGGCAGAAGAAGAGAATGTGGCGACCGGTTCAGTTGCAGACGAACTATAGTGCTGCAAATTAAAAAATCCGCTCGGTTGATTCTGAGCTCCAAAAGAAGACATGATCCGTTTCATTAACGGATGCTACGAACCGTCTTCCTATCCATCAGCGCCCAACGCTGTTTCACCATATCGTGAATACGCTAACGCCGAATCTCGACCTTGCCACCTCACATCTCCCTATTCTGTTGGATATAGATAGATTTCCTATCTTGATATTGCTGGCCTTTGAGCCGTTAATACGTCGAGGCATGCTACCTCTGCTCCTCATGGAGCCAGCGAGCGCATGGCCTTGGCAAAAATGGTCTAAGCGATCTTGACTCTCTGCCGTATCCGTGATAGTCGGAGCAGTTCTCCCATAAATAGAGGCGAGCAGCAGGCCGTAGCCTGCTGCTCACAAATCATCAGATTCAGTTGTGATGTCCGAGATACCAAGATGTCTTCCATCGGTACTTCAAACAACGCGCCGAGAGCATACAGATTATCTACGGAAGGCAGGCTCTTTCCTTGCTGCCATTTGTAGATCGCCTGTGGCTCTTCAAAACCGAAGTAAGCCTGCAGGTCGCGGACACTCATCCCGCGCTCGACGCGAAGGCGGATGATGTTCTTTCCGGTCGCAATCGGATCAATGACCGGAAACTGCTTTGTGTTCATGGCAATCGCCTCCATCTAAAGAGTCTTCCCAAACGGGAGTATTCCAGAATACTGGAAGAGGCTTCAAAAAGCAAGAGCAAACGCAATTTTGTAAAGAAACTGTCACATAAGGAGGCCCAATCGTGAGTCGAGAATTGTCTCTTTTCCATCCGCGATATATAACGACGACTGTTTACTGCCGGATCAATTTTAAAAGCTGGATGACCACCATGGAGCCGAAGGCAAGTCCCACAATGGCACCCACCATCCCAATGGACAGGGGGGCCACGGCGAACAGCGGTTCCAGCGCAGGAACCAGCAGCACCAGCCCCAGCAGCAGAGCGCCGATGGTAAAGGCCCCTAACAGGGCGCGGTTGTTCCAGAAGTGCCGGGTAAGCAGCACCGGATGCTGGGATTTGCAGCTAAATCCATGGAACAGTCGGCTCAGGCACAGGGTGGAGAAGGCCATGGTCTGTCCAGCAGCGGCACCGCCGGCGTTCAGCCCCAGATAGAAGGCCGTGACGGTGGCGGCGGCGATGACCAGTCCCTCGACGCCCACGCTATAAAGGAAGGGCTTTGTCAGGATGCCTTCGTTCCGGGGCCGGGGCTTTTCCGACATGACCTCGTTGGTGTGTGGCTCCATGCCAAGGGCGATGGCGGGTAGAGAGTCCGTCAGCAGGTTGATGAACAGCAGGTGCACTGCCGCGAAGGGGACGGGCAGTCCCATCAGAGAGGCGTAGAGCACCGTCAAAATGCCTGCCGTATTGCCGGAGAGCAGAAATTGAATGGCCCGCTTGATGTTGGCATACACGTTCCGACCGTTTTTTACAGCCTTCACAATGGTGGCGAAGTTGTCGTCCGTCAGCACCATACCAGCGGCATCCTTGGCCACCTCCGTTCCCGTGATGCCCATAGCCACACCGATGTCCGCCTGCTTCAGGGCGGGAGCGTCATTGACGCCGTCGCCGGTCATGGCTACCAGATTGCCCCGCTGCTGCCACGCCCGGACGATGCGGATCTTATGCTCCGGGGACACACGGGCGTAGACGCTTACCTTCGGCACAAACTCCTGCAATTCCTCGTCGCTCATGCCGTCGATGACCGCGCCCTCCACGGCCTCCGTGCCGTCCCGCAAAATGCCGATCTCACGGGCAATGGCCGCCGCCGTGATTTTGTGGTCGCCGGTGATCATAATAGGACGGATACCGGCGCGGATGCACTCCGCCACCGCCGCCTTGGATTCCTCACGGGGCGGGTCCATCATGGCGATGAGACCGAGGAAGGTCAGGCTGTTTTCATCCGCCAGAGTGATGGCCGGGCCGTCCACGCTGCGGCAGGCGAAGGCCAGCACCCGCAGGCCCTCGTTGGAAAACTGTTCGTTGACCTGTTCGATCCTCGCCCGTTCCTCCGGCGTCACCACGCAGCGGTCCAGCAGCACATCCGTCGCGCCCTTGGTGACCAGCATCAGGCCACCCGCCAGCTTGTGGACCGTGGACATCATTTTCCGGTCGGAATCGAAGGGGATCTCTGTCAGACGGGGCCAGCGGTTCCGGACGAGATCCTCGTCAAAGCCGTTGGTCTCCCCCAGCCGCACCAGTGCCGTTTCCGTGGGGTCGCCGATCTCCGTATCCCCGCTGATGACCGCATCGCTGCACAGCAGAGCCGTCCGCAGCAACGGCTCCTGTAACGGGTCCCGGAAGTCCGCGTCCTTGGCGTCGATCACCTCGCCTCCGGTGTAGAGTTTGCGCACCGTCATACGGTTCTGGGTCAGCGTACCCGTCTTATCCGAGCAGATGACCGACACGCTGCCAAGCCCCTCCACCGCCTGCAAATGGCGGATGATGGCGTTTTCCTTGGCCATTTTCCGGGTGCCGAAGGACAGCACGATGGTCACGATGGAGCTGAGGGCCTCCGGGATAGCGGCCACCGCCAGCGCCACGGCGAAGAGAAAGGCGTTCATCACGTTTTCGTGCCGCCACAGCACACTGACGCCAAACAGCACTGCGCAGATCACCAGAATGATGATCGACAGCTTTCTGCCGAACTGGTCCAGACTGACCTGAAGCGGCGTTTTCTTTTCTGTTGTGCGGTTCATTAAAGAAGCGATCTTCCCGATCTGGGTATCCATCCCCGTAGCTGTTGCCACTGCTGTTCCTCTGCCTCCTGTGATCAGGGCACCGGAAAAGACCATATTGCTCTGATCTCCCAGAGCAATATCTTCCTGCTGTGAAAACAGGCTTTTTTCGTTTTTTTCCACATTTAAAGCTTCCCCTGTAAGGGAGCTTTCATTGCAGGTAAGGCCTGTTGCCTGTAAAATGCGGCCGTCTGCTGCTGCTATCCCTCCTGTTTCCAAAACCAGGATATCTCCGGGAACCACCTTGGAAGCAGGTACCATGCAGATCCGCCCTTCCCGAAGGAGCAGTGTGTCTGTAGATGCCAGACGTTTTAAACTTTCCAGGGATCTTCTGGCTTTCTGGTGCTGAACAGTCCCTAAAACGGCATTTAATAAAAGGACCGAAAAAATCACCAGGGCACTTTCCGGATCTCCTGTGACCATAGACACCCCTGCTGCGCCAATAAGGATCATGACTAAAAGATCCTTAAACTGTCCCAAAAATATCTGCCACCAGGGCATTTCTTCCTGCTCTTTTAAAATATTTTCCCCATATACTTCAAGCCGTTTTTCTGCCTCTTCCTCACTAAGCCCGGTCCTGTTGGTACTAAGACGTTTTAATACTTCCTCCTGAGTCAGACCATACCATTGTTCCATTCCTGCCTCCCTGCAAACCCCATATAGAAAAAAATGAGGATGCCCTGACCAGCCTGGTCTTTACAGCATCCTCATCTGAATGTATATATTGTCTCTTTTTTGATAATACTATCTTTATGCAGGAAAAAACAGGCTTATGACCTGCCGCCAAATATCATTTCAAAAGCAACTCTGTATCCTAAAGGAAGGGAAGCTTCCTCTACATATTCCTCTCTTGTATGAGCGCCGGCTCCACTGTAGCAGCCCACGCACACGCTTGGGATCCCCATAGAAAGCGGGATATTGCAGTCTGTAGAACCTGAACCAACTCCAGGGCAGATTTCTGTTACTGTCTCTACCGCTGCTTTTGCACGTTCAAGAAGGCGTGCCTGACGTTCTTTATCTACATCACCGGAGCATGGACGGATGCCCAGGATCTCATAAGTAATATTAAGACCGGCTGCCTTTGCCTCATTTACTGCTGCCTCAAATTTTTCTTCCATATAAGCCAGATTTACTTTTCTGTCAGAGCGGAACTCGTATAACATGGAAGCTTCCTGGGCAATGGTATTAACAGAAGTGCCACCGGAAATAGTACCCACGTTGTAAGTGGTCTTTCCGCCTTCCGGCACCTTGATCTGATACAGCTTTTCAATGATACCTGCCAGTTTTTCAATGGCATTATCATTGCCGAAATTGCCAAAAGAATGTCCGCCCTGAGTGCGTACCGTCACTTTATAACGGTTAGATCCCACTGCTTCATCTACCAGATGCTCCAGGCTGCCGTCAAAGGTGCAGAAAGTGTTCATACGGCTGCCGTAATCTTCGCAGATCTTTTTAACGCCTTTCAGGTTTCCAAGACCTTCTTCTCCTGAATTGCATACAAAGATCAGTCCAGGTTCTGTTTCCGGCCGGATCTGGTTAAGTTTGCTTTCTTTTATCATAAGAGCAGTATATTTTGCTGCCAGAAGGACACATACAAGGCAGGCAGTGTCATCACCTACGCCCGGACAGCAGATATGTCCGTTTTCCACCTTTAAAGGAGCAGTTTGTTCGTTTTCGCTGTTACCTGTTGTGAAATAAGGCATCAATTCTTTACCGACAGATTCTTTAGTGGATGTCGTCACTTTTCCATCTTTGAAACGAACTGCGATGTCGCTCTTGATCTGGTAATCCTGTGGAACGGCAATAGCTACCGGTTTTCCTGTTTGCAGGCTGAAAAGAGGAGTCCGGTCAAAGTTCACCGTTTGCGGACGGTGGGTAGAAGAGGTGGAAAATAAATATAATTCGCCGTTCACCATACAGGAGACGAACAGTTGGTCGACAGCCTTTAGCGCCAGCCCTTTGTCTGCGTAAGCCTGGTAAGTCGCCATTGGTTCGGCTTTGAAGCCGGCCCCATCCAACAAGCCTGCGAGCAAATTGGCTTTTTCGACTTCAGTTCCGTACGCTGTGCTCATGACGGCATCGGCAGGGCGGAGGCGATAGCCGGTCTGATCCAATGTCAGCCCGTTGTTGGCAATGTGGTTGGTCGTGTATTCGAGGATAGCTTCCAGTTTGTCTTCGTCCTTTTTTTCCCCTTCGGTCAGGCTCTCAGCCAGAGTCGTGAGTTGTGGATCGCCGGACGGATTGAACTGTTTGAGCAGGGTTGCCAATGCTTCTCCTTCGGATGCGTAAGTCGTGGCGGCGAGAAAAGGAACGTCGCCGTTCTTGACATAGACGAACGGAGCGCGGGAAGATGCTGGCAGGTTACGTAATGTCCAGCTTGTCGTACAGGTTCCACCGGATCGTTTGACAGATGCTTTTGCCGGATTGTTTGTCAGTGTGTAGGCAAGTTCTTTGACTTCGGGTGTCACGATCGTCAGTGTGTATTCTTTGACGGGAGAGGATTGGAGCAGTTCTTCGAAAATGTCTACCTCCGGCAGATAGCCTGGTTTGGATGTGACTGTGTAGTCGAGATAGATAGTTGCTCCCAGTTCTAGGCCTGTGTGGACGACAACCATTTCTTTCAGGTGGTTGTAAGCCGGAGCATCAGCCGCGTTGCGGGGAAGGACTTCCACGAAAGCATTGTCCGGTGTCTTGATGATTGTGCCGTCTTTTTGTTTGGTGTAAGACGAGTTGATCTTCAGTTCCTGGTATTGCGGATTGTACACGATGAAGCTTTCTCCGTATGTGCCGTTCATGGCCGTGTGGGTGAAAAGTGTCAGTTCCATTTTATAGCGGAACTTTTGGCTGCCGTCGGCATTGAGTGTCCAGGTCTTTGCTAATTTCTTGTATTCGGCTTCCGATGCTCCAAAAACTGTCGTAGTCATTAGTAGCATACAAAGAAGGAAGGCGAACTTATGTTTGTTTTGTATCATTTGATTTATGATTTATAATTTGTGATTTATGAAGAGGGAAGACCTTATCGCTTTATGACGATATAATCCCCGAATGATTTATGTGCATTCACGGCGTTACGGAAACCATTCCAGTCGCCTGCCTCGTACACGCGTTTCTTCAGCGCTAGCTTTTGGTGCAACACCACTTTGTTACCGTCCTGGCGGAGGGAACCTTCGAAGTCGGCGGCAGAACTTTGCACACTGTCTTCTTTTCCATTACCCGCTAGCTTATAACCTGTGGGGAGTTGGATCGTTTCGTCCAGTTCGACCAGACGTGAGCAGGCATCCTTGAAACCATACCGGCGTTCTTCGAGGTCGGTGTTGATGCGCAGGTAACTTTTTACTTGGTTATAAAGGTTATTCATCACCATCGGCTTGAACAGCATTTCTCCTTCTCCTGAAAGGGCATAATCTGGTATTTCATAACGGAATGTCATTTTGATCGGTGCAGCCTGGTAGTTCTTCGGGTCTTTGCCATAGTCCACGCTGATAAGACGAGCTTTAGGTGATACGGCAAGAAGTTGGCTTTCCAATGCGGCCTGCCATTGCGACTGCCAGCCGGTGGTGAAGATACGGCGGATATTGCTGTCCGACTGTCCTTCGGCTGTGATCGTAAACTGTCCTGTCAGCGTACCTTTGGCATCCAAGCGGTTGTTGGCTTTTATGCGGACATAATGGTTTTCCGGTGCGGAAACCGGCGTGAGACAGAGATCGGAACCTTCGGGAACTCCCGGTAAATAGTTTTGCTGCTGTTCGGCACTGCTCCACAGTTCGCGGCAGAAGGGGACCCAGGTAGGATCGAGCGGCATATAGGTTCCGCTGGAAAGTTTCACAACGGCGACACAGTGGTTGAAGTGGTCGGCCGGGATGCTTTCCACGCGACTACCGGCCATTGTCATGGCTGGATAGGCTTCGAAGCCTGCCATACGCAGGAAAGCGATCAGGGTACCGGCAATATCTTTACAGACACCACAACGGTCCGTGTAGTTCATCTTCAGGTTATGCAGCGTGTAGCCTTCGCCTTTGCCCATCGAAATACCGGAGTAACGGATATTGTCGGCAACCCAGTGGGTGAGGACGGCGATCTTTTCCATCTCCGTCTTTTTGCCCTGGATCAATTCGTCTACTTTTTTCTGGGCTTCGGGAATGGCACTGAAACTGCCGTAGTCTTCGTTCACTTTGTTAAACCAAAGGGATTTGTCTTGCCAGCGTGGTGTGCTGGACATCATCAGTTTCGGTGCGGCGTCGAACAGGTCGACCATGTTCGGTTCGCGTCGGGTCGGCATGATGTCTGTGCTGACGAACGTATAAGCTTTCCGACCGTCCTCGTAACGCATGGAAGAGGTGCATTCTCCTTGATAGAACTGGAACTGCATTTCTTTCTCCATCGGGATGTTTACCTTATATACCTTGCGGACAGTTGGCTCGGTTGTCCAGAAGGGGACGATATCATAGAATTGTCCGCGCATGGGCGGGATGAAACGGGATTCGTCGTTGCCTATACCGCCAGTCAACAGGGCATAGGTGAAACCTTTTTTGTTGATCTGATAATCGATGATATCGCCCGGATCGAGACGGCCTATTTCCATCATGATCTGCCGTGCTCCCCAATAGATGGCGCGGGCAGGAGCGGCATAATCCTGCTGTTGGGTGATATCGAGGTTGATTACGTCGCCATTGGCTTTGTAGATGGTGACACGATGAAATTCTGCATGTGCCGTCAGCGGGTCGTAATCGTATTTGAGGATGCGATTGGCGACGGCCCCGCGCGTGTTCATAACTTTGACGATTTTGCAGACCGTGAAAGAACCGGAGCCGGTAGGCTGCACGGTCACAGCGGTGCTGTCGAGTAGGTTTACACAGTCATAACCTGCGTATAATTCCGGCTTTTGTAGAGTCGGATCGGATGCCGTCCGGCAACTTTCCCCACTTTGTCCGTAAGCGGACGCCGTGGCGAGAAGGGCGGAGGCGAAGATTGATAAATACTTCATAAAATATAGTGTTTTTGTATGTTTATTACTAAATAATTGATGCCCGAATTAATTTATCCTGTATATCTTTCCATTGCCAATTTCCGGCATGCCGCCCGATCGATCTTTCCGCTACCGGTAAGAGGGATTGATTCAATCCGGAGGATGTGCTTCGGACGTTGGTATTTGGGTAATATTCCAAATATCATTTCTTCCAGCTCGGAAAAGAGATTGTTTTCAGGTAATGAGAGAGATTGTTCTCCAATAAGGGAAGAGGCTGTCTTTTTACTCGGGAAGCGGTCATTTCCTGTGGTGATCAATAAAATCATAGCCTCTCCGAACTTTGGATCTGGAACGGATGTTATGGCAAAATTGGTAGGAATGATGGGGCGCAAGATTTCTTCCACAATCTCCGTTTGTATTTTTATGCCTCCGCTGTTGATGATGTTGTCTTTCCTCCCTAAGATGCGGAAACGGCCGTCTGGGAGCAGTTCGGCGACATCGTTAGTGACAAGTGTTTCGTCGGTGACGAGTGGAGCGTCTATTATCAGTGTGTCGTCAGTCGAGAGTGATAGCTTGACAGACGGGAAAGGCGTGTAATAAGGAGATGCATCCGGTCCGTTCAACCGTCGGAGGGCGATATGCGAAAGAGTTTCTGTCATTCCGTAGGTGGAGTAAACGCAGATAGGCAATTCTTGTATCCGTGTTTCCAGTTCATGGTCGATAGAGCCGCCACCGATGATTAGGATATCGATTTGGCAGAGGCGCTCTCGTTCTTCCGGAACCTGTAGCGTGTTGTATACTTGTAACGGAATCATGGCTGCGAATCGGAGTGGCATGTCGATGTCTGCCATCGGATGCCCGGAAGGTTCACGTATGACCAAATCTAACCCTGCCACGAGTGACCGTACGACCATCATCTTTCCGGCAATGTATCGGAGTGGCATACAAAGGAGGGCTTTATCCCCCTGCCGCAGCCCTAAATAATCGCAGGTGAGGCGGGCACTATTTACCATCTGTTCCTTGCGGACCATGATTCGTTTGGGTGTACCGGTCGAACCGGAAGTTTGTACTTCCAAGTAAGGAGAGGCAGACTTCCAATCGGAAATGAATTCGGATAATTGGCAATTGACTGTTGACAATTGACAATTATCGGGATGTTTCTTACTTATCAATTGTTTGTTGTCCATTGTCAATTATTAATTGTCCGTTGTTAATTGACAACGGCAAGTCAATGTTGTTGGTGAAGAGGCCACCTGTTCCTAACCCTTGCGGAAGCGGATTGTCGAAAGTTGCGCACCATTGAGCGATGGCGTTCAGGCCGACATTTGATTCCAATGCAGAAGTGATCCACCAGCCGATCTGCCGATCCTGAGCTTCCTTGATCCATTCGCTACAACCATATAGGCCTCCGTGAAGAGACGGTTTCAAGATGATATATTGCGGATTAATGAAGGAAAGCAATTCTTTCTTCTTTTCCGGTGTGTTGTAGCCAATGAGTTCTTCGTCGAGGGCGATGGGAACTGGAGAAGAAGCAGCTAACAGAGCCATGTCTTCCCACTGTCCTGCACGGATCGGTTGTTCGATCGAATGCAGGTCCAGTTTTGCCAGACAGTTCAGTTTTCTCATGGCTTCGTTCGGCGAGAAAGCACCGTTGGCATCAACACGCAGTTCGATTTCATCAGATGAAAATTGTTTGCGGATGATACGAAGGATTTCTAATTCTTTATCGAAGTCGATCGCTCCGATTTTCAGCTTGATGCAACGAAAGCCGGATTCTATCTTGTCTGTCACTTGTCCCAACATCTCTTCATAGCTTCCCATCCAGATCAGTCCGTTGATAGGAATACCCACCTCGCCATGCGAGAAAGGAGTGTTCCACAAGGCAAAGGAGCCGGCTTCAAAGTGGCGGAAAGCAGTCTCCAGACCGAACAGGATAGATGGATAATCGCGCAGTCCGTCCACGTCGATTCTGCCTGTGCGGGTGAAGTTTTGGCAAGCCTTGGCCAAAACTTCTTCATATCCAGGCACGTCGTCGCAACTCAGTTTAGGCAGAGGAGCGCATTCGCCTATTCCTTGGCGGCCGGGTGTTTCTTCTGCGGTGAGGTAGATATACCAACTCTTCCTCTCCGTGTAGGTCCCGCGCGAAGTCCCTGCCGGCTTTTTGAAGTACAAGGTCTTAGGGCGGATCTCTATGTGATAGTGCATAGCCATTGTGACTTTGGATTATGGGAATTTCGGATAATCTTCGAAACGGGGGCGGCGTTTTTCAAGGAAAGCTTTGCCACCTTCCTGGGCTTCGTCGGTCATGTAGTAGAGCATGGTGGCATCGCCAGCCAACTCTTGGATTCCGGCTTGACCGTCTAGTTCGGCGTTGAGGCCTGCCTTGATCATACGGAGGGCAAGCGGGCTGAGC
>OLZW01002398.1_pt1 | contig 12141 bp, 10 predicted proteins | sample 1674281 | NCBI WGS metagenome assembly OLZW01 (sample SAMEA103958157, study PRJEB25191) | human gut metagenome | biome: human-associated habitat [ENVO:00009003]; feature: intestine environment [ENVO:2100002]; material: feces | place: Germany | collected 2013/2015
CGATTCTAGGCGATGGCCCTCCCTTGCTTCTTACACCACGACTGTGCGCGCTACCCATAAAAAGTGCCCCCGATGGCAAATTACGCCATCGGGGGCACTTAAAACAGTCGTTCTGCACCTCATTCAGGGCATGCCAATGCTGAATACTCCCAAAAATGCACGTCGCAAGAGGGGGTACCTGCTCAATCGGCTAAATACCCGCAAGTTCGCAGTAGCGGTCGACATTGCTGGCAAATACCATCTCGACGGCACCCTTCTGGACGGGCACCGTCGGGGTCCTTCCCCACAGCAGATAATCGCCCAGCGTCTTAGCGCCGCGATATGCCAGGCTCGTCGGGTCCTTATAGACAATATTGGTAAAGATACCGCGGCGCAAGGCCAGAGCACTTTCGGGAAACAGGTCGTTGCCGATCACCATGACCTGACCGGCCTTGCCGGTCGAGACGAGCGCGTCGGCAACCACTTCGGAACCAACGGCAAAAACGCTACAGATAAGTTCGGGGGCGTCCGGCGCACTCAAGCGCTTTTCGAGCTCATGCTCGAGTTGTTTGACTTGCGCATGGGCACCTGCAAGATCCTCAACCTGCCATGGAATATCACGTTCGCGCAGGTAATTGTGGAAGGCGCGGGCGGTTAGATAGTGCGAATCGGTATATGGGTCGCCTGTCAAAAGGAGCACGCGGGCGTCGGCCCCAGAAGCATGGACCAGGTTTGCCGCCTGCTCGGCCATAAGGCTGCCTGCCGTCGAATAATCGGCCAAGCTCGCACCCAAACGATTCAAATGCGGACGGTCGCCGTCGACAAGCTCAATCGTCACGCCCGCCTCGGCGATCTGCCCCAAAAGCTCAGTCGCACGATCGTCGCCCGGCGCATAGGCGAGCAAGCCATCAATCTTCTCGCCCACCTGCAGACGCTCGTCGATTTGCTCGAGTGCATCAGCGTAGCCGCCCACGCCAAATTCAACGCGCTCAACCGTAATGCCCCGGTCGATGACCTCCTGTTCAAAGCGATTGCAGCCTTCCCACAGGTAACGGAAAAAGTACGCTCCCTCGCGCGATGCGCGGGGCAGGCAAAACACCAGATTGATATCCTTGCGGCGCAGGCTTGAGGCACTTGTGTTGCGGTGATAGCCCATGGCCTCGGCCTTAGCGTTCACCTTGGCGCGCACGGATTCGCTCACGCCGGCCTTTCCCGTCAGGGCCTTGTGCACGGTATTGATGGAAACGCCAAGCTCGGCGGCTATGTCCTTCATGGTTACGCGAGCGCTCATGCGGTTACTCCGTTATAGATAAGTTGCCAATTAATAGTCCAGTTAACGATACCCCAAAAATACTCTTCGACTCGCCGTGCTCTCCCTCAAATGCACAAAGCGCCCCGCGAACGGATGCCCGCGGAGCGCTTGGATGTCCGGACCTTATTTGATACCGCGACCCAAGTCTTCGGCGATTTTGTCTACGCCCTTAAGTGCAGCGCACGTCTTTTTGTTGGAGCAATGCCCGGTGCAAACGCCACCCTGAGCGCAGTCGGCGCAGGTGCCCTTGCGGTAGATGCGCACGCACACGGCGACAAACGCAATACCGATAATAGCCAGTACAACAATATCGATAGGTGCCATAGCAAGCCTCCTCTAGTTAACCATCACTTACTTTACCCCATTCTCCACCTACCAAAAAGGGACAGGTTTATTTTGGTCGGTTTTATCTGCGGAAACGCCACATCTCCCCACCACATTGGTACAAGGCAACCTATCCGGAATGGGTGAAATCATGATCATAGAGCTCATCTCGCTGCCTCACTCAGCAATAAGGTTTACCCTGGTGCTATTTTTCTCGATACGATAGACGCCGACCTTGCCTGTAACGCCATAATGCTTTTTAAGTAGACCCATCTCCGCAGAATTGGACTCGATTACGATGAGCTTGTCATAACCCGACAGAAGGTTATCCATATTGGGCTCATAGAACGCGCATATGGCATCGGAATGCGGGGCAAACAAATAATATCGAGCCACATACGTGAAGTAGTACGAAGTCATAAGCCCATCGCGATCGGAACCGAACAGCAAATAACGAGTACCGTCTTCTTTACCCGATGCCGGCCAGCGATCACCGACGACATCTCGGACCGTCGCCGGAAGCGAAGTGTCGTATGTCTTTGCATTGAATAGCATGCCGTTGTATTCACTCGTCAAAAGGCCAAGCGACAAGGCGATGCAGCCCATTACAACCTGTTGGTATCGCCGCTTATGTAACGGCGTTGCATGGCAGGGGGAACCATCGGACCGGAATTTCATCTGCCCCTCAAGCTCAACGGTAACTGCCATCGCCAGGCCACCGACAAACAATGCAATGATGCTGCAAGCATAACGATCGAATCCAGCAAGCCTCAAGGCCTCGTCCATTGGCATCGAGAAAATGTACATGGCGAGAATACCCACATAGTAAACAATTGTCATGAAATCAAGCGCAACCAGTGCGCGGCGCACATGTGTCAACTGATGCCCAAAGCGCCACCGAGCAGCCGCTAGCAATGCGACAACAGCCAAGTTGCCGAGCAGGAAACCGAGCGCAGGCCTGGTAGTTAAATCGATGGAGGTCGCAAAAAACGTCGAGACGACCTGCGCGATCTGGGCAGCATTCTTACCGCCGACCACCGCCGCGTGAGCAGCATCGCCCACATCGAACTTATTCTTGACGCCCGCGAGCGCCGTGGCCATGTGCCAACTCCACATCAGATAAGTGGAAAAACCCAAAACACCTGCGACGACAGTTGCACCAAACCAGCGCAGGCGAACGCCCCAGCTGCGATTCCTGAGAGCAACGTGTCCGCGCGCTAAATGGTAAGCGAGCACAAATGCAACGAATACGACGCCCGTCGACTTCACCACTATGAGCTCCGCCATCAACGGCACGAGCAACTTGAGCTCGCGGCGAACATCACCGTTATAACGATCCACGACTGCCCAGCACGCCATCGTGAGGACCGGGAGCACGAAATCAACCAAAAGGTTATTAATGCGAATCGTTACATTGAAAAACGTAAGGAGCGAGCAGCCAGCCCCTAACACCGCATATGGCAGAAACGAACGGCGATTGCGCACAATACCAAGAACAGCATAAAAACATGAGAAGATAAAGGCTGCCTGAACAACGAGCATTGTTCCCTCGGCATGGCCTAAAAACGTGCATGCGCAGTACAGCAGTGAAGTTGTGCCGAGCGGATAGTTGAAAAACTCAACGAGACCACTTGACGCCGTGGGGAAAGCCCCCGTCTCCAGCATGACCTTGAGCGCTATAGCCCAATGCGTAAAGTTATCGTAATGCTCGAGACGCGCCGACAGCAGGGGCCACAGAAAGATCAACATACCTAGGAGAAAACACGCGTCAGGGAGACCAAAGGGCAATCTAGCAAGACCACGACCATGGAGACAGAGCATTGCCGCTGCACCGGCGATGGCGCCCACCACAACCACCCCCCAGGTGGCAGGGGCAAGCGCGCCCACGATTCCACCGGCATACGTGACGACCCCCATGACACACAAGGCACACACGGGAGCGAAATGCACATCCGTCTCGGTCAAACGATGGATCCAATAGCACAGACCGAAGAGCGCTAGCAGGAACAGCGCCGCACGGCCGAAGGCAGCAATAATCAGCATGCAGCGTCTCCTTCGACATGAGCAGAATCGTGACTGGTCCGCTCCGCATCCCGTGAATCGCCGCATCGATCGCTATCACGCCTGGAGCGGCGGCGGGATCTCCATACGCGGTAACGCGAAAGAAGCGCCCTTATCCTCATGCGGACAATACGCACGATATCGTCATAGGTGGTGTTCCAGCTATCAAGCTCCTCGACGATGCCCGTTTCGCGATCGTACAGCAGCTGATCATAGATGCGACGCTCCTCGAGCGAGCGGTGCTCGATTCGAAGCGCCGCGTACCACGACTCATCATCGCCACATTTGGATTGAAAGAGGCGCACAAGCCTACCAGAAACGCATGTGCAATAGCGACCATCTCCCAAGCGCACCGCAAAGCTGCGCAGCTCCTCGGGAAAGGGATCATCGATGCGCACGAGTACACCACCGTCTGACATGTTGATGGCACGCCCCGCGAAAACACCCACAGGGCCTTCGTCATCCGTCTCGTCCGAACTGCAATCGGGGAAAACGCCACCTTCGGCCACGGCTTCGCCGGTGCCCTCGGTTAGCTTCGACCACTCATCCTCAACCGGCAGCGCCGTCAGCACCGCAGGTTCGTCTACGGAGATGCGAGTACTCTTGCGCGGCATGGACCGACCACCCGAAAAGGCAATAGCATACAAAAGGGCAATCAAGTTGTAGCACAACCAATAGATGATCACGGAACTGTACACGAGCGCCATGCCATACTTTCCCCATGTAAATCTGATAATAGCTGCAACCGAGAGCACCACGAGCAACAGGTGTGGGAGCATGTTCCACAGGCTACCGCTGCGATTGGTCGTCTTGTCTTTACGCGTAACTTTGAACTTGGTCTCGCGGATACCGAGCGTCTCAAGAAATACGGGAATAATAAGTGATGGCGCCAGCGTGGTGTCGATGATTTGACTCCATTTCTGACTGCGAACATTGCTCGAAAGCAATTTCATAGACCTGCTATAAAAGAAATAGCTCGGCAGCCAAAAAATTAGTAACTGCCAGAGTGTGCAGTTAACCACTTGGAAGTCAAACAAGGCAAACATAATGGGCGCAAGAATGAAGATGATGCGGTTGAAGAATGACCACCAGTACAGAAAACTGCACAGATAGGTAATGCGCGCGGAAAAAGAAATCTTGCGGGAAAAGATGACACCCGTGTTTTGGATGCTCTGAATCACACCGCGCGCCCAGCGGATGCGTTGGTGCACCATCGAGCGCACATCCGTCGTCGAGAGGCCGTGAGCTTCGACCTTATCAGTGGCATAGGTAATATAACCCGCCATCTGCAGACGACAGCTCGTCTCAAAATCTTCGGTGATCGTATGATACGGAAACCCGCCAATCTCCTCCATACCGGCGCGCGAAATCACGGCATTGCTACCGGTGTATGCGCAGGCGTTGGACGAGTTGCGCATCTGGTTTACCTCGCGTGAGAAGAAATCTTGCTCATTAGGAATCTTGTCCTCGGCGTACAGATTGAACTGAAAAAGATCAAGATTATAGAAGCTTTGCGGCGTCTGAATCAGACCGACTTTAAGGTCCTCATTGAGTTCGTCCTCGGAACGATAACGCCATGCGCCGGTCGCGCCATCCTGAATATAGCGAGGCAGCAAGAAATAGGGCACGGTATCTACGAGAAAGCTGCTACGCGGAATCATGTCGGCATCGAACGTCGCGATCAGCGGTGAAGTCGTGTGCCTTAACGCGTTGTTGAGGTTGCCCGATTTGGCATACTTGTTATCCTCGCAGGGGATATAACCAATCCCAAGTTCAGCCGCAAGGGAAGCGACCTCTTTGCGGCAGCCATCGTCAGCAAAATAGACGTGCACCCGAGAACGATCGGGATAGTCCATGTAGGTACAGGCGTTCGCCGTCTTGAACAACACGTCAGTCGGCTCGTTGTGCGTAGCGATTACCACGTCAACGTCGGGATAGTCTTCGGGCAAGATTTTCGGCATAACGAGATGTCCGCTGTCGGCCTTGACCTTGCGGTAGTAAAGTTCGAAGGTCGTAAACGCGGTTACTGCCTCAGCGATGAGCAGCAAGATCGCAAAAATCATCTGGGGAATCCCCTGATCAAACGGCAGGGTGAACAGAAGACGCCATAGCAGATAGATGACCATAAGGACTGCAGTGACGATAAAGGTCGTCACATCGCGCTTCCGTGCCCCCTGTTTTTCCACCACGCTTTTCTTGGCTTTCTTAAGCTCATGGACGCTCACGGAATCATCCCCCTATTCAAAGACCCATGACTGCTGGATACGGTAGTTAGCAAAGAACAATGCCGTATCAACAAACGGTTTGATGATGAAGACCGGTATGGGCAGCGCAACGGAAATTAGGAGAACAAGAGCGGCGCTCGCCAACATACAAGCTGCGCACAGGACGATATAGCGGCAAAGGCTCCGAGAACAGCTGGAATCATCCGCTTTGAAGACAATCTTTCGATTCAGCATATAGTTGACGAATGCCGAGACGACCCGCGCAACGACGGTTGCCCACACGATGGCTGCACTGGTCGCAACACTATGCGACCATAGGAGTACGAGCGCAGAGAACAGTGCCCAATCCAACAGCGATGAGCCGAGCGAGGAGAGCGTGTAGCGCGCAAACGCAGAGAATAAGACACCGAGCACGCGAAGCGAATCAACAACGGGGCGGAAATGTGATGCCTCGTTGTCACCCTCGTAGACCGTGGTAATGGGAACCTCGAAGATGCCACCCGCACGCCGTGCCAGCACAAGCATCTCTGTCTCGAACTCATATCCGTCTCGCACCACAGCGAGCATACGGCGCATAAGCGACGCCGGAAGGCCACGTAAGCCCGTCTGCGTATCACTCACATCGACACCGCAGAGCACGCGCATGGCCCCAAGCATAAAATTGTTACCGAGCTTACTGCGCGCAGGAACGCCATTACCGTCAAATCGGCGACAGCCAAGCACCAACGAGTCCTGGTGCAGACCGAGTTCGCGCGCAACGGCGCGGATATCGGCAGGCAAATGCTGACCATCGGCATCTGCCGTGACGGCCCCCGCAACAGTCGGGACCTGTTCCAAGAGATAAGAAAAGGCAGTCTTGAGAGCCGCACCTTTGCCGCGGTTGAGCCCGTGGACAAGAACCGTAGCACCAAGCGCGCGGGCGCGGTCAAACACCACAGAACAGGACGCGCTGCTCCCGTCATCCACCACAACGATCGGTCCCGGCCATCCGAGCACGAGCTCCTCAAGTAGTGCGGCCAGCCGACCACTCGGTTCATATGCGGGAATCACCAAAGCTATCCTATTGTCAATATCTGCCATGATCAAATGGATTCTCCAACATAATGAATCGATTTGCAGACGTCGATTATAACTAAATTGCTTAGCGGTTAAAACAAAAGCCCGAGTGTCGCTGGGACACCCGGGCTCGTGAAAAGGGGCTAATCCTTATTCGGAATTAAGCGGAAACTGCGGCGGAAGCAGTGTTGGTCTCGTCCTCGTCGGTCCAAGCGTGCTTGGGCATGGGACGGAAAATCTGGAAGAGCATCGCAACCAGCAGCACAATGGCCACAACCGTCCAGATACCAAACTGCCCAAGGACAAGCAGGTTGTAGAACTGGTTGATGAACAGGCCGATCACCCAAGCAAAGGCGCACTCGTAGCCGATGGCAATCGCAGTCCACTTGCCGGAGTCCATCTGGTTGCGGATGGTACCCATGGCGGCAAAGCACGGAGCGCACAGCAGGTTGAACGCGCCGAAGGCAACGCAAGCGCCCATGGTGGGGAACATGCCGGCAAACGCGGTCCACAGGCTCGGGTCGGTCTCGCCCGCGTCGGCGACGGACAGCAGCGATCCGGCGGTGGCGACGACGTTCTCCTTAGCGACAAGGCCAGAGACAGTCAGCGCGGTTGCCTGCCAGGTGCTAAAGCCGAGCGGGGCGAAGATCCAAGCGACCAGGTTGCCCAGCATGGCGAGCACGGAGTAGTCCATGAACTCCTCGGGGATGCCCTCCATGGCAGGCAGGAAGCCAAAGGCGCCGTTGTAGCTACCAAAGTTGGAGAGGAACCACACCACGACGGTGGACGCGAAGATGACCGTACCGGCCTTTTTGATAAAGGCCCAGCAGCGCTCCCACACGTGCAGCGCCCAAGAGCGGATCGCCGGGAAGTGGTAGGCAGGAAGCTCCATAACGAACGGCGTCGGGCGACCGGCGAAGAGCTTGGTCTTCTTGAGCATGAGGCCCGAGGCGATGACGGCAAAGACGCCCAAGAAGTAGAAGAGCGGGCTGATCCACGCGGCGGTGGTGGAAGAATCGCCGATGATGGAGCCCATGAGCAGGGCGATGATCGGCAGCTTGGCGCCACAGGGAATGAACGTGGTGGTCATGACCGTCATGCGGCGGTCCTTCTCGTTCTCGATGGTCTTGGTGGCCATGACGCCCGGGACGCCGCAGCCAGAGGAGACGAGCATCGGAATGAACGACTTACCAGACAGGCCAAAGCGACGGAAGATGCGGTCCATGATGAAGGCGACGCGGGCCATGTAGCCGCAGTCCTCCAGGAAGGACAGCATGACGAACAGCAGAAACATCTGCGGGACGAAGCCGAAGATGGCGCCCAGGCCGCCGACGATACCGTCACAGACGAGCGAATCGACCAGGCCGCCGTCCTCGGTGCCACCCGCCACAAGGGCGTCGTGCACCACGGTGGTGATACCCGGGACATAGGGGCCGTACTGTGCCGGGTCGACCGAGTCGGCGTCGTCGCCCGCAGCCTCGACAGCTGCGTCGTAGGCGTCGCGGCCCTGACCGAGCACGTACCAGCCGTCGGTGCCGAAGAGCTGGTCGTTGGTGAAGTCGGTCACCGTGCCGCCCAAGGTAGAAACGGCGATGTAGTACACGCAGAACATGATGACCACAAAGATCGGCAGGCCCAGGATACGGTTGGTAACCACGTGGTCGATCTTCTCGGAGGTGCTCATCTTTGCCGGAGCCTTGGTGAGGCACTCGTCAATGATGTGGGCAATCACGCCGTAACGCTCGCCGGTGATGATGGACTCGGCATCGTCGTCGCAATCCTGCTCGCACTGGGCGACCAGCTGCTCCACGCGAGCGGCCTTCTCCTTGGTGAGGTTGATGAGCTTGCAGGCGTCCGCATCGCGCTCAAACAGCTTGACAGCGTAGTAGCGACGCTTGTTGGCGGGAACGCTCGCAGGCAGGTTATTCTCGATGTGGTCCAGAACGTCCTCGATGGAGGAATCGAACTTGTGCTCCGGCACCTGGCCCTTAGAAGCAGCGGACTTCTTAACCTGCTCGAACAGCTCCTTGATGCCCTTGTTCTTAAGAGCCGAGATCATCATGACCGGGCAACCGAGCTTCTTGGAAAGCTTGTCCGTGTCGATCTTATCGCCGTTCTTCTCGACCAGGTCGGCCATGTTGAGGGCAACGACCACGGGCAGGCCGGTCTCGATAACCTGAAGCGCCAGGTACAGGTTACGCTCGAGGTTGGTGGCATCGACGACTTGGACGACAACATCGGGCTCGCCGCTCATGAGGTAATCGCGCGAGCACTGCTCCTCGGGGCTGTAGGGGGAAAGCGAGTAGATGCCAGGGAGGTCCGTGATGGTAACGTTCTTGTCGCTTAGGAGCTTGGCTTCCTTTTTCTCAACCGTGACGCCGGGCCAGTTGCCAACGTAGCCGTTGGCGCCGGTGATCAGGTTGAAAAGCGTGGTCTTGCCGCAGTTGGGGTTACCCGCCAGCGCGACATGGATCTGAGAATCCGCCATTCAATCCTTCTTCCTTGTGTGCCTGCGCTGCTTTCTCCGCGCAGGCTGGATAATGTGCTTCAAAGATGCTGCATTAAGTTAGAAATACCTAACTTTATCTGCAGAAATATACGCCGCGAGCCCTTACTGGACCTCGACGACGGCCGCCTCCTCCTTGCGGATGGAAAGCTCGTAGCCGCGCACGTTGATCTCGACCGGATCACCGAGCGGTGCAACCTTCACGACCTTGAACGAAGTGCCCTTGATGAGCCCCAGGTCCATAAGGTGGCGGCGAAGCGCACCCTCACCGTGAAGCTTGACGATGGTAGAGCTCTCGCCCACCTTAACGTCACCCAACGTCTTCATCCTCTTGTCCCCCTTTCGGTTTTTATGAAATGCTGCAGACTAACCGACGGTCATGATGTGCATGGCAACCTTGGAATCGATGCCAAAGCGTGCGCCCAGCACCGTGACGATGATATTGGCGCCACTCGAGCTCACCACGTGGATTTCGTTGCCCTCGACAAAGCCGAGGTCTTTGAGGTGGTGTTTCATGTCCTCATTGCCCTTTACACGAGACACGCGCACGGTTTCGCCCGCTTTTACCATCGAAAGCGGCATGGCCGGCATCTGCGGTCCGCAAGACATGAGTTGCTCCTAACGTCAGTTCGTCCTCAACATCGACGCGATAAAAGTTAACCACGTCTATGTTCGCTTAAGTAAACTAGCACGCGGTTAACTTTTTGGAAAGGGTCCCCATTCAGATTTCGAAAAAGTTTCCTATACGAAACAAAAGAGGCACCGCAAAGACGGTCTCTTTGCGGTGCCTTGTCATACCAATTTATGAAGCAAAGAGGACTCTCCCCTATTTCACATTGTTACGCTTAGAGTGAGAGGTTTCTAATCGATGTGACACAGGAGGCCTCATCCACGCCCGAAACACGAAAGACGACGCTCTCGCCGCACTCGCCATAGAGGGCCATGAGCCCCATGACATCGCGGCCATCCGTGTGGCGATCGCCGATACTGACTGACACGTCGCTACGATGCTTGGCAATGATGTCATAGAGCAGTGCAACCGGGCGGGCATGCAGTCCCAACGGATCTTTAATCGTCTTTGTAAACTCGACCATGTCCCCTCCCACGACATCGTACATTCGGCCGGCAAACCCAGCCATGTGGTAGTTATTGTAGCGTTAGATGCTTGTTGAGGGTGGGGCGGAAACCGCATCTCGCTTCGAGCGTCTACGATGGGACACAGTTTCCGCCAGAAGGCTCAACCGGAAAGTGCGTCCCGTTATGTGGCTGGATTCTGGGTCGCGCTTTCCCAGAGGACCCCCTTTGGGAAAGCGCGACCCGTTCTGGACCCAGATTCCGGGACGCACTTTCCGCGACGCCCGGTCACCTCATGCCCTCACAATCTCGGCGTATAAAAAAAGAGGGAAGGACGTGTGCCTTCCCTCGTTGCGGGCAATATGTAGCCGCTCGCCTACATCAGGCGCAGGCTGACGTCCTTGAGCTGGGCGCCGCTAACGGCACTCGGAGCGCCCGACATAAGGTCGGAGCCGCTGGCCGTCTTGGGGAACGCCATGACGTCGCGGATGGAGTCGGAACCGGTGAGCAGCATGCACACGCGGTCCAGGCCCAGAGCGAAACCGCCCATCGGGGGCGCACCAAACTTGAGGGCCTCCATGAGGAAGCCGAACTGAGACTCGGCACGCTCCTCGGTAAAGCCCAGGAGCTTGAGCATGGACATCTGCATCTCGGCGTTGTGGATACGCATACCGCCGCCGCCGGCCTCAAAGCCGTCCATGACAAAGTCGTAGGTGCAAGAACCGGCTGCCAACGGGTCGGCCTCGATCTTGGCGATGAGCTCGGCGACGACAGTCTCGTCGGTGACGTCGGCAACATAGCCGTGAGCGTCAAAGCCCAGCTCACGGTAGTGCTTCTCGGCTTCGGCGACTTTGTCGGCGTGACGGGCGTTAAAGGCGATCTTGGCGCCGGCCTCTCCGAGCGCCTCGGCAATGGCCATGCCAATGCCGTAGGTGGCGCCGGTCACCAGTGCGACCTTGCCGTCCAGATGGAAGCTGTCCATAAGATCAGACATAGCGATCCTTTCAAAAGAAACGTTCATCTATATAAGTCTTGCTTTTCATACAAGGTCAGTATAGGAGAAGAGGAGGATTTAAAAATCAGATTCTCCTAAAATCAGGTGAACGTTCACTTTTAAAAGGTAAACGGTGATCTCGCCCTTGCCGCGCGGACGTTTATTCGCTCTGTTCCTGCGTGCCCTCTGCGATCATGTTGCGGTTGTACACCAGATGCAAATACATCGCATCGTGCGCTGCGGTGGGATTGCGCGCGGCGATGGCGTCGGCCACATCGCGGTGCATGCGGATAGTTTCCTCGACGAGCTTTTTGCCGGTCACGTCGATAAAGAGGGGGACGGATGCCTTGAACACGCCCATCAGGCGGGGAACGACGAGGTTTCCGGAGCTCTCGGCAATGGCATTGTGGAACGCGGTGTCGGCGGCGGAGTAATCCTCACCGGCCTCGGCCAGGCGCTCGGATTCGTCGCAGAGCTCTTTGATACAGACGACCTGGTCGTTGGTTGCGTGCTCGGCTGCCATGCGTGCAATCTGCGGCTCGATCATAAAGCGCACCTCGAGTAGGTCGCGCGCCAGACGCTGCTTGTCGTCGATAAAGGTAAAGCCCAG